>ENA-ORXT01001324-ORXT01001324.1-marine-metagenome-genome-assembly--contig:-NODE-1324-length-33751-cov-5.755657_pt1 | contig 33751 bp, 26 predicted proteins | sample MGYA00237868_ERZ511482 | MGnify/ENA metagenome assembly ERZ511482 | reverse complement strand
GGAAGGCAGGGTCGATCCGGTTCAATCCCAGAGGAAGAAATCCCGCCCAGAATCCTCGACACCCCCCACTAACCAAGCGCCACTGCCTCTCGTGTCAATGGCGCTTGGTGAAGGGAACTTCTCGGGGGGGCACGGCCAGGACGGGAACCCCGAACCAAGGGACAAGGTAGGGCGCGGGCGTCCCCGACCCGCCGTCGTGTCAGCAAGCAACGCGAGACGGTCGCTGGGCGCTCCCTTCGGCGGGTCCGGAGGCCCACGCCCTACCACGGTCGACGAATCCCCCACCAGCCTTCCTGGAAAAAGGCCATTCTTGGCATAGCCAAGCACCATTGGCTCTAGAAGAATGGCCCTTGGTTCGCGGGGGGTGTCGAGGATTTTCGACGCTAGAGACGACCCAAAGGGGCATCCTAATCTAGCCCCGGGCATCGCCCGGGGTTCGTGATGCGAAATGACACAAGCCCTGAAGGGGCGGCCTCACTACCTCGCCCCCGCAGGTATAGAGCGCCCCTACAGGGATTGGAACTCTTTTTGTTCTGGTCCCTGGGGCGTTGCCCCAGGCGATTATAGGACGCCCCCTTGGGGCTCCGAAGGCAGATACCCAAAGGTGGGTGCAACGTTCTTGACCAAGCGCCATTGATGTAGGGGCGCCTTTTACTTCTTCTTCCCGCCCTTGCCCTGCTTGGCTTCCTTCGCCTTGATCTTCTGGACCTCGCGCCAGATGCAGAAGACGCCCCAGGCGATCAGGAGAAGTCCGATCAAAGCCGTCTGACGACCGTCTTCCATGCCTGGCATGGGGATCTTGCCAGTGAGGCCTCCGATCAGAAAGATCAGTCCGAAGATAATGCTGAGCATGGACAGAGCATAGCCGGTTCCCCGGAATCGTCACCTTTAGGTGCTCGCAACGTGATAGTGCGGGTCGTCGTCGGCCTCCTCGACCTCGACGAGTACTCCGGCGGTCTTGATCATTTCCCGGCACTCGACGCTGAGATGACGAAGTCGAAGGCGCTTGCCCGCGTTCTTGTAGCGCTCCGTGATCGCGTTGAGCGCCTCAAGGCTCGAGTAGTCCGCAACCCGGGCATCCTTGAAGTCGATGATCACCTCGTCGGGGTCGTTGCCCGGAATGAGCCGCTCGGAAAATTCGCGAACGGACCCGAAGTAGAGAACGCCCTGAAGACTGTAGACTCGGGTGCCATCCTTGAGGTCGTGCGGGAAAAGCCGCACGTGCTGGGCTGATTTCCAAGCGAAAACGAGGGCCGAGAGGATGACACCGACAAACACTGCTAGAGCGAGGTTGTGCATGAAGACCGTGATCAAGGTGACCGCGGCGATCACGAAGATGTCAGACTTGGGCACTTTGCCGAAGGTCTGGAAGGTGGCCCACTCGAAGGTGCCGATGACGACCATGAACATGACCCCGACGAGGGCCGCAACAGGGATCTGCCCAATCACCGGGCCACCCACCAGGATGAAGACGGCGAGAGCGAGAGCAGCGACAATGCCGGAGATCCTGCCTCGGCCACCTGATTTGATGTTGATCAGGCTCTGACCGATCATTGCGCAACCGCCCATGCCGCCAAAGAGGCCGGAGAGGACGTTGGCGGTGCCCTGACCCAGACACTCCCGATTGCCATGACCGCGTGTCTCGGTGAGGTCGTCGATCAACTGAAGTGTCATGAGCGACTCGATCAGGCCCACCATGGCCGCTGTGAGTGCAACCCCTCCAATGAGAAGCATGGTTTCCTTGTCCCAAGAGATGTCGCCGGGCCAGACTGGAAGCGGAAAAGAGCCTTTCAAATCCCCACTCCCCGTTCCTTCAAGAAGAACGTCGGAAACCGTTTTGGTATCGACGACCCCAAAGAAGCTCAGCAACCCGACCGCCACGATCGCCACGAGGATCGAAGGCACTGCTTTGGTGAGCTTGGGGAAGAATTGGATAATCGCCATGGTGAGCACCGCGAGCCCTCCCATTAGCATCAGTTCAGGCCGCGGCAGCCAAGACCCATCGCCCCCCTTGAAGGAGGCAAACTGGGCCATGAGAATGACGATGGCGAGACCGTTGACGAATCCCATCATCACGGGGTGCGGCACCAGGCGGATGAAGCGCCCCAGCTTCAGAACGCCGACGAGCAGCTGGATCAGGCCTGCAATCATGATCGTCGCATAGAGGTACTGCATTCCGAGGTTGTCGATGCCACGCTCCAGACCCGAAGCGTTGCCCACCTCGACGACCTTGGCCACGACCACGGCGATGGCGCCAGTGGCTCCCGAAATCATGCCCGGCCGCCCTCCGAAGGAGGAGGTGATGAAGCCGAGGAAGACGGCAGACCATAGCCCCACGATGGGGTCCACCTTGGCGATCAGCGAAAACGCGATGGCTTCGGGGACGAGCGCGAGGGCAACGGTGAGGCCAGACAGGGTGTCGTCCTTCCAGTTGCCGTTCTTCTTGGCGAATAGGCTGAAAATCATCGGAAATCGGGAGTGGTGCCGCCCCACGAGGAGCGTGGCGGACCCATGAGAGGGGCGCTGCCCCTAAGCCCGATCTTCGCGCGTGGCAACGCGATTCCTCAGAAAGAGAGGTTTCCCAGCTACCGCCTCCTGTGCAGGCCCGCGCCATCAGGGCCGTCAGGATGAGCGTCGCACGAGAGGACTCAGGCAGAAGCACCGGATTCACGGGCGCTCCATCGAGAGAAAAGCTCCCAGACCATCGCTGTCATTGTCATCGTTGCAGGCGGCGACGTTGTTGGTGCCACCGCCTGTGCTCGACAGCGCGGGCGCGCCGGTGCCGTCGTCGATTCAGCAAACAGGACGTTTCCTCCAGGTGCGCCGAATCAGGGCCGGGCGTGAAAATCAGTTCGGCAACAAGACGTCTTCGATATGGATCGCTCCGGACACCGATCAGTCACCAGAAATTCCTTGAGACCGCCATCGGTAGCGGCATTCGTCCGTTGCAGGAACCACCCTGCCCTACCCGCAATGGCGCTTGGTTAAGCACTTAAAGTCACCCTTTAATCAACTGCCACCGGAGCCCCAAAGGGGCGTCCCATCATAGCCTGGGGCAACGCCCCAGGAATCAGGGACAGTAGAAATTCAAGCCCTGTAGGGGCGCTCTATACCTGCGGGGGCGAAATAGATCGCCTTAGGCCGCCCCTTCAGGGCTCATGTCTTTTACCATGACGAAACCCGGGCGATGCCCGGGGCTGGATTAGAATGCCCCCTTTGGGGCGTTTGTACCGTCGAAAATCCTCGGCACCCCCCACCTATCAAGCGCCATTGGCCCTACCCGCCCAGCTTCGAAAAGCGGTCGCCGGACCACTCGGCCTGTTCTCGGTACAGATCCTTTTTTTCGCCGACCGCCTGAGCGGCTAAGGACTCCCAGATTTTCGAGGCTTTGCGGAAGGACTCTCTGGCGGCGGGCTTCTGACCGCTCTCTTCCTCGAAGTGTCCCAACTGACCAAGAAGCCGAGCCCGGGCCGCGTCGATTCTCCGTCGCCCTTCCACCGGAACCGTTGTACCTCCGAGATAAGCCTCGGCCCCCGACTCCGCTTCCCGTAGCATCTTGATCGACTCGGGTACTCGCGAACTGTCGGCAAGAAGCGAGGCGGCACGCGTCACCGAAGCCAGAGCGCCCTCGCGGTAGAGCGGCTCGGAGGGGAACTGCTGGACACAGGCGATGTGCAGGTCGAGGCCTGCCGTCGCCTTGGCAAGTGCCTGAGCTGACTGGCCGGCATCCCTCTGGTAGTCTGCGATGAGACCGTAATTACGGGCAAGTTCGTCCCAGAAGGCGGGCTCCTTGGCATTCTTCTCATAAAGCTGGGTCAGGAGGGCTACGGCCGTTTCAGAAGCTTCGATGGCTTCTTCTGGCTGCCCCGCATCCGAGAGGAGTTCGGCAAGTCGGGTGCAGTGACTGGCAAGCAAGCGGTTTCTTCCCGGGGCGGCGGCCTCTTCATCGGAGAGAAGTTTTACCCCGTCGATATGACGCTTGATGGCTTCGTCGACGTCACCAACGGTCCGGAGCGCTTCCGCCTCGAACAAAAGCACCTCGCTCTTCAAAGAGGGAGAGGTCGCAAGCGCGGCGGTACCCGCCAGCGTGGCGAGAGCCGCTGCGGACTCGCCCGCGAGCGACTGGGCTCTGGAGACTTCCAACTCGCAACGAACGCACTCCTCCTTCCACGAATCCAGCGCGCCCGGCATCTGTGCCAGCTGCCTCGCGATGGCGGCTCCTTTCTGCAGGGCAACCGCCGCCGCCTCATTCTCGCCCGCCTGAAGATGGAGCCGGTGGCAGGCCCGATAGGCAAAGGCGAGCCTCTCTCTGGCCGGCAGCAGCGCAGGATGATCGTCGTTCGCGCCGAGAAAGCCCTCGATGCAGGCAGCAGTCTGTCCGAATCGCTCGAGAGCAGATGCCGGATCCCCGAGCGCCTCGTCAATCCGTGCCAGACTAATCAGGGTTCGCGCCCGATCGAAGGTGTTCTCCGCTTCCGTCGCGAGCTTGTTTTCAAAGTGCTCGCGCGCTTTGCCCAGCTCAGCCTCGGCCAGTTTCACCTCGTGCTCGGTGGCGCCGGAGCCTCCCTCACGCGCAGGATCCAGCAGCTGCCCGAGAAGCAGGTCCACCGTTCCGCTCGATTCCTCCAGCTCGGCGTAGGCCTCCGCCCGGTGCCGATGCGCCACCTCCAGGCCGCCTTCCAGCCCGGTGATGGTGCCATCGCGGTCGACGATCTCCTTCTCATATCCCTTCCTGTCGGAATCGATCTGGCCTTCGGCCTGACGGGCGCGCGTCAGCGTGAGACCGGCATAGAGAGCGATCAGCCCCAGAAGAGTAGCGAGGCCGGCAGCGATGGCGCGCCCCGTCCAGCGGGTACGGGAGTGATTCTTCTGCTCGCCGTCGAGGGACGACTGCAGGTCCTCCACCTCGCGCCCGTGCCCGATTCGCTCGAAATCAAGAAGCACCTCCCGCAGATCGCCCGGGCGAGCGGACGGCTCGATCTCCAGGCAGCGCTCGAGAACCTGCCGACAACGGTCGTCATCAGGCCCACGCGAAGGCTCGGACCAGGCCGGCGCCGGATCGGCGAGGAGAGCCGTCGCATAGGCCTCCGGATCCACCGAGGCCCGCATCGGATTCGATCGGTCGATCGAATCCTTGAAGGCTACGCCGCGTGGCCAGCGACCCTCGAGGAGCCAGTAGGAGACGACGCCGAAGGCATAGACGTCCCAGCCGAGAGCCACCCCTTCGTAGACCCCTTCCGGATGGGTTGCCTGCTCTGGCGCAAGCGAGGGCAGGAGTGGGTCGAGATCCATGTAGTGGATATCTCGCATCCAGCCGAGAGCCAGATCGGTGAGACGCACCGTGCAGTCCTCGTCATCGAGGACAAGGAAGACGTTGCCGGGATTGATGGCGGTGTGGGGGATGCCGTGGCGGTGGAGCCAGCCTAGTGTTTCAGCGAGATCCTCGATAATCTTCCACTTGTCCCCCGTGCTGAGCTGCGGTCCGAGCCTCTCGAGGGAGTTGGGAAGGAACCCTTCGGCCGTCTGCTCGCCGTAGAGCGGCGTGGCCAGAAACATGGGCGTCTCGTCGAGGCGACGATCAAGAATGGGCACCACGCCGGCGGGAGGATTGAGCCCGGCCAGCTTGTCGAGACTGAAGCCGAGCACGCGCGCATTGACGGCCAGCGCGTCGAGCACCTTGACCGCGCATGGGGATCCGTCGGGGCGCGTACCGTGGTAGGTTTTCCCCGCAGTTCCTTCGCCGATGAGTTCGACGGTTTCGTAGGCCTCCGTGTCGGGCATATTCTCCATCCTCCTTGCACCCGCCCCACTTCGCAAGCGGTAGCGTCGTAGGTTTCACTTGGAAAATCTCCGCCCCTCGCTTTGGTGATCATCGTGTCCGAATCTGAGCAGGAAACCAGCGACTTGGTCGAGAAACGGGAATCTGCCGTTCATGGGACGGGTCTCTATGCCACCACGGATATCGCCAAGGACGAGTGGATCATCGAGTACGTCGGGGAAAAGATCGACAAGGCCGAGTCCGAGCGCCGTTGTCTGGCGCAGCTGGAAGAGGCTGCGCAAACCGGCGGGGCGGCGGTCTACATGTTCACGCTGGACGACGAGTGGGATCTGGACGGCTCGGGCGAGGACAACGTCGCCCGTCTCATCAACCACTCCTGCGAACCCAACTGTGAGGCTCAGATCTGGAAGGACCGCGAGATCTGGGTGACCGCCCTCAAGGACATCCAGGAGGGCGAAGAACTAAGCTTCAACTACGGCTTCGATCTCGACAACTACAGGGATCACCCCTGCCGCTGCGGTTCGGACCGCTGTGTAGGCTACATCGCCGCCGAAGATTACTGGCCGGAGCTGAAGAAGAAGCTAGCCAAGAAGAAAGCGGCTCGGAAGAAGGCCGCCGCGAAACGGAAGAAGAGCCGGAAGAAATCTGGGAAATCGTAGACCGCGCCAGCTCGTTCTCGATACGTCACCCATGTCGCTGAATGAAGATGAGTCTCCAGACGGCGGCTCTCGCTCAGCTTCGAACCTTTGCCTGCCCGCTCTTCTCCAGAGCCAAGTAGACAGCACCGCGAAGACAATCATGTAGAGGAGCTGCAAGAGCAGGGTAGGCCCATCCACGATACTCATGAGAACGATGTCGGAAACAACAGCCAATTCGCTGAGGGCGTGGCCGAATCCAGATTGGTAGTCGATCTGGATCACTACGACGATTGCAACGGTAAAGAAATAGGGGAGCAGGGCAGCCAGAGGGATCGCCCCGAGCCGTAGAGCCAAGGGCCGGAAACAGATGCGGAGCAACAGGGTGCCGGCCGTGCCGTAGAGGGCGAACCCCAATAGAGCCTGCCACTGCCACCGAACGGGCCCGAAGAAAGTCGTCGCCAACGCGAGCAAGCAACCGACAAGAACCAGCCCGGCGACACAGGACTCCAGCCAGCTCGGGCGATGCCAGCGTGCTCCCGGTTCCGAAGGCAATCGCACCGAAGTAGAGGTTGATGCGGCAAGTCGCGCCGTCTCCTATGCGACTGCTCGTTTGCTACAGGCCCATGCCAGGAGGCAAATCCATCCCAGCGGTCACTTCCTTCATCTTGTCCTCAGAGTACTTCGCCGCCTCGGCCTGCGCCTGGCGGATGCCGCTGAGGATGAGGTCCTCGAGCATCTCGACGTCGTCCGCGTCGACGACGGAGGGGTCGATCTTGAGGGACTCGACAGCGCCACTGCCGCGGCAGACGACGTTGATCTTTCCGCCGCCGGCACTGACCTCAATGGACTGCTCGGCGATCTCGGCCTGGACGGCGCCCATCTTGGACTGCATCTCCTGAGCCTGCTTCATCATCTTCATGATATTCATAGTCTTGTTCTTCGTTGAATTGGTGGGTGGATGCAAACGAGCCCTGAGCACTACTTAGGAAGAGGCTCGCCTGCAGATTCGATCTGAGCCTTCTCCTCGACCTCGGCCGTAGCGAGTTCGGCCCGAACGCGTTCGAGGACTTTCTCAAGATTCTGAAAGGTCATCGGATGACGCTGCTCCTCGGAAACGTACCACTCCACCTTTCCGTCCCGGATTTGTCTCAGTGAAAGCTGCCAGTTCGCGCCCACCCAGAGTTTTTCGTCCTGAGTGAGAAAGGCAAGATAGCGTCCTTTCGCGAGCATGCAGGAAGCGCAGATAAAAGACTCCTTGCCGTGGATCGTGAACTCCTTGGGGATCTCGCCCTTGATGAGCGTCTTTAGTTCTGCCTTGGCTTGCTGAGAATAAGTCCAGGTCCTGCCCTGAACACGCACCGAGTCCGGTCCCGCAAACGAGTCGACATCCGCAGCCGCCTCCTCCGGTTCCGCGATGTCGATGATCGCGATGACGACCGCTCTCTTGATCAGTTCTGACTCGGTGCAGAAGTACGCTTTTCCAAAAGCGCTCCAGTACGACGCGAGAAGCAGGAAAAGGATGAGTCGGAAGGTACGCATGGCGGCGTGATCAGGAAAGCGCCCGCTTATCCGGCGGGATCGTCTTTGACCTCGGTGGCGTCGAAGGCCTCCAGTGCCTGATTGACGATGGGGTCGTCGTGAAAGCCTTTGGGCTCCTCGGGAACGGCAAGTTTATCGGAAGCGACAGGCTCCTGCGACGCTGGCTCAGAAGCGGGCTTGGGATCGTCAGGCGACCCCTCGGAAGGATCGTTGCCAACGGGAAGCGGGTCGGAATCCGAACCCACGACAGGAGCAGCCTCGGAGGTGGCAGGAGAACCGATCACCTCGGAGAGGTCGGCGCCGGCGAGCACCCGGATGATCTGATCAACACTGGCTTCGCCAAAGGCGCGAGCGGTCTTGACCAGCCCGATTTCGAGATGGATACGCTTGTCGGGCGCCCGAGACATGCGGGCCTCGGTGCCTGCGAGAATGTCGAGCGCCGCGAGCACGCGATCGTTCTTGGCTAGACCCGCCTGCTTCTCGAGGTCGGCTTTGGCCTCCGCAGGAAGGTCGAGACCACCGGACCCGGGATCGACTTGTGTCACGAGCAGGGCTCGGAACCAGGAGACGAGGTCCGTGAGGAGCCTTCCAAGGTCGCGCCCTTCGGCATGGTGAGCGCCGACGGCGGAGAGCGCCCCAGCCTGATCCTGCTGGATGAGATGAAAAGCGAGAGTCGAGACGGCTTCGTGCGAGCTGAAACCAAAGACGGTGAGAACGTCGGCTTCGGCGATCTTGTTGCCGCAGAAGGCGACGAGCTGGTCGAGCATCGACTGGGCGTCGCGCATGCCTCCATCGGCGCCGCGGGCCACGGCATGGGCGGCCCTTTCCTCGAGCTCGACACCCTCGGTCTTGGCGATGTGAAGCAACTGATCAGCGATGATTCCCGCCGGGATGGGGCGAAGATCGAAGCGCTGGCAGCGACTCAGAATGGTGGGGAGAATCTTGTTCGGCTCGGTCGTCGCGAAGATGAACTTCACGTGGGGGGGCGGCTCCTCGAGGGTCTTCAGCAGAGCGTTGAAGGCCTGGTTGGTGAGCATGTGCACCTCGTCGATGTAGTAGATGCGGAAGGGGCAGCGGGTGGGCGCGTACTTGACGGTCTCGCGGAGTTCGCGCACCTGCTCGACGCCATTGTTGCTGGCTCCGTCGATCTCGAGCACGTCGAGCGACCGGCCTTCGGCAATCTCGATGCAGACCTCGTCGTCGGGGTCGAACTCGATCTGCGGGCCGCCGGGGCCGTTGAGCGCCTTGGCGAAGATGCGCGCCAGGGAAGTCTTGCCGGTGCCGCGCGGTCCCACAAAGAGGTACGCATGCGCGAGCCGCTCGCGCTCGATGGCATTGCGAAGAGTCTGGACGACATGATCCTGGCCGAGCACCTCGGCGAAGGTGCGGGGACGGTATTTTCTGGCAAAGACCTCGTAGGACATGAATGCGGGTGCGGTGTTCGCTTACTCTCGGAGGGTGACGGGTTCCAGCATCTTCCGGCTAGCGTCGGAAAATCCGGTCGAGGAGCCCTCGTTTCTTTTTCTCGGGAATCTCTTCCACAGGAGGAGCCGGATCGATCGGCTCGGCGCGCGGGACTTCCCCAAAGGAATCCAGAGCCACGGCCCGCTTGGGCGCGGGAGGAAGATCGGAATTGCTGCTGCTTGACCGGGGTGCCTCCGGCTTCTTCGAAGAAGAGCTGATCGTCGATCGGAGTTCCTCATCGGAGGCAAGGTCAGCGTAGACCTTGGTGAGGATCTGCCGAACGATGGGAGCTGCCTTCCTGCCGCCGCTGACCTCCTCGTGGGGGCGACCTTCGTAGACGACGGCGAACGCGAACTGTGGATCCTTGTAGGGCACGTACCCGGCAAACCAGGCGAGGTTGCGATTCTCGCCGGCGAGCCACTGGGCAGTCCCGGTCTTACCCACGACCTGAGTTGCGGAGATCGATGCCGACTTGCCGGTCCCGTTGCCGGCATGGACCACCTGGTACAAGCCCTCGCGTATGGCCGTGAGAGTGCGGCGCTCGACGTTGAGCGACTGTGGCTGGTGCGGCTCGAAATACTCGACGACGTTGTCGTTGATGTCCTGGATCTGCTTCACCAGCCGCAGCTCGGGGACGTAGTAGCCCGTGCCGATCGCCGCCATGGCCCTGGCGACCTGGAGAGGAGAGGCCTCGACCGTCGACTGACCAATCGAAATGTTGGCGAGGTCTCCGTGGCTGAGGAGATGACCCTCGTTTTCCATCGAAGAGGCATTGCTGGGCATCACCCCGGCGGTGCCGCCGGGGATGGGAAGGCCGACCCCCTGGCCGAAGCCAAGGCGGTTCGCCATGGACGAGATCGGGTCGCCTCCGGTCTTGATCGCCACCTGATAGAACCAGGTGTTGCAGGAACGCTTGAGTGCTCCCTTCACGTCGAGAGAACCTTCGTGGTTCTTGTTCCAGTTCTTGAAGGAACGGTCGCCGATGCGGAGGGAGGGAGGGCAGTTGAAGGTGCTCCAAGGACTGATGATCCCGCTTTCGAGAGCGGCCATCCCGACGATCGGCTTGAAAGTCGAGGCGGGCGGATAGCCGGCAGAGTACGCCCGGGCATAGAGGGGCGCGAGGGGGTCCTCGAGCAGCGGCTTGTAGTCCGCCGTCCTAATGCCCCCGATGTACAGCCCCGGGTCAAAGGCCGGCAACGAGGCCATCGCCAGTATGTCCCCGGTGCGGGCATCGAGCAGGACGGCTGCCCCGCTCCGGGCATTGCGAGCGAGCGCCGCCTCGGCGTATTTCTGGAAGGCGAGGTCGATCGTGGTAACGACATTGTGTCCGGGGCGGGGCCGGCGCGTGAGTTCCTCGGACAGTTTCGTGCCGTCAGTGTCGAAGAGTACGTTGATCTCCCCGAAATCGCCGACCAGCTGCTTGTCGAAAGCGCGCTCGAGGCCCTCGCGCCCCATGGTTTCCTCGAACAGCGGGTCGAGGTGCTCGATCGGCCCGGTGGACAGTTTCCGCACGAGACCGACATGCCCGATCATGTGAGCTGCGGCTTTGCCGTGGGGATACTTTCGCAGATAGACGGGGTGCAGCAGGAGCCCGTCTCGCTCGAGACCTTCGGCCTGCGCCATCTCCGAGCGCTCCAGCGCCCGGGGAAGAGCCATGGGCAGCCAGCGGCGGTTCTTGTAGTGCTCGATGAGATCCTTGGGATCCAGCGACCATTCTCTCCCAAACCGGGCGTTGGCTGCCGCAATCCGCTCGCCTGCGTAGCGCACGATCTCGGGTTCGCTGATCTCCTCAAAGAGAGGGAACTGAAAGGCGGCCCGATACCGGACTTCGGTCTGGGCTAGAGGATAGCCCCTTCGATCGACGATCTGACCTCGAGGGGCTGGAATGCCGAGGGTCAACGTCCGAGCCTCCGTTCTCGTCTTCCACGACGCGTCGAGCGCAGGGCTCGCCTTGGGAGCGGAGGCGATCTCATCCACGGGTTTTTCCGCGCCAGCCTCCTGCGCGAACAGAGAGCTGCCGATCGTCAGAGCGAGAACACTCGCCAGCGTGATCGCCGTGAGGAGGAGGGACATGGGAAACACTGCGGGGGAAGCGGCGAGGGTTCAACCGCTAAGGACAGACGCAGCCCTCAACTCCTGCTGTCGAGAAAGCGCAGCAGCTCCTTGGCGAGAATCTCGGAGAAACCGGGCAGGGCACTGATGTCCTCCACCGAAGCCTTGCGAAGCCTCGCCAGCGAACCAAAAGCCTTCAGCAGCACTTTCTTGCGGTTGCTGCTGATCCCGGGGCAGTCGTCGAGGATGCTCTCCTGCACCCGTTTCTTGAGCAGGAGCTGATGGTAGCCGTTGGCAAAACGGTGGGCCTCATCGCGGATCCGCTGCATGAGTTTCAAAGCCCCCGTTTCATGAGGAAGGACGATCGGATCGCTGATGCCGGGCCGGAAAATCTCCTCGCGCTCCTTGGCGAGTCCGACGATCGGCAGATCATGGAGCCCCAGACGGTTGAGCTCCTTTACAGCCGAGGAAAGCTGGCCCTTGCCCCCATCGACAATCACCAGATGAGGAAGGTTTACGAACGGGTTCTGACGCGGCCCACTTCCCTCCTCCACGCGCCCTGCCAGTCGCCGGAGGGCCTCGACCGGATCTTCCTGCGTTCCCTCCGCGAGCTCTTCTCCCCCCACCTCACGGGCCGCCAGAAGAATGCGCGAGTACCGCCTCCGAACGACCTCGGCCATGCTCGCGAAATCGTTTTGGCCGACGACGGTCTTGATTCGGTAGCGACGGTAGGCGGCGTTGTCAGGCACGCCCTTCCGAAAGCGGACCATGGACGCCACGAGATGGGTCGCGGAGATGTTCGAGATATCGAAACACTCCATCAACTCCGGGGGACCACCCAGTCCGAGTGCTTCGCCGAGTTCGCGCACGTCGATCATGGGGTCGCTCTTCGAAGGGTCCCGCGGCAGGCCCCTGCCGCGGCTGAACTGCCGGGTCGGACTCACCGTCTTGCGCAGGTTGTCGAGAACGTCGCGGAGCTGCGCGGCCTTCTCGAAATCAAGCCGCGCAGCCGCCTTCTCCATCGACTCCTCGATCTGAGCGAGGTGGTCTTTCGACTTGCCCTCGAGAAAGACGCAGGCCTTCTCGACCTGAGCCTGATACTGCTCGCGGCTGACCTTTTCCACGCAGGGAGCCGAGCAGTTGCGGATGACGTCGTCACTGCAATGCCGGTAGTCCTCAGCCCCCGGCTCGAGCGGCCGACAGGTCCGCAGACCAAACTCGCGGTTCATCCAGGCTAGCGTCGTGCGGAGTGCACCGGAATGCGGGAAAGGTCCAAAGTAGCGCGCGCCATCCTCCTTCCTCATCCTCACCGTCTGAAAGCGCGGAAAAGGATCATCGAGATGAATCTTGAGCAGCAGGAAGCGCTTGTCGTCACGGAAACTGACGTTGTACTTGGGCCGGTACTCCTTGATGAGCTTGCCTTCGAGCAGGAGAGCCTCGGGTTCGTTACGGACGACGTGGACGTCGAAGTTCCACACGCTGTCGACGAGGGCGCGCGTCTTCCGACTGGCCAGCGCGCTTCGCTTCGGCACGAAGTAGGAGGAGAGACGCTTGCGGAGATCCCGTGCCTTGCCGACGTAGATGATCCGGTCGAGACGATCTTTCATCAGGTAGACACCCGGCTTGTGGGGCACGTCATTGAGCATCGCCCGCAGATCGGGTCGCTCACTGGAGGCTGGGCCGGACATCGCTGTTCCACTACACTAACCCCGATCAAAAGACTGGCGACCACGATCTGTCATTGCGCCCTACCTTGAGCCCTGTTAACACGCCCTTGTCCCACGCGACGTCACAGCATGCATCCCTCCATCCAGGCCCTCCTTGTCGTTCAGGATCGCGATCTTCGGATCCTACAGCTGAAGGCCGACATCGACCGGGTTCCGAGTGAGAAGGCGGCCGCCGAGGGACGTCTTTCCGACGACCGGAGAGCAGTGGAAAAGGCTGAAACCGCACGCAAGGAGGCGGAAGTCGCGATCCGCACTCTCGAGACCAGCATCGCCACCCGGCGGGACAGCATCGCCAAGCTCACGACCCAGCAGTTCGAAACCAAAAAGCAGGACGAATACACGGCCCTCGGCAGCGAGATCGAGCGCTACAAGGAGACGATCACCGGCATGGAGGACGAGGAACTCGAACTCATGGAAAAGGTGGAGCAGATCCAGGCCGAGCTTGCTGAAGCCAGCTCCGCCCTCGCCCGAACTCAGGAACTCGTCGACGAGGAGATCGGTCAGCTGGATGATCGCAGCGTCAAGGCCGGGGAACGCGTTGTCGAACTCACCGCCGAAAGAGACAGGCTGGCCGGCGATATCGACGGCGACGTGCTTGAAGACTACGAGTACCACCTCGGCTCGAAGGGGGACGCAGTGGTTGTTCCCCTCAAGCACGGCGTCTGCTCCGGCTGTCACATGAAAGTCAACGCCGGGGCCCGCACCCTGGCCAAGACAAACGAGATTTCCAACTGCGACAACTGCGGGCGCTTCCTCCACTTCCTCGAGGACTAGATCCCTGTTCGCCCTCCTTCTTCCTTCCCATCGAACCATGCTCGGAGACCGCCAAGACGAAGATTCCACCCAGCGCGGCGACCCTCGCCTCCGCCTCCTTCTGCAGGAACTCGATCTTCGGTTCCGCGTCGATGAGGACGAGAATTACGTGCTCTCATTTGAGTTCGAGAACGGCCGCCATCAAACCATCGTCATTGAATCCGAGACCCATCTCATCGGCACCTTCGAGGTACGCCATCTGTACTCCGTCGGGTACCAGTGCGAAGGAGAGCTGCCGGCCAACGTCGCCAACGCGCTGCTGATCATGAACGACAACGTGCGGCTCGGCGCTTGGAAAGCCATCCGCACGACGAAGGACAAGCTGTTCGCCGCCTTTCAGGCGCAGATTGCAGCCCACACCACCAGCGAATCGCTCCGAACGGCCCTGCTCGCCGTCTGCCAGACGGCCGACGGAGTCGAGGAGAAGCTCACCGGCGAAGATCTCTACTAGGGCATTGAACTTCGTGTGAGCCTCCCGCGGCGGTTCGGATCCTCGACGGTAACAGAAATGGCAGGGAGGTGCGTCCCTGCACGTCCGTGCGACGTCGCCCCCCCTGGACGAGGAGTGGACGATCAACCGTACCCCGGGCGGCGGCAGACTTCGGCTCGATCCTTAAAGTGTTCAGGCAGAACGAGGTCTGAGTCTTATTCAGCACTCGCATCCGTCGGTCGCCACGCAAGAGCCGGGCGGCGCCAGGGAGGACAAGCAGGAAGCCGCCCATCTCCGCTCGTCGGCCCTCAGCCCCCTACTCAGCCGTAGTAGATGTCGTAGAGCTTTCGAGGCGAGACACCCATCCGGTAAAGAGCGATCAGCTTGAGATTGGAGAGCTTGTTGTGGAGCCGCCCTTTCGCCTGGAAGCGGCGCATCGATGCCTCGAGTGGAGGATCCAGGAGCACCGGTCGGATCATGCTGCGGAGGCGATCGCTGAATTCGACGTCCTCCATCAGGGGGAGCACCTTGATCCCTCCCAGACGCTCATAGAATCTTCGTCGAACCCAGACGCTCTGGTCACCATAAAGAAAACCCCATCGACGGCCCCACCAGCGAGCCATCGGCTCCAAGCCAGCCAGAGACGGCCAGTTGGCCGCAAAATTTCGATGGTAGGCACCCGCCTGTACCTCGGGATCTTCCAAGATCCGCCGCAGCGAGGCGAGGTGCTCCTCACGAAGTTCATTGTCGGCATGATGGAACAGAAACACCTCCCCGGCAGCCGATTTCGCCCCCTCCCGAAGCTGGCCGCCCCGACCCGGCGGAAGCCCGTCCAGCCAACGCACTTCGCTCGGCCGATCACTCTTGGGAAAGCTGGGCTCTCGGTTCGAAGCGTCCGCGACGACGAATTCAACCGCCGCACCCAGAGGGCCACCGCCGCGAATTGAGAGGATCCGCTGAGCCACCGCCGCCCCGTCATTCCAGCAGGGTAGAACAATGCTGAGCCAGGGCCGCCTCCCCGGAGAACTCATTGAGCGCGTCCGCTGGCCTCGGCAAAAGCCGCCTCCGCCAGCTCGCGCCACTCGGCCTCGATTTCAGCCGGCTTCCGCGAGGGACGGCCTGCCTTCGAATACCAGTACGAAGCGTTGCCGAGGTCACCCTCGACCAGGTGAAGGTGCGCGTGCATCCAGGAGCCAAAGCTGGTGTGGATGTCCTGCGCAATATCGTGTGCCTCCTCCCATCGATCCGCCCCGGCAAGCCAGATCGATTTCTGCTCAGAGGTCAGGTCTTGAGGCGGTGCATCGTCCTGCTCCACGGAAACTAGAAACTCGTCAAGGGTCATGGACATACGATGACCAATCAATCCTCGAAGTCGACCATGAGATCGTCGGCCAGCGATTCGAGGTTTTCCTGGAGTTCTTCCGCCGAAACGGCCTCACCGAGACGAACCACGAATCGCGCGACAAAATGCGCCTCGGCACTCATCGCGGCGCTTGTGGTTCCGGTTTCCAGTTCCTCGACGTTTGCTCCGGCTGCCAGGGCGACTTGGGAAATCTCCTGAACGATGCCCGGACGATCCTGAGCGACCACCACGAAAGAAACCCTTTCTCCATCCGGCTCGGCGACCGCTTCTCCGGATCGAAGCGTGACCTCGAGTCCCTCAATGGCCCGGAGAGAGTTTTCCAGTCCGGGCAGCTGCTCGTCGGTCGCTTCCAGCCGAAGCACTCCGGCAAAATGCCCTCCCAGTTCGGCCATGCGACTTTCCAACCAGTTTCCTCCTGCGTGCGAGACTTTTTCGGCAAGTTCCCCGACAATTCCCGCGCGATCGGTTCCAAGGACGGTGACGACGATCTGTTTCGACATAGGCTGACCTTGGAGAGCCCCTCAGGAATCGCAACACCCGAGCAGTTTGGCGACCCAGGAAGCGACCAAGTGGTTCAATGAAGAGGAGCGGTGCAGCATCCTACGCCTGCTCGTTGCCGAGCGGCCCTCCAGCCGTGACCGCCGCCCGCGCATTGTCCTCGGCTCCGGTCTTCTCCAGGAAGTAGTCGTAGCCGCCGGCGTAGGGGGTGACGACTCCCGCTGAAATATGGACCACTTTCGTCGCCAGGTTCTTGATGAAGTGCACGTCGTGCGAGATGAATACCAACGTGCCCTCGTAGTTTTCCATGGCGACGACAAGCGACTCGATGCTCAGGATGTCGAGGTGGGTCGTCGGCTCGTCCATCAAGAGGAGGTTCGGTGGATCGACGAGGAACTTGATGAGGTTGAGACGGCTCTTTTCTCCGCCACTGAGAACGCGGGTCGCCTTGAAGACTTCCTCTTTCCGGAACAGGAACGAACCAAGTACCCCGCGGGCCTCGTCCTCCCGCATTTCCGGCGCCGATGCCAGCACCTCGTTCAAGACCGATCGGTTGGGATCCATCCCCTCCGAGCGGTGCTGACGGAAGTAGCCGAGGCGGCAGTTGTGGCCTGTCTTCCGAGTCCCCTTCTGAGGCTCGATCTCGCCGGCGAGCATCTTCAGCATCGTCGATTTTCCGGCTCCGTTGGGGCCGACCAGCACGATACGGTCGCCTCGGTCGATGGTCAGATTGAGGTTCTGATAGATCGGAGGGCCGCTGTCGTAGGCAAAATCGACTCCCTCCAGACTGATCGCAGGCTGACCGCCACGAGGTGGCTGCGGAAATTGGATCTTGAAGGGCTTGCGCGGCTTGGCGGGGCGCTCGATCTTGTCCATGCGCTCGATCTCCTTCAGCTTCGACTGCGCCTGCGACGCCTTGGAGGCGACCGAGCGGAACTTGTCTGCGAATTCCTTGAGACGATCGATCTCTTTCTGCTGATTGCGATAAGCCGTCACCGCACGCTCGTAGCGGGCATCTCGCTCGACGATGAAGTCGGAGTAGTTCCCGGTGTAATGGATGAGAGTGCCTTCGTCAGGATCGATGTCGTGCACCGTCTCGACGATGGCGTCCATGAACTCTCGGTCGTGCGAGATCATGAGAATCGCACCACCGTAGTTCTTGAGGTGGTGCTGAAACCAGAGAAGCGACTCGAGGTCGAGATGGTTGGTCGGCTCGTCGAGCATGAGGAGCTCGGGTTCGAGGACAAGCAGCCGGGCCAGGTGAGCCCGCATGATCCATCCTCCCGACAGTTCGGCGCAGGGCCGGTCCCAGTCGCTCTCGCGGAACCCAAGACCACGAAGCATTTTCTTTGCCTTGGCTTCGGTTGCCGGGTCACTCAGGACGTCAAACTGCGTCTGGGCCTCAAAGTAGGCTGGATCATCAATCGTCTTCGCCTTCTCGTGCTCGCGAAGGATCACCTCAAGCTTCTGGATTTCCCCGGCGCGACCCACCGCGACGTCCATCGCAGTCGAGTCGCCGACGTCCTCGCTCTCCTGAGGCAGGTAGCCCACGGTCGTCCACTGATCCCGTTCGACGGTTCCGCGGTCCTGCTCGAGATTGCCCAGGATGATGTGAAAGAGCGTCGATTTACCGGCGCCATTGGGCCCGACAATGGCGGCGCGTTCCCCGTAGTTGACCATCAGGTCGAGGTCGTCAAAGAGGGTTTTGGTTCCCAGGGTGATGCGGAGTCCTTTGATCTGAAGCATGACGATATACGCAAAACGCGCAGTGCCTCCATGCACCCATGACTCGCCCTGCGCTAGAGGAAACAACAGGCTTCCGCCGTCAACAGGCCAAGGAACCCACGCGCGTCACCACCTCAGCTGGGTTAGCAGGGGCAATGAATCCGCTTTTCGTGCAGCCACGCTGTTTGCTTCTACCCGCCGTGCGAAAACTTTAGACCCCGGATCCGATCACCGCCGAACTTCTCTTGAAGCTTGAGCAGCAGATTCTTCTCCATGCCCCGGATGCTGTAATGGAGAGTCGGATGGGAAACCGCCACGATCAGGGTCCCATGGCGGAGCGCCACTGGACGGGTTGCCGACGCGAAAGGTTCTCCGGTCGCCGCCTTCCACTCTCGCATGACTTCTTCAAGATCGAGTTGATCATCAAGGCGCAGTCTCTTGAGCAACTCCGCCGCCAATTGCCCGACCCCCTTTGCCGGGCGGAAGGTTCGCTCCACCGGCATGCCGCGCCAGGCGGCGACGAGAGAACGCTTCTTCCAGGTCTGTCCGCCTTCGTAGCGCTCTCGGTATTTTTTTCCGCGCGCCATGATCCGACTATTTTTTAGTCTCGGGCGAGGCGTTGTTTGATTTCCGCTGTGCGAAGATCCACTCCCAGAGTTTCGGCTCCTCGTAGGCTGCGGTCCACGAGTCGTGCCCCGCTTCAGGGTAGATGGTCAACTGCACGGTTGTAGAGCCCTTCTCTTTCAACAGACCCACGAGGGTTTCGCTTTCACTCGGAGGAACCACACCGTCTTTTCCTCCGTGAAAGGCCCAAACCGGCAAATGCGGGATGGCTCGGGGACCGAAACGCACTCCTCCCCCGCACACTGGCGCGATGGCGGCGAACTTGTCTGGATTGCGAAACGCGAGATCCCAGGTTCCGTAACCGCCCATGCTGAGGCCGGTCACGTAGAGACGATCAGGATCGAGTCGGTATGTCTTCTCGAGATGCTCGACCAGTTCGGTCAGAGGCTGATAATTCCACCAGCTCCCCTCCGGGCATTGAGGCGAGACGACGACGGCCTTGAATTTCCGAGTACCGTTGGCAATCAGTTTGGGAGGACCATGCACAGCCACCTTTGTGAGGTCGTTTCCGCGCTCCCCTGCGCCGTGAAGAAACAGTAGAAGCGGCCACTCCCGGTCTCCATCCTCGTAGCCTTCGGGGAGAGTGACGAGGTAGTCGAGCGATGCCCTCTTTTCGAGTACCTCGTCGAAGCGAGCAATCTCGGAATCTGGCAACGGCGATACGTCCTGGGCAACAAATCCGGGAACTCCCACAAGGAGCGCCGAGATCAGCACCCGGATTGTCAGGTCTTTGCTCCTCACGAGGATGAATGAGGCAAAAGGTGAGCCTCCAAGATTGGCTACGTGGTTTGAGATCTCAGCTGTGCAGTCCCAGGAATGGTCAACAGGTGAGACTCAAGCCACATTGAATTCTGGAATGAACGACCCTATTTGAGAATCGGAAACCAGGACATGTTGGTCACCTGACTGGAGATCCATCGACCCTTGATGTAGGTGTTGCCGTCATAGTAGTGAATCACGGAGCGGCCATCCACGTTACTTCTCCACAGGAGATCCGGCGACCCGTTGGCGTCGAAGTCGTCGGCTCCCTCAAGTTCCCAGGAGGCGCTAGCCACCTGCTGGGAGGGAGAACCTGCTCCTGCGAAATCACCGTTGCTCAGGTAATGATAGGCGGCGACTTTAGTCGTTGGGTTTCTCAGGAGCAAGTCGGCCATGCCGTCGCCATTGAAATCAGCGACGCCTTCAACATCCCAGCTCACCGCATAAGTGCTTTTCTGAGAAGTGACGACCTCGGCGTCCATGTAATGGATTGCCATCATCAGATTCGTAGAATTCTGATACAGGATATCGGCCTTTCCATCCCCGTCGAAATCTCCGACCGCAACAGGTTCCCAAGGTGCGGCCACCTGGGCGGAAGTCCACTTTCCAGGGGCAAGGTAGGTTTCCCCGTCCATGAAGTGAATTGAGGTACCTCCCGAGCCGTCGAAGAGAATGTCTGCCTTTCCATCCCCGTCGAAATCCCCGATGCCGCCAACCTTGGCCGAGATTGAGACTTCCTGAGTCGTCCAGCGTCCACGGAGGAAATTCTCCTCTTCGTAGAAGTGAATGGCGGTCGCCCCGTCGGTGCTCCGGCGCCAGAGAATGTCAGGGAAGCCATCGCCGTCGAAATCCTTCGCCGGTGATGAGCCTGCATTAATCGTCCATCGAAAGTCGTAGGCGCCGGTGGCACCCGGACCGCCTTGAACGGATACGTAGAAGACACCTGCTGGAAGATATTGAGTGATTTTGAAGTTCGTATTCGCTCCAGAATCGTCATCGGTGGCGGTGGTGGTTGCCGGTGGCGCCGAAGTAAGCACCCCTACGGTATCCGTCGGGCCGGTCGTCCAGAAATTGACCGTCCCGGGTTCCGTCAGTTCAATCTGAAAGACGTCGACGTCTCCACTGGTCTGAATTTCCCCTCCCACCGAGCCTGCGTTGTTGGCGTTGGAAGTGACGGGAGTCGCTGTCGCGATGGTGCCACCATGCTGATCGGCGCCCGTTCCGGTTCCGGTTACCGTGAAGGTGTACGCCGCCTCGTCCGTATCGCTGTTGTACACGGTGATGGTACCAGTCACTGGCCCAAGAACATTCGGGTTGAAGGCGATGGTGAACGTGTCGGCACCACCCGCATCGACTCCCACAGGAACTCCTGAAATCTGGAAAGCCCCTTCGCTGAAGGTCGTCGAATGGACATAGAGGAGGCCGTTTCCGACATTCGAAATCGTGAAGGTATGAGGAGTCAGGCCTGTGTCGATATCAGCGATTCCAAAGTCCGTGCCATTCAACGTGCTCGTGGTTGTACTGCCGTCGAAGATTGGCGACGTCCCGCTCGCGCCACCGGACAACTCAATCTCCGGGGGCTCTACCGAAGCTCCACCCTCCACGCGGAAGGTGTAGGTTGAGTTGAAGACGTCATTGGTATGAACGTAGATGGTCGCGGACTTCGGGCCGGGGAACGTCGGATCATATACGACCCTGAATTCATCGAATTCTCCTGTCGCTACCGAATTGGGCACGGGGCCAACGATTTTGAAGTGCTGGCTGGCACAATCGATGCTATTGACCGCGAGCACGTAGTCGCTAGAACTGTTTCTGATCCTGAAAACGTTGTTTACGGTACCGCCACGGACAACCTCGTCGCCGAATTGAGTTCCATCATTGAGAGAGGTCACGACGGAGCCGTTCTCAATCGTCACGTTCCCGGTGTCGTTCAGAACGGTGATGACACCGCCGCCGCCGCCGCCTTGGTTGTTCTGGTTGCCGCCGCCGGGGCCACCGCCGCCGCCGCCGTCGTCACAACGGGCCGCCATGACCACTGCTCCCGCCTCACAGATACCAGCATTGTCGGCGCCGAGGTTGGGGTTGGTCCCATCGTAGCCGCTCAAGCCAGCTTGAGTCACAAGACTTTGGTCGATGGCCGGGTTGCCGGTAGCGTCGAAGCCGTCCTCTGCTCCCGTAGGCTGGGCGTCGAAATCGACGTCAGGATTGGAAAAGTAGCCGATGGTAGTATCGTAATTGTTTGGCCCAACGTAGGCCATCACAGTTCCGTAGCTGTTACCGAAACGCCATCCGTAATAGTTGGTATTCGTATTAATGTCGGTGTCACCCCAGGCATGTTCGCAACCTAGGTTGTGTCCGTACTCGTGGGCAAAAACCAACCTGGAGGGGGTCATGTAGGTGCGCGCAGCAATGAAGACGTCCGAATTCAGGAAGGCGACACCGGCAGCACCACCCTGGAAGTCATTGACGATGAAAGCGGAACTGTCCGCGCAGACTTCATTCTTGAGGTTGGTGACGTCATCCAGACTTCCGTCGTCTTCGATCAAGAGGTCGCCCAACTCGTCGGTCGTCCCCATGTTATTCGGCTCTCTGCCGGGATCCGAGTAGACGGGGTCTTCAATCATTCCGCTGAGAATGACAGCGATGTCGCCGGCATTACTCGCCACGAAGATACTGTTGAGGCGCTCCACGGTGGAAATGATCAGCGCCTCCATTTCAGAGACTCCCCCCTGGGCCTCGCGGGCCGTTGCACTGTATCCGACCACAATATCCATCTCAACCTCAGCAAAGAGCGGGTCTTGGTTTGCACTTCCTGCTGGAATTGCCACGGGCGCATTGGGGTCGGTCGGTTCCGTGGCCAAGGAGCCACGCTCACCAGAAGAGGCCGCTGCAGCTCGGGCTAATTCCCCACGTTCTGCAAGAACCTTCGCCTTGGCTGGATCCATGTCCAGAATCGTGGGAGAGGTGCAGCCAGCAGGGTAGCTCCTCGGGTCCAACTGGCGGACAGCGGTCTGGCCGTTTCCTGCCGAGGAGAGTTCGTAGTGAACGTTTTCAACAGGAAACTCAAGAGTTCCGTGGACCACGCCGCCATGAAAGACGAAGTGGACGCGGCTTTCCTTGAACCCCTCGACGGAGCCCACGAAAGTCGTCGTGTCGGGACCACGCGAGATCACGGTCTCGACATTGACGTCGGCCATTTCTCCGCCCGGAAGAGGCACGCTGAGGACGGACGAGTCTGAATCCAGCAGATCCTTGGAGGCTTCGTCCGAGAAGGAGACCTCGATCGCCGCCAGAGTGTGCTCGTTGAAGGTCAGCGGACCATCCGTGCCAGCCGACACTTGAAACAGGGGCCGAGGAGCCTTGAGGCCCGGCACACGCTCGCGTTGGTTCCTGACTGGCCTCGCCGGCAGGAACTTGTTGTTCTCTCCACGAACGACCTCTTTAGGCTCGCTGACTTCGAAGGCTGCGAGATCAGGGGTGTCGGTGACCGGCGCTGACTTTGCGCCCGGCGCCACCTGTTCCATCTGTGCAGGAGCAGATTCTGATTCTGCGACCCCTGTGTTCGGACGCTTGGAAAGCGCTAGGAATAGAACAACGACCGCCAGAAGGACAGGCACGGCGATGATAAAACGACTCCAAGCTGTACGGGGGCTCATTCTGCAAGCCTGACGTTCGAAGAAATCCAAGTCAAGTGGCGTGGGTGGAAAAAAATTTCGCGTCACCCACGCTCAGCATCTCGGCCAAGACCTTGCCATTTCGAAGAAGACCATGAGGGAGAGGCCCGGACCCAGGGGAGAGAGTTCTACCTGCAATGGCGCTTGGTTAAGAACCCCCGGGCGATAAGGGTATGGGGTTGGCGAAAGGTACGGAGGTGCGTCCCTGCGCCTCCGCAGGGGGCCCAAGGCGACCAACGACGCCCTCGTCCGTCCCGATAGCATCGACCCACCTGCTGCGGGGCTACGGGGCAGCCTTGGGCCTCGGCGGTCCGTCGCTTCGCTCCTCCCCGGACGAGGAGGGACCCTCGTCCCTACCTCAAGGCAAGCCGTTTTGCGATCGCTCCAAACGGCAGGGTAGGGTCGATCCGGTTCAATCCCGGAGGAAGAGATCCCGCCCAGAATCCTCGACACCCCCCACGAACCAAGTGCCATTCGTTCTACCTGACTATCTCCATCGCCACATGGGCGGCATTGTGAAAGCTATTACCTTGTTTCATTTCATGGTACCGAATCTCCTTTCGCCGCCTGCCAGAGAGCATACCAGTCCTGCGGGTCGAGCCGAATCGAGGCGGCTTTTGCGGCCGACTCGACTCGCTCGATTCGGTTGGTGCCTAGAATCGGCAGGGGGCGACTCGGCAGGGCCATGACCCAGGCGAAGGCGAGAGCGGAGCGATCAGCCCCTCCATACTTCTCAGAGAGTGCGTCCATGACCTCGCCCAGACGCTGCCCGGCCTCGTTCCCGGAATCGAAGAGGCGCCCTCCGCCGAGTGGCGACCAGGCCATCGGGCGACGCCCGTGCTGCTCGGCCTGAGCCAGGGTTCCGTCATCGAGAGCCTCCATGGCAAGCAGGCTGACTTCGACTTGGTTCGTGGAGATGGGGACGTCGAGACAGCTCTGCAGCAGATCGAACTGGGAGGGGGTGTAGTTGGAGACGCCGACCGCGAGCACCTTGCCAGAATCAACGAGTTTATGAAGTCCCGCCGCGGTCTCGGCGGCGGGACAGAGCCAGTCCGGCCGGTGCACAAGGAAAAGATCGATACGGTCGGTGTCGAGAAGCCGGAGCGACTTCTCGGCACAGGCGACCAGGTTCGCGGCCGTCGCGTTGTAGTGAGGAAGGGTGGCGTGCTTCTTCTCCTCCGAGGGAACGTCGATCCCGCATTTGGTGACGATCTGCATTCGGTCGCGGAGCCCGCTCGAAGCAGCGAGGCCGGCTCCCACGGCTGCCTCCACCGAGTAGCCCCCGTAGATCTCGGCCGTGTCGATCGAAGTGATCCCCAGTTCGACGCAGCGCTCGAATCTCGCCGCGAGGTCGGCGGGAGAAGGAGACGGCTCCTCGAGGATCCTCCAGGTACCGAAGAGAATTTCCGAAAGGACGGGGCCGTCGGGGTGGAGCGCTTGCTGGGTGACCATGACCGAGAATACCTACCTCGCCGAAGGGGCCGCAGGGAAGCACTGAGTGATGAATTTCATCTGCGGGGCCTCTGCTCGCCGGTGGGATTCCAAACGCCCCCGGCGATTGAATCGCGGCCCAAGCGAGATCCACTCCATGATCATGAGTTGAGTCGCCATGGAAACGTGAAGCCCAAGAAGCGAAAAATTCCCCTGATCGAGATCCTCGTCACTCTGGTGGTGCTGGCCGTGATCGCGCGGGCGGTGTACTGGATCGCGCACTGGCGGAGCGCTTGGGAAGCCGTCCGCGGGCTGAGTGCTATGGAGACCGCGCTTTGCCTGATGATCGGGCCACCTTTTCTCTGGTGGTACTGCCGAAGAAACTGAGGCCGCCCCGTCGGCTCCAACTCCTCGGCTGAAGACGCGCTATGCTAGGACTTCCTTCACGACGTGGCCGTGGACATTCGTCAGACGCCGCTCAATGCCGTTGTGATAGAAAGTGAGCCGCTCGTGATCAAGCCCCATGAGATGCAGGAGCGTGGCATTGAAGTCGTAGACCGAGGTCGGATTGACGGCGGCCTTGAAGCCAAACTCGTCGCTCTCGCCGTAGCTGTAGCCCTTTTTGACACCGGCCCCGGCGAGGAAGCAGGAAAAGGCGCTTGGGTTGTGATCCCGTCCACTGCCATTGGCCTGAAGAAAGGGCATGCGGCCAAACTCGGTCGCGAACACCACCAGCGTATGCTCGAGAAGACCGCGGCGCTTCATATCGTGGAACAGGGCCGCCGTCGGCTGGTCCATGATCTCAGCCTGCATCGCGTGACTCTCCTTGATATTACTGTGCGAGTCCCAGTTGGTGATGCCGTTGCCGCCTGAGGGATCGCTGCCGTTGTAGAGTTGCACGACCCGCACCCCTTTCTCGACCAGCCGCCGGGCGAGGATGCAGTTCTTGGCGTACTCCTTTTTCAAATCGCTGCCGCTGTCGGTGCCGTATTCCCGGTGGATCGACTGGGGCTCGCCGTCGATCGACATGATCTCGGGCACGGAAGTCTGCATGCGTCCGGCCAACTCATAGCTAGCGATGCGCGCTGCCAGGTCCGCGTCGCCGGGGAACTGCTCGAGATGCCCCGCGTTGAGACGGGTGAGAAGATCGATGGTCCTGCGGTCGTCACCTGCCGTGTAGCCATCGGGGCGACGCAGGTTGGCAGGCGGATTCTTCGCGTTGAAGTCGGTTCCCTGGAAAGCGGCGGGGAGAAAGCCGTTGCCGAAGTTGTTCTTGCCGGAGCGGGCGAGACCGCGCGGATCATTGATGGCGACAAAGGCGGGCAGCTCCTGGTTCGCGGAGCCCAGCGCGTAGGTGCACCACGCACCGAAGGAAGGAAATCCCTCCATCGTGAAGCCGGTGTTGATGAAGTTCTCACCCTGAGGATGCGCCGAGGTCTGCGTGGTGAGCGCATGGAAGAAACAGAAGTCGTCGGCGTGCTCCGCCAGATTGGGGATGAGATCGGAGATCATCTTGCCCGACTCGCCCCTCGGCCTGAAAGCCCAGAATGGCTTGGCGATGTTGCCGGTCGGACCCTCGAAGGTGACCGCAGGCATGCCCGGCGGCTTTTGACCATGGTACTCGAAGAGCGCAGGCTTGTAGTCGAAGGTGTCGACGTGAGAGATCGCGCCGGGGCAATAGACCACCAGGACCTGCTTGGCAGGCGTCTCAAAGTGCGCGCCGCGCGGCGCGTACGGATTCTCAGGGTCGAGCATCGGGCGGATCGGCGCTTTGCCCGAGAAGTTCGCGGGGTGGGAACTGTCCTCGGCGAGCAGACGGCTCAGGCCGAGACCGCCGAGCGCCATGCTCGTGCGGCTGAGGAAATGGCGGCGGCTGAGAAGATTCCGACCGAAAGGAGAGATGCGTTCGCTGCTCATGGACTCGTGAAAGGACTGCTGATCATACAACGGCCTGAAGGAGGGATTCTAGCGCTCGGATTCTCAAACAACGGTGAGCGGGGGCTTCCCCACCCTCACTCGAGCGTCGAGAAGACGCCGCTGGCCGACTTCACCGAGATCTTCTGATTCTTCGCGTAGGCCTTGGCGGCGCGCAGCCGAAGGCTTGCCTTGTCTTCCCCGAGGATCCAGCCCTCGAGCAGATCGTGAAGCAGGAAGGAGCCGGGGTACATGAGCGAGTCGGTGAGAAGGAGAGGGTCGCCCTTCATCGCCTCCAGATCGGGTGCAAACAGCAGCTGGGTGACACAGCCCAGCACGACCACCGGCACTGGTGCCACCCGCTTGGTGCGGGGCACCTGAATATCGTGCTCCATGAGGCCGTTGTGTCCGATGAAAGCGATCAGGTCGGCGCCGCCTCCGATGGAATGGCCTTCGCACTCGACCGGCTCGCCGCTGGCGGCGATGGCCGCGTAGAGATCATCCAGGCAGCTCTTCATCTCCCGTCCTCGGTAGGCGTCGGCCACCACCACCATCTTGCCGGAGACGTGAAGAAAGACGCATCGCTCGAGAATGACCGAATCTGCACCACCGGGTCGCTCGACCGACTTCTTCAGGGTCCACCGATCCGAATTCTTGAAATACAGCTTCATGCCGTCTGAACAGCCCCAGTACAGATTCGACGCGGGGTCGTCCCCGTTGCCGATCCGTGCGGGCACCTTGGCGATCCCCTGATGTTCGTTGTCGCAGAGTGCGACGAATACGTGAACGACCTTCGGACTCTCCTCGGACCGCAGCGTGGTCGGCAGCAGGATGCAGAGCAGGAGTAGAAGCAGGAAAATTCGATTCACGAGAGCTTGTACGCCACCCATGCGGCAGTTCTATCGGTCAGCCAAGAAGCGCCTGGCAGAGATCCGCTTCCCGCACCGGTTTGGGGAGAGGCCCGTCCATGCCCATTTCCAGACAGCGCTCCGCGTCTCCGGCCAACACGCTCACGGTCACCACGAAGATGCGAGTCCGCGGCCTTTCGCTTTGGGCCTCGCGATGGCGACTCGATCGGATCGCTTCACAGCCGTCCGACTGGCCCACCTAGAGATCCACCAGGATAAGATCGACGGCGAATTTCTCGAACGCGCCGAGCGCCTCCTCTCCGTTGCCGGCCAGTTCCACGGCGGCCCCGGTTTTTTCCAGGTGAGACTGTATCAGCCGCCCGCTCCAAAGTGCGTCACCCACGCGAAAAGGACACCCACCAGTGTGGATTGAGCTGTCGGGCCGCGGAACGTGGGCTTACCGGGCTGCTACCCTTCTCCCTCCAGATCGGTTGTTCTCTTCCGGTTTCGATACACCGTCGCCGCGCCCTTCATCCTCGTGAGTACGTAGTAGACGGTCTGACTCCGAAGCCGGACCAGCTCGCCACCGACAATGCGAGGCACGAAGTCTGCGGGAACCTCGAGAATCTCGTTGATCGTGGCGCCCTCGAAGCCCTTGCAGAGGATTGACGTCATCGCTCGGGTCAGGGTCTGCACCTTGTCGCCGAGAGCCACCTTGTAGCTGACCTTGCCTTCCTCGCTGACGTTGAGGTGGATGCCGACCGTGTCGGTGCATTCCTCGTCCTTGCGCACGTCGACGAGATCGTACTCGACCCCCTCGACAGGCCCGTGACGGGAGGCGCCGTCGGCGTAGCTGACGAGCGCCTCCCGGCGCTCGTCTTCGGGTAGAAACTCGAAAAGTTCGATGATTTCCTCGAGAGGAGCTGGGTACATGGGGAGACCCTACGCAACCCTACCCTGAGGGCAACTGATCGACTGGGAACAGGGTTCTGGAAGCAAAGCCTCCTATGGTCGGTCGGCGGCCCAAGACCATTTACAAAGTTAGATGGTTGGAATCGGCGAGGTATTTTTGTTGCTGAGTAGGCGCGGACGAGGAGCGGGGCCTGCCCCGTGACGAGGACGCAACACCCTCAGCGGCAGAAAGATCCGCCGTCCTCAAGTCTTCGCCGAAGGCACTGAAGCCAAACCCGCTCAAAATCAGTATTCAACCAAGATCACTTTGTACATGGTCTAAGCAGACTCTGCTACACGAGCGTTGTCCTGGCACCCGGCCACTTCTTCCACTGCGGCGGTTGCGGAGGCCCGAATCTACGTCTGACAACGAGAATCCTGCGGACATTTGGTAGCAGGGAGCCGCGACCCGAGGCTAAGGTTCCAGGATGCGCCCTTTACCCCGTCTCACTGCCTCGGTCTTGCTCGCTCTGGCGGGTGCGATTCTGCCTTCTCCTCGCGGCTTCGCCCAAGTCGATGCGAGCACGAAGATCCGAACTGTCGAGGCTCCGCGTGCCGCCACCACCCGACTCGCCCGAGAAGGCGTGTTCCGGGAGATCGTCGTGCCGCGCCCGGTGCCGTCGAGAACCATGGCTGAGCTGGACTTAGTCAATCCGGGGCTCTCGAAAGCGATCCCCGGCCTCGTGCCCATGCTCGCCAAGGCCGAGGTCTCGACTCGGTTTGCGCAGCTCTACGATGCCAAGCTCGCCACGATCCGACGCGGCCGGATTCTCTCCCGGCACAATTACTTCGACTGCGACACGATCCTTCGGCTCGAGCATCCAGCCACAGGGCAGAAGGTTCTCCTCGTCCAGGGCGACATGGACTCGGTGACCGACGGTTCCGATCCGGGCCGGGCATCCAGGCTGTCGGACTACAATCTCGCCCGGACCTCCGACTGGTACCTGCCGGAGACCGCCTACAGCTGGACGGGACCGGGTGGAGTCAATCCCTTCCTCGCCTACTATCCCGAGGCAAAGAGCCGCCTGAGCGGGTACAGGAGCCAGTTCGAGAAGGAGGCGGCTCGTGACCGCGGCGTCGTCTGGCGCGAGCTGATCAAGGCCTGCGACGCACAGATCTACCGGGTCGAGCAGAGGGGCATGCTGGCCTCGACGAGGGACGGACTGCAGAGAAGACGGTTTCTCCTCAGCGACCGGGATCCCTTTGTGGTGCTTCCCAAAAGCTGGGTGGTCGGCAAACAAGCCTTCTCGGCCAACGTTGGGGACTACGCCATTGTCGTCGCCGGAGGGAAACTGCTGCCCGCGATTCTCGGCGACGCGGGCCCTGACGACAAGGTGGGGGAAGCCTCCCTCAAGTTGGCACGGGCCGTTCAACCCAAGGCAAGCGGAACCTATCGGGCGGTCAGCGATCTATCGGTGACCTATCTGTTCTTCCCCCGGAGCGCCGACCCCCGCGGGACTCCCGACCTGGCCCGGTGGAACCAGAAATGTGCGGCGCTCCTCGGTCGGATCGGCGGAGCAGGGCAGGGCTTTGAGCTTCACCGGTGGGAATAGCGCTCGCAGTGGCGAGGCCTACAATCCAGAGGCCTGCATGGCCTGTCCCCGGGGGGCAAACACCGAAGCCGGCAGACTCGCAATGACGCCCTCGAATGCGATCGGGTTGGCGGAGGTGATGCCGATGCCCAGAAACTCGCGACAGATCAGACTTCGGAGTTCGAGCGTGGGGGTCTGCCCGGAATTCCAGGCCAGCTTTACGGTCGCCGTCATGGCATCATCCGGCTGGAGTTCTTCGCCGATCACTTCCGCGAAGCGACCATTGACCGGTGCCTGAAAAATAATCCCTGCCGACGGGTCGCCGTGAGGAGGAGCGAGCCGCACGAGAAACATCCCTGACCCGGGGCTGGAACGGCGCATCATGGAGACGCGAAGGATCACTTCCTCGCCGGGTGTCGGTTGCGAACAAAAGGCGCTGAACTCAGCCTTCGCCGTCTGTCGAAACAGAGGCCAGTCCATCCTCCATTCCCCGAGCGGACCTCTTTTGAACATGGCGAGCGTACCTCGGCCCAGTCGATTCTCGCCGGCGTCAGCGGCATTCCCTTGTGGGTCGGCTAAAAGAAGATGCATGCCTCTCTGCCGGTCAGCGCGCTCGAGAGTCACCGTCTCGAAGAGCTCCGCTTTGAATTCAGAAAGCCAGCTTTCGTCCCCGGGGCCTGGGAGAGTTTCACCGAGCTGGGTGGGTAAAAGAAACGCACGCCTTTCGTCCGAAGTCAGGGACGAGAGGAAGGAAGCAAGGACCTCGCGGACTTCGTAGTCAGCCTTTTCCATGCTCACAGGCGAATCTGGATCAGATGGGGAAGGCGCACTGGGAAGGAGCGGGGGAATATTCGCCTGAACATCCTCCGACTCGGCAGGATTAGATACGCGACCGAGCCGTATCTCCGCACCTAAGCTCTCTGCGACCGAGGGATCTTCTACCGTTCGCCCGTCAGGGTCCTCTCCACGTCCTGGAGAGGCAACGGCGGAAACGATGGTGGGGGCGGGGGAAGAGAGCGGATTTTCCCCTTTCCTGATTTGCATGGGTAGGGCTCTCTTGACCTCGCGATCTGGCTTTCCTCTCCACAGGGAGGACCAGGGGACAAGCAAGACCGCAACCGCAGCCGCAGCCGCACCCGCAAGACCAAGACCCGCAGTGAGCAGATACGCGCCCCGAGAAAAGGATGCTGGGGATTCTGCTTCCGAGGCGACAGCCTCCGACTCTTCTGCCGAATCCTCGGGGGATCGAGGGATGACAGGGGGCTGCACCCGTCCAAGGGGTACACGGCTCGAAACTGCAGCCGAAGCCTGACGCGGCGTGCCGACGGGGAAACTGGAGGAACTGCGGTCCCCACCGGCCGAAAGACCTGAACTGGGCCGGGAAACAAGCTGCCGTTGGGGGGGCCTTATCTTCGCTCTCGGTTCCTCCACGTCTGCCTGGCCGGGCGCCTCCACGTGGGGGCGGGCGGAAGGTATGCGGACGGCGGGGTCAACGGTTACCTTGACCGGCTGTGCCGCCTTTTGGTCATTCTGGTTCTCAAGGGGGGACGGCAGAGAAATCCCCGTCGTGTCGTGGAGCAAGTCAGGCGACTCCGAGCGGACCGTTTTCCTGTCGAACGAAGGACCATTTGGGGAACCCACCGGGGCTTGGTCGAGTATCTCGGCAACCTCTGCAGCTTCGGGGATCGACTCGACGTCCTCCATCACGGGAGCGAGCGCAGCAAACGGAGCGGACTCCGAGGCTGGAACCCCCGGTACTTGGGCATCGGAGAATTGAGGCTCCCAGTCCAGGGTCAAGTCGTCGTCCTCGTAATTCCTGGTCGTCTCCTGTACGGCGGGCGGAGCAAAGTCCTCGTCTTCCGCGACCGCGCGGACATGAACCGGCCGTGTGATCATCAGATCCAGTACGAGCTCTCCCTCGTGCTCTCGAATCGTCGCTGAACTGGCCAGATCCCCCGTTCCCGCTTTCCCGGCGGAAAGGAGCTCGAGGGCAGTGGCCGCTGAGACTGCCACGGACTTGCCATCACCCCGCAGAGATGGAGACAGGTCACCGCTCCCAGGCGCCGACGGCGATGGAGGAGAGGAAACTCGGACTGGACCCGTCAGCTTGAGCTCAAGAAGCAATCCATCATCGCTTTCGCGAAGCACCGCTTCCGATCCCAAGGCTCCACCATCGTCAAGACTCGGGTCCGTGAGCATGGCGGGAACGTCCGAACGGCCATCGGCCGGATCGGACGGGACCCGAACCGTATCGTCTTTGATCGACGAACCATCAGAACCAGTCGTCGAGGACAGATCTTCCTCGGTCAGATGCCGGCCATCATTGACCCGGAAATGGGGATGATGGCCTTTGTCTGGAGAATCGGAATTCATTCGGAGTGGTTGAGAATAGGACACTCATAAGTAAATGAAGACCGCTCAAGAGAAGATATAAAAAGTACTGTAACCTTGAATAACTTTTGCGACAACCTGGGGTTTGATTTCCCATGTCATCTCTCTCTTCTACTTTGGTCTTGCTGCTGACCGCTTTGGCCACTTCGAGTCTTCACGCAGAATGGACACGCTACCGAGGTCCGAACGGCACCGGTGCAGCGCCTGAGGGGTCCGGCCCGCCGGTGGAGTGGTCGGAAACGAGAAATCTTCTCTGGAAGACAAAGCTCCCCGGCCCGGGCTCCTCCTGCCCCATCGTGACGGGCGACCAGATCTTTGTCACCGCCTACAGCGGCTACGGGGACTGGTCCGAAGGCGAACTCGCCGACCTCAAGCGTCACGTTCTCTCGATCGATCTGAACTCGGGAGAAATCCTTTGGGATCGGACCATCCCCAACGGCCGCAGGGAGGACCCCTTCGAGGGCTTCCTCAACGAGCACGGCTACGCCAGCAATACCCCCGTCACTGACGGCGAGCACGTCTACGCCTTCTTTGGCAAAGCCGGACTCGTGGCATACGACCTCGCGGGCGAGGAAATCTGGCGAAAACCCGTCGGCCAGTTGTCGGGAGGAAAGATCTGGGGCTCGGCTGCCAGCCCAATCCTGCACGAAGGACTCCTCATCGTGAACCAACACGACGAAGACCGCGCCCTCGTGGCCTACGAAAAGGCAACGGGCAAGGAGACGTGGAGAGTGGAAGACAAGCGAATGGATCTTGCCTACGGCACCCCCGCCATCATGACGATCGGTGGCAGGAAAGACCTCGTCACCGCCATTGCGGGTGAAGCGTGGGGGCTCGACCCCCTCACCGGCTCGACCCGCTGGTGGCGCAGCATCCCAGTCACGGGAAACATCTCGGCCAGCGTTCTATCCCAAGGACCCCGCCTGGTGGTTTTCGGCGGGTTTCCGCGGACGATGAGGATCGCTTTTGACGTCACGGGGGATGGCGATCTCTCGGGGGTGCCACTGGCATGGGAAAGCACCCGGGCTGCTTATCTCCAGACTCCCGTGATCGTCGAGGATCGTCTCCACTGGATCTCCGACACCGGCTTCGCCCGCTGTGCCGACATCGCCTCCGGAGAACTCATCTACGACGAGCGGATGCCCAACGCATCCGGCAGCGGGTCGCGTGGAAAGCCATTTTACGCCTCGCCGGTTCTTGCCGGTGGGCGGATTTACGCCGTCAGCCGCACGCAAGGCACCTTCGTGCTTGAAGCCGGCGAGAAGTTCAAGGTGATCGCCCAGAACAAGCTCGACGACGAGACGCTCTTCAACGCCGCCCCCGCCGTCGTCGGCAACCGACTTCTGATTCGCTCGCAGGGTTTCCTTTACTGCATCGGCGAAAAGTGATCGGCAGCCTAGGAGGCACAATCCTTCCGGGAAAGCCGGCGGCCGCTCCTCAGGGCCCCACGCTGCGGTAGACCCGCCGGGTGCATTGCTCGGAGAGACCATGGAAAATTGCGTGCTGCTTGAAAACCGCAGGGTCTTCCAGAAGCGCGACGATTTCCGGATGGAGTTCCCTGGCAAGACCCAGCTGTGCCGTGTCGATGAACAGCGGACG
>ENA-ORXT01001323-ORXT01001323.1-marine-metagenome-genome-assembly--contig:-NODE-1323-length-33768-cov-19.718590_pt1 | contig 33768 bp, 23 predicted proteins | sample MGYA00237868_ERZ511482 | MGnify/ENA metagenome assembly ERZ511482 | reverse complement strand
CGCCTGAAATGGCCCCGCATCAGCGGGAGCGTCAGGTATCGCCGCCGTATGGCCGAGACCGCAAAGCGGGCTTGGTTGTCTAATTCCATCACCTTAATCAAGCACTAATTCATTTTTAATACGCCTAATTTGTCATCAATATTCATTGTCGGGAACCATGGTTGTCTTCGAAGTCTCATCCCGCACTAATTCGCGGGGCTTCATCATAGTGCCCTGTTAGCTAGAGTAGCACAGTGTTCACGCCGCAATATGTTATGCTTTGCTTCCAAGCCATCGTGCTTACTCCGGCCATCGTTCCGACAAGGAACATCTCAGTCAGAGGGTTTGGCGCCTCCCTGAAAGTTATTTAACTCAAGACTCATTTAGCAGTTTCGGGCCAATGGAAGGGTTCGCCTGTGACTAACATTTTATGCATGATAACAGACATCTTACGGGCAAGCGCAACAACAGCTTTCCTGTGCCCCGATCGCTTCTTAATTCTATTGGCCCATGCCTTTACCGGATGTGGGCGCTTTACATGGAGAAGAAAGGCGCTTGCGGCACTATAAAGCAACGATCGTGTCATACTGTCGCCAATCTTGGATATGCGACCGCTTACATCACGTTCGCCCGATTGATAGCGACGTGTCGTGAGGCCAAAGTAAGCTCCCACATTTCGAGAAGACGTAAATCGCGCAGGGTCATCAATTGAAGCAACAAAAGCTTGTGCCGTTAGATGCCCGACACCTGGAACTGTCATCAATAGCTGGCATGCCGCATCTGATTTCGCATTTTTTAAAAGCCTCTTATCAATAACACCAAGCTGTTCTCGCAAAGCAGCAATCGCTGCCAATAAAGGCTCAATGGATGGTTTCAAGTTCGGGTGATCATCTAAAGCTAATCGAACCCGATTGATAAACTTGGGTACACCTGTCGGCATTTTAACACCGAAGGAGCCAAGCAATCCCCTGACAGTATTTTCTGTAGATCGAGCTGACTTAATAAGTTGCTTTCGCGCTTTGAGATATGTCTGACGCTCCTGCGATTGAAGACTGCCAACAGCTACGGGTTTGTAGAACCCAGTCTGCGCAATTTTCGCTAACAATACCGCATCGCTAGCATCGCTTTTATTAAGCTGCAAACCCATCACACCATGTGCATGGCGCGCATCAATCACTTCTGCTGGTAGCCCTAAATCTCGTAGTCCACGCTGAAGCCATTTGGACAGCGTTCCCGTTTCTAGAACAATAAGCTCGGGACAAAGCGTTTCTTTTCTCAAGAGCTTAAAAATTTCGTGTGGGTCTGAACCACATTTTCCTTCAAAAATAATACTCGCGCTTTCATCCATCACACAAACGGCCGTATCAGCCTTTGAAACATCTAATCCTACATACTCTCCCATGGCAGCCGCCCTTTCGTAAATCGGTTAAAACACAATAATGCAGAACTCTGTAGTCAGAGTGCAAGATGGAATTACCCTATGTTCACGACAGCCTGACCTGACGCCAAGCGCAGGGGAACGCCCACACCAATATTCAATACTTAATACTCAATCGTCCTCAGAGCGGCCATGGTTTGTAGTTATACATGTCGAGTATAATCGATATGTAGGAATAGGAAACGCTCCAACTATCTGAAATTCGCAATTCCACATTTAAGGTTACCGCGACAACCAACCTCCATCGACAGGCATTGTAATACCTTGCACATAGTCCGAAGCTTCCGATGCAAGAAACACAGCAGCCCCGCAAAGATCAGATGGTTGACCCCACCTCCCACTCGGAATTCGGCTTAAGATTTCAGCATTTCGGTTTTCGTCGGCTTGCAAAGCTGCTGTGTTATTGGTATTGAAATACCCGGGCGCGATAGCGTTTACATTAATTCCATGTGCCGCCCATTCATTTGCGAGTGCTTTCGTCAATCCGCCCACGCCACTTTTAGACGCCGTGTACGATGGCACACGAATACCGCCTTGAAATGTTAGCATGGACGCAATGTTGATAATTTTACCGTCTTTCTTCTCGGCCACTAAGTGGCGCGCAAAGGCTTGTGATAAAAAGAACAACGTCCGCAGATTGACATTCATTACTGCGTCCCAATCTTCCGGTGTGAAGTCGAGAGCCTCATTACGTCTGATGATTCCTGCATTATTGACCAGAATGTCGACTCGACCAAGTTCGGAGACGGCCTCCGCCACAATATCAACAACCGCGCCGGCATCGTTTAAATCCGCTCTGATAAAATGGGAGCGCGCACTTGTTTTCGCAATCTTCGTTTCAGTTTCAGTCGGCTCAGTCCGACCAATCAATGCGATGTCCGCGCCCGCATTTGCCAGAGCCACAGCCATGACTTGTCCAAGTCCCGTATTGGCCCCAGTAACAAGCGCAGTTTTTCCTGTGAGATCAAACATTAGTAATTCAGCTCCTTAATAATTCCACATTGTCCCGTCTTCGAGACGAACAATAGGATGATAGCGACGATCAAAAGCATATCGCTTAGCCTCGTTCTCATCGAAATCCACGCCGAGGCCCGGCGCGTCGCTAACATAGAACATGCCGTCTTCAAGATAATGATCTGACGGGAATAACGCGTCGCATTCCTCTGTGCCAAGCGTAAGATATTCCTGAATGCCAAAATTGGGCGCCCACGCATTAAGATGGGCTTGGGCCGCCATTGAAATTGGGGAATGACTTGGCGCGCCGTGAAATCCGGTTCTGACATTATGAAGTCCGGCTAATTCCACGATGCGCCTCACATGGGTAATTCCGCCCGCATAGGTGACGGACACACGAATAAAGTCGAGCAATTCTTCCTCGATTATCATCTTGCAATCCCATATGGAATTGAACACTTCGCCAATTGCGATCGGCACGGTCGAATGTTGCCGGATGAGCCTGAGCACGGATTGATCATCTGCGGGGGTGGGGTCTTCCATCCAGAACAAATTGTATTTCTCGATTTCTTTGGCAAAGGACGCAGCCTCTCTAGGACGGAGGCGGTGGTGGACATCGTGCAATAGTTTCAAATCTAACCCGAACCGCTCGCGGACTTTTTCGAACACCGTCGGCATGTATTTTAAATATTTTTCCGTGTCCCAAATCTCTTGATCCGGCAGGGTCCCGTACTCAGTGATAAAATGTTTGGAATCACCCCCTTTACCAGTCGCGTAGCCGCCTTCGGGCATTCCCGGAATCCCGCATTGTAAACGGATGGCTTTATAACCAAGTTCCTGGTAATGCGCGACTGAGTCGAGCAACATGTTCAGATCTTCGCCAACCGCATGGGCGTAGACCATAGCGCCATCCCGGCTCTTTCCGCCAAAAAGTTGATAAAGCGGCAAGCCTGCAATTTTTCCTTTGATATCCCAAAGCGCCATATCGACCGCGCCGATTGCAGCCATCGCCACAGGGCCACGCCGGAAGTAGGCGCCACGGTAAAAATACTGCCAGATGTCTTCGCTTCTCCGCGGGTCCATCCCTATCAAGCACGGGATGATATATTCTTTTAAAAATTCAACCGGAAGCGTCTCTCGAGTATTTAGGGTACCATCGCCAATGCCGTATATCCCAGCGTCTGTTTTAATTTTCAGGGTAACGTAATTTTTACCGGGCCCGCCTACAAAGACTTCTGCGCTTGTAATTTTCATGCTTTGCCTCCAAAGTATACCAATATTACATACCAATAGACTATACCAATATTAAATGATAGTGTATCTAAAAGATCACGAGGCTGTTGAATGGGCAAGACAAAAGCCGAAGTCCATTAGCGAAGATTTTGGAACATCCATGAAGACACTCAACACTCCGAATTTCGAATGCCCGGAATTCTTAGAAAAACATATCCAGTCCATTTTTGCCTTCTATGACCCCAGAGTATATTCGCCGCAGGGTGGTTTTTACAGTTGCTTCCGCGATAATGGCGACTGTTTTGCGCCTCACGTTCGCCAACTTGTTAGCTCGGCGAGATATGTCCTTAATTACGCTACGGCCTATCGGCTTTATGGCGAACAAAAACATTTGGAATGGGCGCAATGGGGCCTGAATTTTCTTACTAACGTACATAAACAGCCCAATGGCCACTATGCGTGGATGCTAGAAAAAAATGTTATCACTGACACGCGTGTTATGGCCTACGGACATGCCTTTGTGCTTTTGGCAGCGGCAAGTTGCCTGCGCGCTGGCATTACAACTGCCTTAGAAACGATTAACGATACGTTCGATTTTCTTGAAACATATTTCTGGGATGAAACTGCTGGCGCCTATAACGATGAACGCGACGCAACACTTGAAACTCTGTCTCCCTACCGTGGCCAGAACGCAAATATGCATATGTGCGAAGCTTTACTCGCAGCGTGGCAAGCCACTGACGACGTCAGGTTTTTGGATCGGGCCGAACGTCTCGCCGATCTTTTTGCTTTCGACCTAGCCCTGCAATCCGGCGGGCAGATTTGGGAGCACTACGACGCAAACTGGCACGTCGATATGAAGTTCAATATTGATTACCCAAATGACCGCTACAAGCCCTGGGGGTTTCAACCGGGTCACCAAACAGAATGGGCCAAATTGCTGCTGATACTGGATTCTGAACGTCCTAATGAAAAATGGCTGCCGAAAGCGCTGGCTCTTTACGACAAGGCTATGGCAACCGGGTGGGACGAAGACTTTGGCGGCATAGTATACGGCGTTGCTCCCGACGGAAGTTTCTGCGCAAGCGAAAAATATTTTTGGGTTCAATCCGAGACATTTGCCACGGCTTGGCGACTTTACCGCGCGACCAATAATGAAAAGTATTTACAAGACTACAAGCGTATTTGGCAATGGAGTTGGGAATACTTGATCGACCATGAACACGGCGCATGGTACCGGGTGCGAAACCGTAATGGTACGGCAATCGACAATAAAAAGTCTCCGTTAGGGAAAACAGATTATCACACAATCGGCGCGTGTTGGGATGTCTTAGGCGTCAATAAAGCTTACGAAGGAAAAGATTTATGAGCCTGCTGTCAGCCGATAATTTACCCGAGGACATTTGCATACCTAGCTATGACCGGGATGCGGTCACGGCGGGGATCTTGCATTTCGGAATTGGTAACTTTCACCGCGCGCACCAAGCGGTCTATGTTGATGACCTTCTGAAAAAGGGCGCTCAGAAGTGGGGTATTGTGGGTGTTTCTTTACGCTCTTCATCAATGCGGGACGCTTTGAAACCGCAAGATTATTTGTACATATTAGCCATACTGGGAGAGACGACAGACTACCGTGTTATTGGCTCCATCAAAGACGTGTTGGTCGCTCCGGCTGACCCACAAGCTGTGATTGACCTGCTAGCCAATCCCACGACACAATTAGTGAATTCCACTATCACCGAAAAAGGGTATTACTTGGCTTCCGGTACGATCGATTTTGAGCATCCGAACTTAAAGGCTGAAATCGCGTCGCTCGAAACACCAACAACGATTTATGGTTTTCTGACCTGCGGTATTATTCAGCGCTCTCAAGCCCCTACGCCATCAAAACTAACAATCATGTGCTGCGATAATATTTCCGCTGGTGGGGAATTAATTAAATATGGAGTCCAGAATTTGCTACAAATACATGACAAGGAGGCTTTGGCATGGTCAAAGAATAATGTCAGCTTTGTATCGTCAATGGTGGACCGCGTTAGCCCCGCAACCAATGACGCACTACGAGACTCAGTGTTGCGAGATACCAAACGGCGAGATGCGTCGCCCGTATCCACAGAACCTTTTAGCCAATGGATTATCGAAGACAATTTCGCTGGAGAGCGCCCTGAATTCGATCAAGTAGGCGCCGTTTTTGTTGAGAACATTTCTCCGTTTGAGAAAATGAAATTAGGCTATTTAAATGCCGCACACACCATCGCGTCCACTCTGGGGTATCTAAACAGTGACACCTATGTGCATGAGTCATTGGAGCGTCCTGAAGTTTTAAATTTCATGCATCAGGCCTTGTATAAAAATGTGCTGCCGAATGCGGCTGTCCCTCAAGGCTATGACGGGGCGACTTATATTGAGGACGTTATTAAGCGGTTTCAAAATAGCAATTTACCATACGCTAATTTACAAGTCGGCACAGACAGTTCACAAAAAATACAACAGCGTTGGTTTCCGACCATTGACCAAACTCTGAACCAAAATGCAGAATGTTCATACTTTGAATTTTGCATTGGGGCTTGGGTCATGTTTATTCAAACGGCATTGGATAATGGCGTTTTAAATGATCCCAACAAAGTTAGGTTCCAGCAAGTAAAGACGACTAACTTTGATGAGGTTATCAAGGCCTACCTCACAATTGCAAATGCGGATCAATTCGAGTTTTACGACGAACCGGATTTCATGCGGGCTGTAAGCCAACACGCAAACAAGATTAAAACTGACGGCTTAACATCAGCTTTGGTCGCGTTTTTGAACGCGCAAGGCAAGACAGATATTTAAATGTAGGCATTGAATATGAGCGGAACCATAAAAGTATTAGTTCACGGGACTGGATTTGCCGGACAAGGCCACACTGAAGCTTTTCGATATGCTGGGGCTGAAGTTGTGGGCATAGTTGGGCGCACAGAAAGCGTAGTGAAACACGTCGCCAATGATATGAAAATTCCTTACGCCGGCACGGACTGGCAGCAGGCATTGATAGACTGCAGGCCGGGCATAGTCTCTATCGCCACGCCGGGCGGCGCACATTTTGAGCCAATCAAGCAGGCCATCGCAGCGGGCTGCCATGTCTTTTGCGATAAGCCCCTGACGGCGGACGGCAACACGGCGCAAGAGCTACAAGAGCTCGCGGAAGCCAAGGGCGTGAAGACGGCTTTCGCCGCGAGTTTCAGATATATGCCCGAGGTCTTGCATGCCAAAAGGCTCGTCGCAAACGGCGCTATTGGCGAGCCCCTCGAAGTTGAATGTGTGTCTCACTTCAACCTCGAACGGGACATCCCATTTGGGTGGTCGCACCGTAGAGAAGACGGCGGGGGCCGCCTTAATAATAATTTTACCCACAAGCTCTCCATCGTGACCTCTGTCGTCGGCGAGAAAATTCTCGCGGTCATGGGCGAAGTGCGGGACGATATGGGAAAGGCACCAATCGTCAAAGGCGTACACAATTTTAAGACAAGACGCGATCATATCCCCGATGATTTAAATGACCCGTCGCTGGAATGGGGAGAGTCGAATGTGGAGTGGTCGTATAATGTGAGCGCGAGGCTGGGCAGTCCCTTTGCTAAAAAACCCGTATCAGTGCTATTCAAACATGGCGGCCTGCACCCGCGCTTTAACGAAGACTATATTGCCTTTTACGGCAGCACAGGCGCAATTTATATTAAAGGCCATTACGGCAGCGGGCCATTATATCTCTACGGCGCAGACAGAACTTGGAACGAGGTTCCCCTGCCCATTGATATCGCCGCGGACGTTCCAGATATCGAAGGCGATACAGAACGCAATTGGCGCTACTTAGTTCGGGAATTAATTAAAGACATTCAAGGCGAGCCTACCTCTGCCTATCAATCCTTCAAGGAAGGCGCCCAATATCAGCAGCTTATAGACATTATACGTCAGAACGATAATTGGGTGGATGTACAACATCTCTCAAAAAGCTTTTAGGCCATGTCACAAATAGAAATTTCGAATATCGAATATCTCGTTATCATCGGCTACCTTGTCTTGATTATTGCGGTCGGCGTCGTTTTTAAAAACTTCTCTTCGAATACAGATGACTATTTTAAAGGAGGCTCCAAAGGGACTTGGTGGCTTGTCGGTAGCAGTGCTTTCATGAGCGCCTTCAGTGCGTGGACATTTACGGGCGCGGCAGGTGTCGCCTACGAGTCCGGATTTTCCGTAATGATTATCTTTCTCGGTAATGCCTTCGGGTTTTTCCTTAACTTCTTATTTTTAGGCCCCTGGCTACGGCAGATGCGGGTGACGACATTCCCCGAAGCCATCGCCAAACGCTTCGGAGAACCTACTCGTAATTTTTACGCTCTCTACGAAGTGCCTATTCGGATCTTGTATTCTGCCATGGCGCTCTACGGCCTCGGGATATTTTGCTCTGCAGTGTTTGGCTATGACATTTACCACGTCATCATCTTATGCGGCATCATTGTGCTGTTTTATTCTGCCACGGGCGGCCGCTGGGCGGTTATGGCGACCGACTTTTTGCAGGGCCTTATCTTAGTGCCACTAACCATAATCATCGCGTGGCTATGCCTCTTCAAACTAGGAGGCATTGGCGGCATGTTCGAAAAAATCGAAGCCCAAGGTCTTACAGAAGAGTTCAGCATGATTAATTCGGCCGCATTATTTGGCGGGGCCTATACGTGGGGCTGGGCCAGCGCCATGGTGACAAAGGGATTTCTCGTGTTCAATTCCATGTATGCGGGGCCCCGTTACTTCTCGGTCAAGGACGGGCGTGAAGCCCGCAAAGCCGCGATACTGGCTTCTGTCCTGTTTCTAGTCGGCGGCTTGATTTGGTTCCTACCCCCGATAACCGCGCGGCTTTTATTTTCTGAAGACGTCATGGCCCTCGGGATTAGTAAACCCGCAGAAGCGGCCTACGCCATTGCCAGCATCAAACTGCTTCCGGTCGGGTTAATTGGATTAATTGTCGTCGCGATCCTGACCGCTACGATGAGCTCGATGGATACGGGCCTGAACACAAATGTCGCCATTATAATCAAAGACATTTACCCCAAGCTTGCGAAAAAACTTAAATGGACACTCAAATCGGAAGCCGAGCTTCTGCGCAATGGACGGCTTTACACTTGGATTATGGGGGTTCTCGTAGTTTTTCTAGCGCTCTGTCTGGCACAGCAAAAAGGTAAAGGCATCTTCGATCTTATGCTGGATATCGGCGCGCTGTTAATGACGCCCATTCAAATCCCGCTCATGTGGGGATTATTTATTCGCAAAACTCCGCCATGGGCGGCCCTGTTGTCAATCGGCTGCGCGCTAAGTGTGGCCTTAATGGCGTTCCTCGATGTCCCTCTCTCGACTTTCGGGTTTTCGCCGGACGCCGAGTGGACGTTCCAAGCTAAATTTTTCGGGGTCTTAATCGCAGGATCTTTGGGCTTTTTAATATCCATACCGTTTGCCCCTGCGAAAGAGTCCGGTCACCGCGCTAAGGTCGATACATTTATCACCACTATGAAAACGCCCATCGATTTCGACAATGAGGTCGGCGAAGGCAATGATGCAGCGCAGCTGAAAACCATTGGCGGATTTGGCGCGGCCATAGCAGTCTTCATTGCCTTGATGCTGATCATCCCCAATCAGATAGAGGGCAGAATGGCGATAGCGGCGCTAGCTCTGATAATTGGAAGCGTGAGTGCCCTTATGATAAAAACAGCGTCAAAACCGCCGGCCCCGCCAGATGCGCTCTAGTCGGCAGTTTTTTATCAGATTCTTGGAGCCGGGCTATTTCAAGGATACTTAGCCCGACAACATATCCAACATGCCATTTATGCCAATGTAGGACATAAAGATGGAGAACAGCAAAATCGCTACAAGAATTATATTAGAGGCGACCGTGTTCTTTTGCTCCCCCATCAATTCCTTGCGGTTCGCGAGATATAGAATACAGGCCACGGTCATAGGAAGGATAATTGCGTTAAACGCTTGCGACACAATCATGACCAAGATGGGTCTCCCGCCAAAAAATGGTACGACAAGACCAAGCAAGGAAATTAAGAACACCATTATCCGGTATTTTGCGAGCGTCATATTTCGCTCTGTCTCCGTATAATCACATATCAACCACGGCAACATAAGCACATTTGGGAACTGTGACGACACCCCGGCAGCTACAATTCCTAGCGCAAATAACGAAGCCGCAAGCGGCCCGGCGAGGGGTTCTAAAAGTTCAATCATTTGGGACGCTTTTGACAGCCCCAACCCTTCTACGTGTAACGTGCCCGCAGCGGCGGCCATGATAGACGCGCTAATTATAAACATCATTATAACGGCAAAAAGGGCGTCATTTCGCTGTGTCTTTTCGTCTATGAGGGTCCAGCCCGCCTCTTTGACTAAGGTCGTACGGATAATGAAGAGTCCTGAGAATACGGTTGTCCCGACCATCGACGCGATGACCAATAACGGGCCTGCCCCTGCCCCTGTCCCGACGTCCGGGACGTTCGGAAGCAAGCCTTTAATGATGTCTACAGGCGGCGGCATCATAATAAAAAAGTTCACCAGAAAACAAGCCGACATAATGGCGACTATGACGGCGAGGCTCCGTTCAAAGAATTGAGTTTTCCCATTCCAAAATATGAAGAAAACGATGGAAGAGAAAAAGGCGGCAAAATAAATTGGAGCAATACCGCCGTCCACAACGGTCTTTGACCACTCAAAACAGATCTCGGCGACAATTCCCATCACGCCCATGACGCTGCCCGCGACCCCTAAGGTTAAAGCCGCAATGAAATACATGCCAACGAACGGATGAATATGTTTTTTGAAAGCCTGAAGCGCAGTTTCGCCCGTTACCAATGTGTAGCGGCCATACATATTTATCATGAAGAACGTACACAGACAAGACGCCACTATCGTCCATAACAACGTCATACCATATTCCGCCCCGGCCTTCGCCATCGCTGTCACGCTGCCCGTGCCTAAGTTAAAGCCCAGCAGGAAAATGCCTGGCAGAAATAACGCAAGTCCCCGCGCGAACTTTTGGCCAAATGTGTTTATCATTATAGTATTCCCCTATTGCCTCAATTTTTTGATGGCAGAAATTATGCTTATGCAGATAAAGCCCTTATGACGCCACGGACTTCAGCAAGGCCTTTTAAACGACCAATAGTCGAATAGCCCGGATTTACGGTTTTGCCGATATCATCCATCATTTGAAAACCATGGTCAGGCCGGATAAATATGTCTTGCGCGCTTGGGCTTTCTTTCGCACGCCGTGTCTCTTCGTTGATTAACTCTTTAATGACCGCGACCATGTCTATATCACTATCAAGGTGGCTGGCTTCAAAGAAGGAGCGCTGCTCACCAGGGTCACGGCTCACGCCGCGCAGATGAGAAAAGTGAATACGAGGGCCAAATTGCCGGACCATCGCGGGCAAATCATTATCCGGTCGGCTACTATAGGTGCCGACGCACAAGGTAATGCCGTTAGACGGGCTGGGCTGGGCATTAAACAAGATTTCAAGATCATCAGCGGTGCAGATAATACGCGGCAATCCCAGCATATCACGCGGAGGATCGTCAGGATGAATAGCCAAATTTATCCCATGCGCTTCAGCACGGGGCAAAACTTCAGAGAGAAATCCAAACAAGTTTTTACGAAGCGTCTCTGTGTCTACGTCTTTGTAATTCGCCAGCATAGCGCGGAAATCATCAAGACCATAGCTTTCCGTCATTTTGCCAGGTAGACCCGCAATGATGTTGTTTGTGAGTTGCGTACGCTCATCTTCGGTCATCGCCTCAAATACACCTTTAGCCTCCGTGATTTCCCCTTCGTTGTACTCGGCCTCGGCGTCCTCTCTTTTAAGAATAAACAAGTCGAATGCAGCAAATTTCTTTTGATCAAAGCGAAGTGCATAAGCACCGCTCGGGAGCTTGTATTTAAGGTCCGTGCGAGTCCAGTCGATGACCGGCATGAAATTATAGCAAATTGTTTTAATCCCGCACTTCGCGAGATTTTCCATCGACTTCGCCCAAGCGTCAACGTATTTTTCATGGCCGGGACTGGCCAGCTTGATGTCTTCATGAACCGGTATGCTTTCAACCACGTTCCACATCAAGGTCGCCGCGCCGGGCTCACACTCCTCTATCAGCGCTTTATGCTCGCGAATGGCGGCGAGTGGCCAAACCTCACCAGCGGGAATGGAATGCAGTGCGCTGACAATATCCGTCGCACCTGTTTGGCGGATATCATCAATCGTCACGGGGTCGTCCGGGCCAAACCATCTCCAAGATTCCCGCATCATCGTTTCCCTTATCTAACTATCCTTATACCGCCCAATTGCGGGACTATATTTTTATTCTTTTGAGGACATTTGCTATGCACTTTGCCAAATTCTTGTTGCGTTTGTAATGCACCAATACTACAAGGATTGTCAACCAATTACACATACCATATATTTGAAATTGGTATTACCAATTAGGAGCTATTATGAGAAAACGCCTCGCAATTAACGGATTCGGCCGTATCGGGCGCCTTGCCCTTCGCGCCTTAATTGAGAACGGCCGAGATGACATGCAGGTTGTTGCTGTCAATGACTTAGCAGGCAGAGCCACAATGGCGCATTTGCTGAAATATGACAGCGTCCACGGACGGTTTCCCGGTCCCATTAGGCATACTGATAAGTCTATGACTGTTGCAGGCCACGAAATACAGACCTTTAATGAAATGGACCCATCGAAATTACCTTGGCGTAAACTCGAAGTCGACATTGTTTTAGAATGTACAGGGTTTTTCCTGACGCAAGACCTCTGCGGGCAACATATTCTAGCGGGCGCGAAGAAGGTCTTGATGTCCGCCCCGCCCAAGGATAACACGAAGACGATTGTTTACGGAATAAACCATGGCGAATTAAAAGCGTCTCATAACATCGTCTCAAATGCGTCATGTACCACAAATGCTTTGGTACCTCTCGTGCACACTCTGCACGAAAACTACGGGATCAAAAGCGGAATTATGACAACCATCCATGCCTATACAGGCGATCAGTCTCTCCACGACTCCAATCACAAGGACTTATACAGAGCCCGCGCGGCTGCACTGTCGATGATACCGACGACGACGGGCGCAGCCAAAGCCATAAGCCGTGTCCTACCAGAACTTGAGGGACGTCTGGACGGCGTCGCCCTTCGTGTTCCAACAGCTAATGTGTCTGCTGTAGATTTAACAGTGGTGACAGAAAAACCTGCGAACGCGAATGATATTCGCAAAACCTTTAAAACCGCCTCAGAAGGCCCATTGAAAGGTGTGCTCGGTTTCGTAAGTGACAAAGTCGTGTCACAAGATCTTAATCATGACCCTCACTCCGCGTCTTTCGTGGCCGACCAGGTCTATGTCAACGACAACACTTTGGTCCGTATTTTTGCGTGGTACGACAATGAATGGGGGTTTTCTAACCGCATGCTAGATACCGCGGCCGTCATGGGAAAATTTGACTGATGTCAAGCAAACCTCAACATTTACGAGATTGGTTGCAGGAGCGCCTGAAATTACATGAAGGCCGGGTCAATCACGACCCGCAATCAAACGCTGTAAAGCTACTCGCTTACGATATATCGATGAAAGTCGAGGATCGGAGACTTGAATTCAAAGATATTGAAGCGTTGATTAAAACCCTTTCCGACAAAGGGGCTATTGCCCGCGCTCGCCGTTTAGGTGTCCGCGCAGGAGCTGGTAATAAATCTGTCCATACTGATAAGTTACGAAAAATCGCGACTGAGAAAGCGAGTCAAGGTTACGCGGCTTTCAAGACTTGGGCCGAAACACCGGGACAAGCCATCGTTCTAACAGCTCACCCAACCTTCTCGCTTTCCCGCGAGATACGCGACACATTGGGGCAAATCGCTAGCACTCCTAATAAGCGATCAAAAAATTTAGAAAAAAACCTCGCCGCCCTTCCGTACTTACAAGGCAGCGCGCCGACGCTCCAAGAAGAGCATGCCGACACGCAAGACGCAATTAAGCGCATTCAAGGCGCAACTTCCAAAGCCTGCGCCCTAATTCTGAATATCGCCCGCGCGCATTTTCCAGATCAGTGGATCGAAATTACCCCCTGCCCCGTCCAGGTTTACAGCTGGGTAGGCTACGATATTGACGGGCGTACAGACATTAAATGGGGCGACGCGATACGTCTGCGTTTGTCTGAAAAAAATGTCCAACTTGGACGTTATTTAGAGGCTGCGCTCGCGATTGATGCTGAAGGTCAGTTTGGTAAAGACGGCACTCTGGCGATGGATAACCTCCTTGATTTGCTAAGAAACGCCAAGGAAAGCGCCGCTCAAGATCTTTCATTATTTAAAAAAGATCTCACTAATACAGATAACCTCGTGGCAGCCGCTAACAATTTAACAATGTCATCATCGCAGCGTTTCCTACATTTAGGCTCGGATTACCCGCTCATTGCTGCCGCGATTAACGGTATAGAATCTAACGAAATTAAAGAAAAACTCATTTGTCTTCGTAGCGCCATGAAAAGCTATGGCTTGGGGACATCGCGCATCCATTTTCGTCTGAATGCCCGTCACATCGTCAACGGCGTCAGAGAAGCTTTTGGAATTGACGAACACAGATCAGACGACCGTACTTTGTTGATGCGGGCCTCTGAAGTAACGAAAACTGTAAAACCCCGCCCTGTGAACTTTGCATCGCTGGCATTAGAGAAAAACACGGCTCATCAACAGATGATGCTCACGGCCCAAATTCATAAATATATCGACAAAGAAACGCCTATTCGGATTCTTATTGCTGAATGCGAAGACAGCCTGATCCCACTTGGCATGCTCTATCTGGCCCGGCTCTACGGCCTTGAAAACCACATCGATATCTCGCCCCTTTTTGAAACCGCTGATGCTTTGAATAATGGCGGACGTATTATTGACAAAATGCTCAAAAACCCGGTTTACCGATCTTATGTACAAGGGCGTGGTATCTTCGCGATTCAAACCGGCTTTTCTGACGCCGGACGGTTTATGGGACAAATTCCGGCAACGCTCGCGATTGAACGCCTACAATCCCACTTCGCAGCCGCAATGAAATCCAACGACGTCACCGACGTCACAGCCATCGTATTCAATACACACGGCGAGTCTATAGGCCGCGGCGGACATCCGGGGAATTTAGAAGACCGCGTGAACTATGCCATGAGCCCTTGGGCCATCCAGCAATTCGAGAACAATAATATACCGCTTTGCCACGAAACTAGCTTCCAAGGCGGGGATGGTTTCTTATGGTTCCAGACTGATGTGTTAGCAGAAGTAAGTGTAACATCCCTTATATGTGCCCGCCATGCAGATCGAACGGGGGCAAGTAATGACCCCTTTTACACTGACGGTGACTATTCTTGGGATATTTTCAGAACCATGTCTGCCGATCAGGAAATTCTTTACGGCGACCCTAACTATGTGTCCCTTCTTGGCAGCTTTGGTCAAAATTTGCTTATACCCACTGGGTCACGTGCAGCGCAACGTGCCAGCAATAAGTTGAAATCCGATACCTTTAATCCGCGACAATTGCGGGCCATTCCGCACAATGCCATTTTACAACAATTTGGTGTTCCCGCGAATGTAACTTATGGACTCGGCCGTGCGGCTAATATCGACTCTGAGAAATTCACCGATCTAATGGCGAATTCAGACCGCGCCAAAACTATTTTCGGCGCGGCGGCTCATAGCCTAGGCCGTACAGATATTTCAACACTCTCCGCCTATGGCCGCCTTTACGACCCCGGTTTCTGGGCTAGCCGTGCCCTGTCAGGGCATGAACCTGTTTTAGCGAAGAAGTGCCTCACGATTGCCCGCACTCTTGCCTCGCAAAGCTGGCGCTCTCGTATTATGGACTTAGCTATTCGTCTCCGTATGGACTTGGTGGATAGTGTGGGTGTATTCCCGCGCGACGAAACCGGCACTGACATTCAGGACATAGATACGCTGAGAATTCTACATGCGCTAAGGCTTGCCGTAATTATGAAAATGATGATTGCCGCAACCGAACTGCCAGCTCGGGGTGATGACCGTTCAACGCAGCTCAATGTCCTGCAATCCCTTCAGGGCTTTCACATAGAAGCCATATTGTCTGATCTGGAAAAGCAGTATCCAACAAAGTCCGAACCGCAAGATTGGGTGCAAGACCTACAAGAAAAAGTTGACGTTAAACTCGATACACAAGGCACCAAGTCACCCCTGACCCAGTCCATGATTAGTCCGTTGACGCGCGGCGCACAGCTCGTGCGGCAGGCAACAGTTGCCATCACGCATCACTACGATGCTTTTGGGTAAGAACGGCGTTTCCGAACCACATAAACTTAGATGCAAACACAAAATTGGCTTCAGCATATTAATTGCTGACACCATTCTTATTCTAATAGAAAGCCTTTAGACCTAGGCAAGACTTACCTGCTCCCTCTCCGCGTTCGACTTACTTTTTTAGTTTAACGAAGTAGTCGAAAATTTCAGGAACATTGCCGTTACCCATGCCCTCATCAACCGCAGCCTGAAGGCTTGTTGACGTGGCTGTCGCGACTAAAGATTCGGAACCCAAATCGGAAATCATTTGCACGAAATAGCCAAGGTCCTTGTTCGCATTGTTAATAGAGAAGCCAAGGTCAGACACATTATCAACAGCGTAATGCTTACAGAATTTCATGAACGCGGAGCCTGATGGGCCTGTAGACATAATATCATAAAGCTGTCCCCGATCTACGCCGGCAAGCTCCGCCGCAGCGAAAGCTTGAGACATAGCGACAACAGATGTCATACCCATGAAATTATTGATGAGCTTGGTTACATGACCGGATCCGAGCTTGCCGAGGTAAAATACGTTCTCGCCCTGCTCTTTAAGCATGCTCTCGTATTTATCAAAAGTCGCTTTGTCTCCGGCGGCCATGATGTTCAAATGACCGGTCTTAGCGTGAGCTGGCGTACGCCCTAAAGGCGCATCAATCATGCCAGCGCCTTTTTTAGCCAAATCTGCACCGATTTTTTGAGTAGATGCCGGGATGGACGTACCAAAATCAATCAGGACAGAACCTTTTTTGATACCTGCTAAAATACCGTCATCGCCATAAACTACTTTTTCCACAACCGCGGACGTAGTCAGGCAAAGCTGGACAATGTCAGCCTTCTCAGCCAGTTCCTTGGGCGACTTCGCTTGCGTCGCATTTCCGCGCGCCAAAACCCGGTCAACCGCGCCTTGGTTAAGGTCCATGACGATAACTTCAAACCCACGCGTTTGCAGGTTTTCGACCATATTTCCGCCCATGAGGCCAAGGCCCATAAATCCGATTGTTGGTTTTGACATATTAATTCTCCTAGATAGATTAGTTTTATAGTTATTCGATAGTTTGACCAGTGATCTAACGCTGGACGCGTCCTGATCCGTCGCCGCCCATGAGAGCTTCGACTTCTTTGCGGTTAACCCGGTTAAAGTCGCCTAAAATTGAGTGCTTGAGCGCAGAGCCTGCAACCGCAAATTCAAGGCTTTGCTGACGGTCTTCGTAAAGGTTCATGCCGGCAATGAAGGCGGACGCAAAACTATCACCGCCGCCAACACGGTCGACGATATCCGTAAGCTCATATTTCTTGGACGACAGGAAGCCATTTTTGCGGTCACGCATACAGGCGGACCAACCATTGATATTGGCGTTCACAGCCGCGCGAAGCGTGATGGCTATGGTCGACATGCCCGGATAAATATCGAGGACTTTCTGAGACAGCTCTTCGTATTTACTGAGGTCTAAATGTCCGCTGCCGCTTTCAACATCGACATCAACAGATATGCCGAGGGATTTCTGACAGTCTTCTTCGTTGGCTATACCGACGTCGATATGTTTGACGAGGTCTTGCATCACTTCGGGGGCGGTCTTGCCGTACTTCCAAAGCTTACCCCGGAAGTTGAAATCGCATGACGTTATCACGCCCGCCTTTTGCGCTTCTTTCACGCATTCCATACTCAGGTCAGCCGAGTCTTGCGAGAGAGCCGGGGTAATGCCTGTGATGTGAAGCCACTTGGCACCTTTAAAGATTGTTGGCCAATCAAAGTCACCTACTTTAGCTTCGCAGATGGACGAGGCCGCGCGGTCATAGATGACTTTGGACGCGCGTTGGTTCGCGCCTGTTTCGAGATAATAGATACCGACGCGGTCACCTTGGCGTTTCACATTTGACGTATCAACACCAAGAGCGCGCAGACAATTAATCGCGTTTTGGCCAATATCATTATCAGGCAGCGCGGAAATAAATCCGGCGTCGAGGCCGTAATTAGACAGCGAAACAGCGACATTGGCTTCGCCGCCGCCAAAGGTGGCTTCAAAGCTTGGGCTCTGAAAAAAGCGTTCATAGCCATTTGTGCGAAGGCGGAGCATAATTTCGCCGAAGGATAAAAAGTCAGTCATTTAAATTCTCTATTTATTTTGGGCGATCGCAATCGCCTCTTTTGCTAATTTAGTAATGGCCGCGAAATCGCCTTTAGCTATCGCGTCAGCCGGTGTGAGCCATGACCCGCCACAAGCGAGAACCGCAGGCACGGAAAGATATTCAGTTAGGTTTGCCGCGCTCACGCCGCCGGTGGGCATGAAGCGAACGTCGCGAAAGACAGAGGACAACGCCTTAATCATTTTTGGCCCGCCCACGAGTGAGGCCGGGAATAATTTCACAGTTCGTAGGCCGAGATTCCAAGCCTGTTGAAGTTCGGTTGCTGTGGATATTCCCGGCAATATTGGTAGACCCTCATCACTGGCAACTTTCACAGACGCCGTATCTAGACCAGGCGATACGATGAAGCTAGCGCCGCGCCGTATAACTTCTCTGCTTTGATCCGCGCTAAGAACAGTCCCCGCGCCGACATGAGCATGAGGGAATTCTTTTGCGATAGCCTCCAAGCAATCCAGCGCCGCGTCTGTACGCAAAACAACTTCGAGCACGTCAAGGCCGCCCTCAAGCAAAGCCTCTGAAATTTTCAGGGCTGTCTTCGGGTCATCAGATTGCACAAGCGGGACAACCCGTTTGGCTTCCAGAGATTTAGTCAATTTGTCAGTCATTATTTTTCCTAGATATAGAACACGCCCAGAGTTCAAAACTGGGGCGTGTCCTACAATTAAAGTCTACGATTTAGCGACATACCCTCGTGGTTTCAGAGGCGCGATATGGCCACATAGCAACCAAACCGCAGCAATCGCCGTTAACGCCATTACGGCACCTAAGATGAAGATTGAGAAATAATTGCCGCCAACTGTCATCATTGGGACCAAAGCAATGATTCCGGCACCGGCAAGTTTCGCCGCCATTCCGGCAAAACCAGCTAATGTACCCACAGTCTTACCGCCATAAAAATCACTTGGAAGGGTCTGTACATTCCCGATCGCTGTTTGAAAACCAAACAAAATTAGGAACATCAAAGTCAGGGCCAAACCAGGCGTCGCCGCCACGCTGAGCGCCAAGAGGCAAGGTAGCATAATCAGGCAGCCCAATGAGATGACAAATTTACGCGTCTTATTCACAGTCCAGCCCGATTCAATTCGGTTCTGAGCCAGAAGACCCCCGAACCAAGCGCCAAACATGGCACCGACATAAGGCACCCAACCGCTGACAACCAAGTCTTTCATGTTAAACCCGAAAGCCTCAAACAAGTAGGTCGGAATCCAAACGATGAACAACCACCAGATTGGGTCAATCGCCGCAGAGGCAATGATCACACCCCAACTTTGCTTACGGGACAGAAGCTCTACTGTGTTCGGATTATAGCCACCGTCAACATTGCCGTCTTCATTCAAGTCTTCATTGGGTTGCCCGCTGAGAATATAATCGCGCTCTTCATCCGAAATCCAAGAATGATACCTCGGCGGCGCTTTCACGATAACCAACCAAGGGATTAGCCAAAGTAGGCCCAAAACACCCACAACGATGAAAATCATTTGCCAGCTAAAGAACAAAGCCAGGTAACCAATTAGGGGGATAGAGATGATGCCGCCAATCGCTGCGCCGGAGTTAAAGATTCCTTGTGCAAAGGCACGTTCATTTACAGGAAACCATTCCGCATTGGCCTTAGCCGCACCGGGCCAGTTACCCGCCTCAGAAACGCCAAGAATGGCGCGAAAGAGACTAAATGTGGCCAAACTATTGGCAAAAGCATGCGCAATCGTCGCAAGTGACCAAGCCGCGATGGATAGGACAAACCCTAGACGTGTGCCGATCCAGTCAAAAATCTTGCCGAAAATCGCTTGGCCGAAAGCGTAAGCAAAAACAAACACGATTGAAATTGTCGCATAAATTTCCTTGTGCCCCGTCGCATCCATGTCTGGAAAAAGTTCGGGCGCAATCTCAGTTGGCCAAAGAACACTCAGTGTTTGGCGATCAATATAGTTGATTACAGTCGCGAGCGCGACGAGACCGACTACGACCCAACGTAACTTACCTTTTTTCGTAACTTTCTTTGTACTGTCACTCATGACGTTTCCCCTACCTTAAAATTCCCCTGTTTATAATTCCCAAAGAAATCTTCACGGATCGGCGAAAACATATCGAGCAGGACACCCGCTTCGATACAGATTGCGCCGTGCATCACGTGAGGCGTCATCAGGAAGCTATCGCCCGCTTTTAATCGTTTGGTTTCACCGTCTACAGTCACGTCGAAAACACCGCTTTCCACATAGGCAATCTGGCTATGATAATGTTCGTGCATGTAGCCTTCAGCACCGGTTTCAAACGTAGCTTTAACTAGCATGATGTCGTCACTATGACTCAGAATTTGGCGCTTAATCCCTGGGTCGACATCTTCCTTGGGGACATCCTTGTCAAAAACAAAAGTAGAGCTTTGCATAATTAATTCCCCGCAGTTTTGTGTTTTTCAGAATGGAAAAGGCTGTACGGCCCTGTCCATGTCATGTTAGTTCCGTCGACTTGCACTGTATGAGACGCGCCCTCGTCCATATCCCCTGAAATCCCAAGACCGACGACTTCGCCATCCTTAGTTTCAATACGAATATACTCATCTGTGCCGCTCTCAATGTGCTGAACAGATTTGACATGTGGATGACTAGCAATCGTGAACTCAACCGTCGGATTGTATTCACCGTGGGGTTCGATAACGGATGCTATTGAGACGCCGTCATTACTGTTTGTGCGAATGATAAAGGCCGGTTCGCGGCGCAAATTGAAGTTAGGATCGTTTGCGCCAATTTCAGCAAATATAATCTCTGTAGCTTCAGGTACTGACGAGGTCACAGAATAGAAGGTGCTATCAAGGAGCCACGTAATTTGCGAAGCGCCGTTAACGGGTTTGGCACTGCCAACACGCCAGAGATATTCGTAACCATTTTTAGCACCGAGAGGTTTGCGCGTCGTCGTATCCGCCGCGATTTTAAAGTTCGTTTCTATCAGCTGCCCATTATAATAAAACGGCAGGTCATATTTATGCGCGCTTTCGGAATGCGCTTCAATTAAATCAACAACGATAGCACGCGGAAACGCGGCGTCGGTGATCATCGCCATCGTGCGGTCCATTGCAACGTCTGGGTAAGCTGTCTCAATTTCCGCTGATGTAATTTTCAAATTTCCATTGTCAAAAAACGTACCTAGCGTAGGCGCATTTTTATTGCCCACTTCAACGTCGCCGCCAAAATGACTGGTCTCGTCAACAACCAATGCGTTATGCGCGATTGTTTGCTTGGCAAATTTATTATTCTCGGCGAGATAATGCCCGCCATATTTTGCCTCTACATTGAGGAAGCGCGCCGCGCCGTAGTCACGGAGAATTTCTTTGCCGGCGTCATAGAGCAGAAACCCAAGCTTATCGAAATGCCCGTGCCCAAGCCCCTGTGATGTGTTCTTAACGACAAGTGCGAGATCGTCAGGGTCGGCGGACGCGCGGATGATATCGAGCGCGCCTTGCGTTCCGTCCACCCCGTCGCCAAGGCGCATGGTTTTATAATCGAAGGCTTCCGTTTTCCCAGCAGCAATATCTTGCGCGACTTTGCGGCTTTCAGGGGTAAGCATAAACCGCCCCTGTGCCTTTGCGACTGACAGTAAGCCCTTATCGCCTGTGAGTTCATAAGCAATGGCTACGCCATGGACGAGCTCTCTTGTAGAGATACCTTTGTCTTTTATCGCGTCATTAATCGGAAAAAACAGCCCGCCATAATTTTGTTGAATGGTGGTGTAAATTGCTTTCTTCAGAATCCCGTCGCGCTTTTCAAAAATTTTGCGTTCAGGATTATTTTTCTCGACAGCCTGAGCAAAAATAACGAACGGCATCAGGGCGAAACGCTGATAATACGGCCCTTCATTGTAATACCCGTCCGGCGAAAACAGAATGTCCATTTGCTTTAGGAAACCTGCATCTCCGGATTTGTCGAGGCCCAATAGAGCTTGTTCGACGTAATCGTCATCGCCAATGGCGTAACCGGTTAGGCCAACAGCCGCCGTCGCCCATGTGCCGTGATTGTGTACTTTGTTAAAAGTTTCAGGCGAGCCGTCGGACATGAAATCCGCCATATTGCGGAGCAGGTCCGTTTCGATTGTGTCGCGCTGCTCTTGTGTCAGCGTATCTTTGATCGCTGCGTAGCTTTGAGACACGTTAAGGAGCCACATGCTCTCATTCAGGTTTTGCCAAAACATACGGCCGGGCGACTGCTCTTTCTTGGCCGGATGCAAGCCCCAACCTGGATAGACATCCGCGTAAGCCAGCATCGCCTTACCTGCGAATTCAGCGTATTTTTTATCGCCATTTAGCTCGTAAAGCTGCCCGGCATTATAAATCAGGGTCGCATTCGATTTGTGCTGCTCATGCGTATAGCCGCCCCCAGGATCTTTAGGCACAGGAATAACCAGCGGCGCCGCCATTTGAGCCTCAATAGCGACTTCGGCGGTTTTCATTGTTACGTCAAAGCCGCTTGCCTGTTGCGCTGTTGCGGTTGCGTTAGTGGACGCGCCAGTAGAAGACTGGACGCTTGAAGACGATGGCGCTTTGCATGACATCATGGTCCCCCCTAAAGCCAGAGCGGAAAAGAGGGTAATTGCTGCGCGCATTATGGGGTCAATCCTTCATTATCTGTGATAACAGCCGTAGGCTCGAGGCCGCTATTGAGCTCGACAACTCGCGGCGCAGGTGTCTCTGAAAACTTATTCTTAAATATCTTCGTCTTCGGTTCGCTGACCGTGTGAGTAATTTGGAAAGCTTCGCTATTTTCGAAGACGTTATCCGAAATATTTGTGACCTGAACACCGTGCAGCTGGATAGACGCTTTCGATTTATTACGCGGCCCTGCCCCCACATTTGTAAGCTTCGAGTTCGTCATATTAAAATGTGGGCCGAACGTACTTTCGTCCCGACCGCCGCGATAATAGTCAACCAAGGCGCCTTCAACATCCGTGAAGGCTGAGTCTTCAATCGTCAGATATTCTGCATTGTATATGCCGTAATCATCATTTTCCGTATCAAGTTTTAAGATTGCGCCGGACACAGTCTCGAAGCTTGAGTTCTTGATCAGGATATTATCGGCAAATGTGCCTTTCGCTGCCGACACGACATTGAAGGATTGGTTGACGTCGAGGTCAGAAAAATCCGAGTCGATGATTTCGAGCCGGTAATTTTGCAACATGGCGTATGGCGAGGTTCTGATAACCGCATTGCCTTTGTAATCGGGGGCATCTGCACCTGAAATGTTAAGGCCAATAACTTGAAGACTGCCGCCGTCACGGATTTCAAAGAGCGCAGAGCGTTCAAACGTCAGATTGACCTTGCCCTGAGCTTTGAAGGTCAAAGGCTTGTCGATTTTCAAAAATTTACTGACGACGTAAGTCCCAGAGAGCAGGTTTAATACATCGCCAGATTCTGCTGAGTTAACCGCAGAAAACAGAGCGCCCTCATCGGCATTTACAGTGGTGGTCTTGCCCGACTGGAATGGAATGACAGGTTCAGTTTTCGGATACCATAACACGCCCGTCATATCTTTCGTTGTGACTTTCAGATCACGGCTTGCACCCGATTCCAAACCTGCCTGAGGATACATCAAACCATTGCTATTCCTCGCAAGCTCTACATGCTCATGAGAAAACCCATCTGTGAAATCCGGCGGATCCATAGAGCCGAGAATATTGTTTTTAAAATCAATCCCCGACATATCATCATAGACCGTGAAGACATCACGGCCGTCGTCATTGAAAATCAGATTGTTTTCAAAACGGCTGTTTTTTGGAGGACCGTACCGCTCTTCGTCGCTCCCCGCGCCGAGCTGCACGTTATCACTATTAACGAGCGTATTATTTTCGATCACTGCATCTACAACTGGATCATAGCGATTAATCGGCCCGTTGGGAATACCGTTCATGACAACAAGCGCGCCGCCAAAGCGAGAGCCTTTCAGGCCTTCCATATAATTGTTACGAACTGTCTGACCTGCATTAATCACGCGTATTCCGCCAGTATGATCAACATCATTTCCGAAAAAGACGTTCCCTTCAACCAACGTGTTATTCCCGTGGCGCATGGTCAGCGTCCCGCGGGATTCAAAGAAGGTATTGTTGAGGATTTTATTATGGCCGGATTTGCTGGAAATAATTTCGAGCTCTCCGTCGCAGCGGTCAAAGTAGTTATTCTCGACGATCGTGTTGGAGTTTTTGCGCGAATGATGACTTGTGCCGATACGCAAAGTTTCGCCGCCATTTGACCCCAATATCTGTCGCGGGCCAAAATAATTATGATCGATACGGTGATAGTTTTCTTGGCTGGCTTCCGAATTCATCCGCACGGCCATCGTCACGCCCTTATTGCGCTTCCCGACAAGGTGATTGTGATCAAAACGATTGTTCTTACCATACATCATCACCCAGAAATCAGTCTCATACCGTTCAGGGTTATTGTAATTATCAATGACGACTTCTGTGATGCGAGAATTATTAGCGACGTCTTTGAGGTTACGGAATGCAATCACTTCGCTAGTCGGCGTGTAACCGTCCTTGAAAACAAGACCTGAAACTTCGAGATATTCTCCCGCAAGTCTCAGGTTGGATTGACCGGTCAAGAAAACTTCCCCCGAAGTCTCCGCCATCAATCTGATCGGTTTGTCTTTTTTGCCCTTACCCGTGAAGACAATTTCAAAATTTTCCCATGTGCCATTGGCAAGGGTAATGACATCACCTGGCCCCGCATCTTTGAGCGCCTCTTTGTAGGCCTCTTGGTCTGCAACCAGAAACTCTTCAGCCTCAGCGCCGCATGCGGATAGGTATATAATCGCGATAGTAGATACACATAAGCGAGACAAATTCGATGTGCTTTTCATGCGTAATCCCCGTTCAGCTTAAGCTTTAATTATGCGAGGAAATATCTGCAATTTACATGGAGCTGTCAACCAATATATCAAACCAATTTATGTATATTGGTATAGACAGAAATAATCGCAGAAAGATTTAATTGAGTTGGGCGCTCAACAAAAACCGAGATCTACTCTCAGATGTCTTTTTCTTAAGGTCCTGATAGGCCTCTTCTTCTGATGCCACCAATAAAGCCTCAATCATTCGGGTAAAATGCGACCGCATTGCAGTGCGAGCCGCAGAAGAATCTCTGTTTTTCAGAGCGTTCAATATATCTTTATGCTCATCTTCCCTGTGAGTTGAATCTTTACTGCAGACCGAACGATAGACCTTTTGAAGTTCCGCGGCCTCTTTGCGCATATTCCACATGCTGCCTACCACATAAATAATGGCCTGATTGTTCGTCGCCTTAGCAATCGTTAAATGGAAAGCTTCGTCAGCTTCGTCAGCCGTCATATCGGAGGCTTTCTTCCCTATCATAATTTCTATGAGTCTCTCTAACTCTGCAATCGCCTCGTCAGTAATAATAGGCGCCGCCAATGCTGCTGATTCCGCTTCAAATAGAGCCCTCGCCTCCGTGAGTTCAAACGGCCCGACTTTTGGAAGTCCATGCGCTGTATATTGACTTCCATCCAGCACATAAGCGCCAGACCCAACCTTAATTTCAAGACGGCCCTGCGCCTGTAGCGCAATTTCAGCCTCACGTATTGCAACGCGGCTCACTCCAAATTTTGTCGCCAAATCTCTTTCACCTGGAAGCCGGCTCCCAGGCGGGAAGACACCGGAGTCAATAAGTTCCAAAATTTGGTTTGCCACCTTATGGTACAGACGTTGCTCAGCCATTTTGCCCTCTTATACAGTCTATACCAATATGAACATTTGTCCTCCAGTGTCCATACCAATTTACAAAAAAAAACGCCCTATAAAGTGAGGCGTTTTTTTGATTTTTTTAGGGGATGCAACCGATTTTGCGAATATGATTAAAATGTATAACTAGCACCAAAGACTACGCGGCGATCCGTAATGCCTTGGTAGCACAACAACGCATTGTTGTTGACGCAATAGATCGGAGCATCTGATTCAGTCAGATTGACTGCATCTACGCTAACGGTGAATTGATCAGTCACATCGTAGCTGGCGCTTGCATTAAGCTGCCCTCTAGATCCTGCAACACCGCGGAAACCGAGTGGGTCAAAAACATTGCCGGTACCTGGCAAGTCATCAGTTTTATACGCACTACGCCATGTGTAACGCGCTCTCGCTGTTAGGCCATACTTCTCGTAAAAACCTGTAAGGTTATAAGAGTTCTTAGACAAGTTCAGCAAGCTAGCCGCTTCACGGCTGACCGGATTAGTAACACGATCAAAGCCCTGTAATGCATAGATATTCTGAGCTCGAGTTTCGCCAATATCGATGAACCCGGTATTCGTATCCTCTTTTTGGCGCGTGTAGTTAGCAATCACACCAAAACCAGAGGCCCAACCGAAGCTACCGAGTCTATCTTCCCATTCACCAAGGCTATACTGAAGAGCAAGCTCAATACCTGATTGCGTCGTTTCGCCTTCAGCATTGAACCGTGTCGCGTTGCCAACACAGACGCCTCTACCCGGTCCCACACCATCATTAAAGATGCCAGAGTCTGTGTTTTCAGAGAAAACACCCCCAAGTGCACAGGGTGCACCGTTATTGGCAGAGTTGACAGCATTGCCATTCCTTCCAAAAATGTCTTCCCCCTCACGGAAACCACCCGGAGTAGACCCTGGCTGCTCGACTAGATCACCGAATAGGGAGCTACGTGTCTTATGGAAATAACCCACGCTCAACAGACTTGCTGGCGCGAAGTACCATGCCGCAGACGCATCAAAAGATTCAATCTCTTCAGGCTTCAAATCAGGATTACCAACACGTGATACATCATTAACGCCGCCTCGAGCTGGGAATGTCCGAGCCGCCGTTAAGAACTCAAAGTCTGGACGGTTAATGTCTTTAGAGTAAGACCCACGAAGAACAACGTCATCTCTTAGGTCTACCGCTAAGTTAACGCGTGGCAGCAAGAAGTTATAGGAGCTTTTACCGTCAACGCGGTTCGTAGATGGATTACCGATGGCATCAAAAACCCGCTCACTGCTGATCGAACTAAAGTCAGTATTAACGTAGCGCACACCTACATTACCACGGAATATGTTGTAATCAAAATTCGCTTGAGCATAAAATGCATTTGTTTTTTCTTTTACATCAAAGAAAGCAAGCTCACTCGACTGAAGCTGAGTGCTAATTGGGTTTTGCCCAACACCGGACGAGGCGATGGCCGCATTGATTGTATTGACAAACGCTACCGGGTCCGAGCCCGCAAGCTGAGGATTAAAATGCAGCACATCACTGAAAAACAAGTCACTTCCAGTTCCATCACCAAAATTATCCGGAATAGCTGTAAGAAGACCCGACACGGCAGCTCCGTTTAAGCTGTTAGCAAAGCTACTTGTACCGCCCGCGCTAGCCGAGATGTTGTCTCTCAGACTTGTGCGTGTATTATGACGGAAACCGAAATCTACAGATTTAACGAAGGACGTGTCAAAATCGTAAGTCGCATCAATACGGAATGCATCGTCAGAATTTTCGCGAACGTTAGCACTGTAAGTCCCGCCATTGTCCATCACGTAATTTGCTGGATTAGCCAGGTCCGCTTCGCTTGGCGCGAATGGGCTAGACGTATCAAACCCGAAGGCAATCGTCTCATTGCGCAAATCAAATCTAACAGGCGACCCATTTTCATCGCGATCACCAAATCTATCTGAATTCGGATTGATGAAGTTAAGTGTGAGCGATAAGTTTGGATTGACGGTTTCGGATTCTGTTTTCGAGTATTCCGCACCGATAGTTAAGGCACCTGTTTCATACTCGCCGCCCATTCTCACGATGTAATTCTCGGTCAAACGTGAACCTGAATCCATAGACCCACGGATAAATGGCGCTCCCCGGTCACGGGTCGCATCAGTTAACTGCTGGGGCCGGAAAGTACCAGACGTTACAGCTAGAATAGTGCCGAGGTCTTGAGGACCATTTCTTCCTTGTGCCGTGCCTAAATCGAAGGTGTCAAAAGTATCAAAAGTAGAAAATAAACCGTCAGCGCCATCACCGCGACCGTTCAGACGGCTAATGTTAGAAACTTGCACGCGAGAGCTTTCCTGACGACGCGTTTGATCATTATAGATCCCATCCAAATAAAGCTTCAGATTGTCAGTCGGTTTAGCCTCAACAGAACCCGCAAGATTAATAGTTTCATATTCCTGATTGACCTGAACCTGGTTCAAGAACTGAACACCAAGGAAATGAGTTGCTCCGCCCAAACTATCGCAGGTTGTCGACCCATTGGCACACGTTGTCGGATTATCACGGTCAAGACGCGGACGGAAAGCGCTGTTATCTGATCTTGTGTAACTCCCACTCAGAACAACGCCAATTTCTTGCCCGGTATCATTTTCCCACTTTTTACCAAGTGAAGCAGACGCTCGCGGAGTAATGCCGTTAATACTTAGGCTGCTGTCTTCACCCTGAAGACGTACAGATGCCAAAGTCCCCTTCAAATCAAGTGGACGGATAGTTCTTAAGTTAATCGTACCGCCGACAGAACCTTCAGTCGTTTTAGATTCAGGCGCTTTAATAACTTCAAGGCCAGCGATGATAGACGCATCAATATCTTCAAAACTGATACCACCGCGCGCATTACCCGCGCCAACTGTACCAACGCCGTTAACTTCGATACGGTTTTCATCCGTACCACGGATTTGAACACCGGTACCCACACCGGCTTGGCGCGTGATTTGAACACCCGTGATGTTTTCCAGAACTTCAGCAAGGTTTTGATCTGGCAGCTTACCAATGTCTTCGGATAAAATGACTTCTTTTAGGCTTGCGGCTTGACGCTGCTCAACAAGTGCATTTTCCAAGGACTGACGAATACCTGTAACGACGATTTCATCTGCAGACTGCGCCGCGGCCGTTTGAGCAAAGGCTAATGTAGAAAAACCCACACTTAGCAGGAGTGAAGTTTTCAGCCAAACTTTAGCGTGCGTGCTGGCACCGCCGACATGAGTATTGTGTTTAGACATTGTGTTTCCCCTCGGATGTTTGAATCATTTAATTCTTATACACCGTGAAAAAACACTCGCTATGCCAATTTGTCAACCATAAAAATAACCAATTTGCCATAATTGGTATGACCAATTTGATTTTTTAGAGAACTGTGGTAATTTGGCCACACAAAATTAAGAGACTAAGGAAGTGAATGCACTATAAGAAACTGCCTACACAAAGACAGAAACCCTCAGCAGGCTTTGTCACGTTAATGGTCGTTTTCAAACATTCCACTAAGCTCACGCCATGAAAACCTCAATCTATTCCCGTCACCGCTTCCATCCTGACATTATTGGTCGAGCGGTTTGGCTGTATTTTAGGTTCAACTTGAGTTTTCGAGATGCCGAAGAACTGATGATCGAACGTGGCGTCGATGTGTCATACGAAACCATAAGAAGGTGGGTCGATAAGTTCGGCGCTACATGTGCAAAACCAATAAAGTCTCGAGCCGAACCCCCCTCGCCTGTCTGGCATTTGGATGAAGTTTATACCAAAATAAACGGAAAGATGGTCTACATCTGGTGGGCTGTAGATGATGAGGGGACGGTTCTTGATGTCGTTGTCCAGAGACGACGGAATACAAAAGCAGCCATGCGTTTACTACGCAAACTCCTAAAAAACCAAGGCACCAAACCCAAACGGATCGTTACAGACCGACTTGGGTCTTACGGAACAGCCCTCAAGCTCTTGGGTCTCAAACATCTTCAAGACGTGGAAGGCAGAAAAAACAACCGGGCTGAATGTTCTCACGTTCCTATAAGGAGAAGAGAGAGAAAAGCACAGAAATTTAGATCTGTTCATCACGCCCAAAAGCTTCTGTCAGCCCACGCCCAAATTTATAATCTCTTCAATCACCGCCGTCACCTCATCTCCAGAAAGACACTTCGAAAGTTCAGGCATCAAGCTAATCTAGAATGGAATTTGGCAACGGCATCAATCTCCGCCTAAAAGTAGACAATGCCGGAAAACTCGTTCGACACCGTTAACGTGACAAAGCCGAGTCACTATATCTCAAAACGCTTGGTCATTTTCATAGGAATCTGCACCGATAGAAGTTTTTGATTTATTAACAATATTTACTAAGGTCAAAAAAAGAAATTGAGCGTAATGTGGCACTCAATATAGGACCTGCAAAAGAACGATCATGCGTAATAAAGCAATTAAATCCATGGTGGCGAAAGCTACCTCTGTAAGAATTTTGAAGCAATATTTTGCGGATGAAAATGGCGCAACGGCCATCGAATACGGGCTTATTGCAGCTTTGATAGGTGTTATGACCGCTACCGGAGCCTCAGCGCTGGGTGGCGAGTTGGATTCAAAATTCTCCGATATTTCATTATTACTGAGTGGACCAGGAGAACCTGCGGCATCTGGCGCTGGTACTGGCCCATAAATCCGAGTGCCATCGCTCTGAAATTTGGCCGAGCTGGCCCTGAACTCTCCTAAATTTTTACGGCTTTTTTTGTAATTGCTAAGACCAATGAAAGATTTTGGGCGTACTATCGCGGCCAATTGTTGGTTTTTAAAAGTTAGTCATGAACAATCAGGGCTCCAAAGTAAAACTCGCACAGTTTTGGCGACCTTTTATTATCGCCTTTTTTGTGTCAGTTATATCTATTGTCATCCAACCTATGGGCACAATTGACCGTGTCTGGTCCGACGTCATGTTAACCTCGGAAAAAGTACCGGCGCCCCAACAATATTTAATTGTTGATGTAACGTCAGACGACGTGAATCAGTTTGGCGGCCTGCCCATTCCCCGGGACGTTTTAACGAAAGCGCTGACCCGGCTAAAACACGCGAATGCCGAACGCGTGTTGCTTGATATCACATTGTCGGCGAAGTTGTCTTCTAGCGACGATGGCCCCTTATTATCGGCGATGGAGAGCCTGGGCGTTGACGGGCTAGCCATTCCTCCAATGTCAGATTCAAAATTTTATGCCCATACCACCTCGGTTGATTTACGGCTTCGCACGGATCATGACGGATGGACGCGGGGTGTCAGGACTTCAAATACTGAGACTGGATATAATCCCGCCTTGTGGCTAGCTACGGGGCAGCTCTCTAACGAAGACGTCAATATTGATATGCGATTGGACCCTGTAAGCGTTGAACGTGTCAGCCTTGGCGATATTCTTGAAAAGACAGACATGAATTTGTCCGGTCGTCTTGTGATTATGAGTCCGAATTCTTGGGTTGTGCAGAGCCGGGTCCAACTCCCCTTGAGTGAAATAAGTGATAGGGCCGTTGTGATCGCGCTTGGCGGTGCGTCCATTTCAAACGGATATCAGACTATCGTCAAAAGGTCATGGCTCAGCAGCGTTGGTATAGCTCTGGGATTGATGGTCGTTGGTGTTTTCTTCGCGATGGTTATCCAAAGTACCCGCTTGCTACTTCTTACCGGCTTAATGATGAGCGTGATGGTAGTTGCCCTTAACGTTTTTCTCATGAAACTTTGGGGCGGGCCGGGCTATCCAATTATGCAATTTTCCTGTTTTATGATCGGCCTTGTGGTGTCGATTGGTTACCGCCTGAGACTTATTCAAATGATTTCAAGTTTTATGAAAGGGGACCTCAGCCCTGAAGAAGCGTGGGCGTGGCGTGCTTTTGAAGACAGCCAATCTCCCGTCATGCTTCTCAATGTAATGGGCAATATTCGCCGGATGAACCCCGCGGCTGACAACATAAGAGCCTGGCTAGGCGAGGACTTTGGAGAGCGGTGCTTGGGAGCGTTCAGGCATGGGGCTAAAGAAATTTCATTGCAGGACCAGAATGGCTTCACGCGGTTCTTTGCGCTCGAGCGGCCAAATGGTGACGTTCCCATCGTCGTAATGAAAGACATGACACAGACGGCCCGTAAATTTGATGAATTAGAAGCTAATCGAGTTATCCTGCAAAATACAATAGATGGCCTACGTGCCTCACAAGTGCGTGCGGTGGAACGCGCTGATAGCTATGAGCAGAAAAGAATTCGGGCAGAGGAAACAAGTCAGTTAAAAAGTGAGTTCTTGGCCAATATGAGCCATGAACTCCGCACGCCGCTCAATGCCATCAATGGGTTTTCAGATATTATGCAGCGCGAGCTGTTCGGTCCGTTAGGTGATCCTCGGTACAAGGAGTTTGCAAACGATATTTTATTTTCCGGGCAACATTTGTTGTCTATCATCAACGACATCCTAGATTTGTCAAAAATTGAGGCAGGTAAAATGAATTTACATGCCGAACCTATTCAGACTGACACGCTGATTTCTCAAGTCATTCGTATGTTAAGAGGCCGGGCCGAGGAGGGGCATCTGCAGCTCATTTATAACTCTGCCGCTTTACCCCAGATTGAAGCGGATCCCCGTGCGGTCAAACAAGTTCTCCTTAATCTTCTGACAAATGCCATAAAATTCACGCCGGAAGGCGGTAGAATTGTCGTCTCCACGCAAGCTTATTCAACAGGCTTGACCATTCGCGTCGCCGATAGCGGCATTGGTATTTCGCAAGCTGACATTGGGCGGCTTGCCCAGCCCTTTGCGCAAGTTGAATCTGAATACTCAAAAACAAAAGAAGGCACAGGGCTTGGCCTTGCGCTTTCTAAATCACTCGTTGAATTACATGGCGGAACGTTATTGGTTCAGAGCATGCTCGGAAAGGGCACCGCTGTCACCATTACCTTGCCAAATAAACCTCCCACGATTCAGACCAGACCGGCGGCTTGAACCAGACCGTATTTCACATGAAACGCATCATTAACGGTGAGGCCAAGCCCTTTAAAACTCTATAAATTTGTCCTCTAATTCCATAAGTCCAAAAACAGAAACACATCGAGCATGCGCTATAAATAGCTCAGCAATGCGGGTCAGTTCAGTGAGTACATAAATGAGATCGTCTCTGAATTATACACGGCGGCGCGACAGGGACAATGAAATGCCAATGAATAAGGCTTGCTTCGTGATTGGCTCAAATTTACCGCATCAAGGACACTCGCGGGATGTCTGCTTAGCCCCCCAAGCTGAAGTGAGCTAAATTATCTAGCACGAGGCAGATTTACATCAGATTACAGCAGCCAAATCGATTTCAAATTACTTTGGAACCGGGTGAACAATTTTTAAAAGCTCATCTCTTCGATAAGTCATAGATCCACCGTCCCCATAACTCGGGCGAGAGTTTTGATGTCCCATCAAAAGGCATCGCAGCCCGTAGTCTAGACCAGCCTCCAACATCTTTTTTTCGAACGAGTGCCTGAACGAGTATATTCGATGGTCTTTGCTAGGAAATAGCTCACGGCTTCTGAAAGCTTTCATAAGGGATGCAGAGAGAAGATTTCCTTTATCCATGTAATTTGGAAATCCGTTCGGGGCTCGTTTCATTGCCTCCAGTGATACGCCGATGAGTGGCACTTCACGCACCGAAGCCTTCGATTTTAACTGACGGTCATTTTGAGGACGAATACGCAAGTGTGGGATATCACTATCAAGCACGATATTTTCGGATATGAGATTTGATAATTCGCTCGGTCGGCAGCCCGTTTCAATCATAGCGTAAACAAGCAAAATAGCTTCAGCATTCAGGCCTTTGAATATTGTTGGACTAAGAAACCTTGATCTAATCCAGTCATCCTCAAAGTGAGGAATGTCCTTTAGCTTATGCTTTGCAAAACTTAAGTTACG
>ENA-ORXT01001322-ORXT01001322.1-marine-metagenome-genome-assembly--contig:-NODE-1322-length-33792-cov-11.354442_pt1 | contig 33792 bp, 22 predicted proteins | sample MGYA00237868_ERZ511482 | MGnify/ENA metagenome assembly ERZ511482 | reverse complement strand
ATAAGTATTGCTATGATTGCGATTCCCTACACACAATGTCGAATTACAACATGGTACTCAAAAGCGGATAATCATTTAAAAATATAATCACCTAGATTTAAAAAATAATTTATCAGAGTCATTTAACAAGGTTGATGAAATACTAGAACGGGAGAAGGATAGAAAATTGCCTCCATTAGCTATAACAGAAAGGTATCCATTAATCATTTCACTAAAACATCACATCTATTGTCAAATAAGCATAGCTTTGCAGCTTAATCGGAAAAGCACTAATGAGGCGTATAAACGAATATAAGAAACTATACAAAGTAGAAAAGGCGATAGATCTGAAAGAGATAAAATCTACTTATAGAAACTTTGTAAAAGAATGGCATCCTGATAAGTTTCAAGATCCACAAAAAAAGATAGAAGCGGAAGAGGTTACGGTAAGAATCATAGACGCATATCACTTTCTAGTTAGTATCGCTCCTGAGACCATAGAAAAAAATCTAGAGGAATACACGGAGACCATTACTAACTCCGCAGTTAGCAATTATCATCATAAAAGTAATTTACTGGAAGTGAACTTTGCAGATGGTAATACCTACGAGTACTTTGGTGTTAATCGAAAAAAGTTCATTAAGTTTATAAATGCCAAGTCTATCAATAATTTTGGGAGAAGACATATATTTAAATCATTCTTATACAGAAAAGCTAAGCGAACAGTAGAAACTGTTTAGGAGTATTAGTAGTGGACTTAATTTTAATGGCACAAACTTCAAATCCAACATAATCATTACGGCTGCGCTGAACGCAGTATCCTCAGGTATGCGAAAAAGAGGACAAGCTATTTGTGATTAGGCAATGGGCCAGGGATATTCACAAGAAGGATAACTTGCACAACATTAAGGAGATAATCGAAATTTAAAGGCTTAGATGGCTCCGTTTTTAAACGGGGGTGATTTTTGAGTGCAATTGGTCTTCGGATTACTATCGGTATTTCAAATAAAAATCGTAACAAATTGGATATTTAATTGTCTATTTCAGTCGGTCACACCTACGGCTACATATATTTAACTTCCGAAAATCGGGACAGGCTGCCCTGTGGTTATCTTCTCTTACTTCTGCATATGTCATTGCAAATACCTGAACCACAAAGCACTGATCCTGATATTGATTCGTAATTTCGCTACTTATAAAATCAATATTATATGACGACTTCCGCAGTATTCCAATTTGCCAATACGATAGCCATGTTGATGTGGGTCTTGATGATCTTACTTCCTAACTGGAAGTGGACTCGGTTCTTGGTAGACTATAAGTTGGTTCCGATTTTACTTTCTGGACTTTACATAATTTATATAGTCCAATCCGTGCAAGGCGGAGGCAGTATGGATTTTTCTAGTCTAGAATCCGTAAAGAAGTTGTTCACTGTCGAAATTGCAGTACTTGCAGGTTGGTTGCACTATCTTGCTTTTGACCTCGTAGTTGGGATGTGGATACTGGATCAAAATCGAGTGCTCAAAATTAATCATCTTATCCTAGTGCCGTGTCTCTTGGGTGCATTTATGTTTGGCCCAGTAGGGTTCTTACTTTATATGATTGTAAGAACAATCAGACTGAAAAGCGTGGCTTAAAATGCTACGTTTTTAAAAAAAAACTGCTATTCTAAAGAATAGCAGCTCAGATTAGTCTTTATTTGAAATTTAATTTTTTATAAATTTGCGAGAACCAATTAGTTTTCCTGTATCATATATTTGCAGTATGTAGACGCCCGATTTTAGATCTTGAATGTCCACCTGTACTTCATCGCCTAAAAATGAAAACTCTTTGATTGTCTTACCTGTGATATCAGAAATAAATAAGGAACCTTCTACAATGTATTCCTTCAAACTTAGATTTAAATTGGAAGCCGAGGGATTGGGATAAATATCACCTTCGATCAAATCTAAGAGATTATTTGTATTAAGAACCATACAATTTTCTACGGTACCAAAAGAGGGCTCTATCGAAACCCCTAACACTCCACTTGAATCGAAATGGCAGATTAAAAAATCCTCGAAAGTTGGTTCTTTCAATCCATAAGCTGAACCGATTCCTTCAATCCAAGTAATATAATCATTAGATGAAAAGGGACCGCTTAAGTAAAATATTCTGGTATCAAGATCGAAATCTAAAACAGTTGCATCAAAAACACGCAACTCATTTTTTATACTGTCTACCCTATATTCTCCAAAAAAATCTCCGACCTCAAGGCTATAATCATATAGCATTTCTTCTTCTACAGGATTTGTATTCTTGAGAATATATATTTTCTTTTCAAGATTATCTTCTCTCATATAGGCGTCATCACCAAGAACTTCTCTTACTATTTTATATGTTCGATTTTCAAAAATGGTATCTCCATCTATTCTAAGGGAATATGGCATGGGGCCTTCAAAATAATTCACTTGGTTCCACTGCGCTCCTTGAACAAGTGTGGGTCTATATTCTTGAGCAAAGCTGTCGAAAACAGTCCCCACGAAAATTAGGAATAGAAAAATTTCTTTAATATGCATGATAATAATAATTTTACTGTGTAACATCGATAATTTCTCCAAATTTGTATTCTACTATGGCACCGTCATCGATAATAATTTGATCGTAACTATTTTTCTTCAGTGTAGCCCCATTTTTAATCTCTAAATATGATCCTTGCTTACAGATAATATTGGAATTCGCAATATTTGCATCTGCGCCTGATATAATTGAAGCAGCGTCATTTCGAACTTCAATTTTTGAATTAAGTAGCATAATAACGCATTTAGCTATTGTTATCGTTCTACCAAATATAATTAAATCTCCACACAATTCTCTGATGTCACTCCTAACGGAGCTTTGGTTGTTAAGCTAATTTAGGCTATTGATATTTGGCTCCTCAGGAGCCTTTTCTTTTTAGCATATATATGATACGGCGAGGCGGTAGATGGCTATTTTGTATTAATAAATAGGTCGTTAAAAATGATAGCTGGAGGAGGTAAGCGTGAGACAAGCGGTGTCACTGCTAAGGCAGCTTTTGCGGTGCAATAGATTACTGTTTATTGATATTTGGCTTCTAGGGAATCTTTACCTCCGCATACTATGGAAAGGCCACAGCGTGGCTAAATATCAATAGTTAAAAGTTTGAATTAACTTAGAGCTTCGTAGAAGTGAAACTTTTTATGTTTTGTCACATACCATTAATTTGTTCTAAAATCTTTATCAATTTATCAATTTCTAATTGAGCTCAATGTTTTAAAAATTAAAAATATGGCCAACACTTATACACAAATTTATTTCCATGTGGTATTTGCTGTAGATGGAAGAATGGACAGCAAGCCTAGTTATATCGAAAAAAGCTGGGAGGATGAATTGTATAAATACATCACTGGAATAATAACTAACAAAGGGCAAAAACTAATGCAGATAAACGGAATGACAGACCATGTACATTTATTAGTTGGTACTCAACCGAATTGCAATTTATCAGACCTCATTCGAGATGTGAAATCTAGTTCTTCAAAGTGGATCAATCAAAAAAAATATAACCCTTACAAATTTGGGTGGCAGGTAGGTTTTGGTGCCTTCTCTGTAAGCCATTCGCAGATATCAAAGATTGCTACTTATATCGAAAATCAAGAAATTCATTCTACCAAATCGTTCAAGGAAGAATACATAGGGTTTTTAAAAGCCAATAATATTGATTATTCAGAAAAGTATATCTTCAATAGTAAAACCACTTTACCTGCGGGCTAGGGGGAGAAGTGATATGAGGTGCAGCAGATGGGTTATGAAGGAATGGCTGGAGGTGGATGAGTGATCGAGCGAATACGCCTCCAGCCATATCCTGAATACCTATCTGCTGTGCCGAATACAAACGGATCACCCGACCGCGAGGTGTGGCGGGGAGAAATGTGGAAAAGCCATACCTCGTGGGAGCCTCCAAAATAAACGCTAATAAATGATATGGCACTCAAATTACCTACTCTGTTCCATTCATCTGATGGGCTGACATTGGGCCATTATTGCTCGCAGATAATATGAACTTTTTATTTTTTCCCTTGATGAGGGCAAGCTTTCTTACGTCATCGTTTAGCAATAGTCCGGACTCCTGATAACCCGCGTATCTAAAGTTGCCCTTCCCGTCTCCGAGTAAGGTGCAACCAATGCCTGCATCATTTCTGGGCGTTTCCACCTCGGACATATACAAGTTGCCTGCAGTAATAATATCCGTATTTCCATCTTCATTAACGTCTAATAAACAGATATCAGCTATCGCTGATAATTGGCTTTCGATGGGTAAGGCTACCGTCTGATAATTTCCATGGCCTTGATTAAGTAAGAGGATACTTGCGAAGCTCTTAATCTCATAATGATCTGCTGAAGCTATCTGTGACTCTCCATATATTTCCGCTAGGGTAGCCGTTGCAAAGGACTCGTAATCTTTAAACTTAGTCTGAATGCCTGGGACTTGATCAGAAGAACATTGTCGACCTCTGACTGGATACTGGATTCCATCATGGTAATAACTCAGCACGATATCACTCGAAGCGTTTTGATCAAAATCTTTCACATAGAGATCAAATGTCTCTGATGCTGTCGCCTGATATTTGTAATTTTTTCCAAGATTGCCGAGTACAAAATCCATGTCTCCATCGTCATCTACATCTCCTTGTTCTATAGTGAACCACCAGCCACGTGTATCTTCTAGTTGTAACTTGTTCGTTTGATTGGTATAGGTAGCGCCGTCACTAAGGAGAACACTTATGGGCATCCACTCTCCGACGACTACAAGGTCGACTTGATTGTCCCCATCGTAATCTGCCCACACTGCATCGGTAACCATGCCGATCTCCGCTACATCAGGCATAATGGAACTAGTAACGTCGGTGAACGACAATTTACCATCTTTGAGATCATTGCGCAATAGATAACTTTGACCAGGTGCTGGATACAATGCTGGTTTCATTCTGCCTCCGATAAATAAATCCATATCGCCATCATTGTCATAATCATAGGGGCGTACGCATCCCCCACTGCTGGCTATCTCGGGAAAGTCTTTTGATCTGGTGAAGGTGCCATCGTTATTGATATACAAGCGATCCGCATAATATTTTTCTTTGTATGGTAGCTCATAGCCTCCGCTAACTACGATAAGGTCAAGGTCACCATCATTGTCTATATCTACAAATTGTGCATCGATATCCTCGTGTGTTTCATCTGCTGTGAATGTAGAATACTTGGTAAATGTTCCGTTAGCTTTCTGTAGATATATCTCCCCTGGAGAACGGCTAGCTCCCCCTAAGTAAAAATCATCCAGCCCGTCATTGTTGATATCTGCTGTGGCTAAGGCTGGGCCCCACTGGGACATTTTATGGGGCAGTAGAATTTGAAATTTATAGTCGTCAAATTCATTTTCGACATGTACTGGAAGTTTTGATGAGCGCGCACTTTGTGTAAAGAATTTGTGTTTAGAGCTATTAGGATTTTTAGTTTTTGGGCTGGATTTAATTGCATCCTCTTTCTTGATGGCTAGTGATTGATCTACTTTGATGTTGGTGAAAATATCGTTGTTGCCATCTGGCCAAGTAACGATAAGGCTATCTATGACTGTAGCCTGGTTTACTCCAAAATGCAAGCTGGGTGCTACGCAAGATTGGAATCCTCTGGAGAGTGTAAGGTGTTGCCATTGCGAAATCTTATCTGCTACTATGCGGACTTTGCTGCCAATGGCATAAGTATTTTCTTCCTTTTGAGATAACTGAACTTTAAGATAATGCGTGTTATCTGACGTCCCTATATTGTTTTTATAAATGTATGCTGGTTCATCAATATTGTTAACGATAAGGTCCAGCCGTCCATCATTGTTCAAGTCGGCATAGGCCCCTCCGTTGGAGAATCCGACCATGTCTACACTCCATTTCTTATTCGCCTTAGAATACGTGAGGTCTTGATTATTTCTAAAAATATAATTGCCGATAGGTTCGGAAGGAATATTCTCCACTTCTAATACTAGATCTTCTTGCTCTATATTTACTAAGTCTTTTTTAAGACTTGAAAAGAAATCTCTGTTGTTGATATCTCTTCTGGTGCCGTTGCTGATAAATAAATCTTTCCATCCATCATTATCAAAGTCAGCGAACAATGGCCCCCAACTCCAATCTGTAGTCGCTACATCAGCCATCCAAGCTACATTGCTCAAGATAGGTGTACCGTCTTTTTCACCGCGATTGAGCTGTAAGGAATTGTACATGTATTGATAATGCATTCCGAACTCTACGGTACTCCAAAATAGGCCTGGATTCATACTCGCCATGTTGGCTTTGGCTCTGCGGTTGTCTTCTGCTGCCATATCTACTTGCATAATATCCAGCCTTCCATCATTATTAAAATCTGCGATATCCGCGCCCATTCCATAGAATGATGTCTGCTTAGTTGATTGCTTTAGTTGATCTGTGAATGTGCCATCTGCGTTATTGATATACAGAAAATCAGGCGTGCTAAAATCATTGGACACGTATATATCCTCCCAGCCATCACCATTGAGATCGCCAACTGTAGCACTCAAGGATAAGCCGTAGGATAGTAGGCCAGCGTATTCAGTGATATCTGTAAATGTTCCGTCACCATTATTTTTATAGAAGTGGTCGCTATCTGCAAGGGTGATATTATCCATGCGTTTTCTGTATTCTTCATTGGGCGTAGAAAAGTTTGTGATCGGATAGTTGGCGACGTATAAATCTAAGTCTCCATCTTTATCATAGTCAAAGAATGTTGATTGAACAGATTTTCCCTCATCGGCTATGCCATAGGTAGCAGCGGACTCTGTATAGGTTAGATCTTGATTGTTTATATATAATTGGTTTGTGGTTGTTTTGTCTTTGCCGGATACGGATACATATATATCCAAATAGCCGTCTGCATTAATATCTACCATGGTGACACCAGCGTACCATCTATCGTCTCCTGCGATATTGGCAGTTTCGGTGATGTCTTCAAATATAAAATCACCTTTATTGAGATACAGACGATTGGGCACCATATTGCCTGTAAAGAAGATATCGTCCAAGCCATCATTATTAATATCTCCTACAGCTACACCGCCACCCATATAAAGATATGGGTAAGTGAAGTAGTTGAGGTTCTTGTCTTCAATAAGATTATTGGAGAAGGCGATTTTTGAGTAGGTGGATTCAATTTTTTGAAAACCACTAGGAGTGTTAATTGAAGTTTCTTCATCATTACAAGCAATGAAGGTAATGGCCGCGCATACCATACAAAATCTAATAAAACATACTATTGCTTTATCAGAGGAGTGATTGAGTATTTTGGATGATTTCATGATAAGAGAAAGGTAGGAATTTAGATATTATTTGTTTTCATAAAAGATATCTAAAATAATAAAAAATCACCCCGTCTAAAACAAGACGAGGTGATGTATGAGATGAAAAAACTATTTTAAACTAATTAATATCCTGGGTTCTGAGAAAGCTCAACATTTGCTTGAATCTCTGACTGTGGAATCCAGATAACTTCGTCTCTTCCAGGTGTAAAAGTACCCCCTGATATAGACTTGGGGTGTGGTCCTGCATGTGCAGAGTTTTCACCCAAGTATTTTTCAGCAAGGCCCCATCTTACTAGATCAAAGAATCTATGTCCTTCTCCAGTAAGCTCGAGTACACGCTCATCTATGATTGCTTCACGCATACCACTTTGGTCTAAACCAGAAAGTGGTTCTATTTCCGCTCTATTTCTTACCATATTCACAAAACCTTCTGCCTCTCCAGTATTGTTGCCTTCATTGAGAGCTTCTGCAAGCATCAATAGTACATCTGAATATCTGATGATTCTCCAGTTAGGCCCATAGTTGTCTCCCAGGAATCCTGTGCCACCTACTGGTAGCTCAAGTCCAGAATATTTGCGGGAAAATACGGACTCTAATCCTGCATTTTCAGGCATGTCATTCAAGGCATCTACTATAGCTATATCCGCTGCTAAACCATCAGTGAAGTCATCCGTCGTATTTACTATACTGCCAGGATAATCATATGCAAGGGTAGAATTTCTTCTTCCTGTATCTCCATTGGATTCGAATAAATCTTTAACCCAAGGATTAATAATGTGTCCATTATCTGGCGTCTGGGATGGTGGAGCATATTCAATAACGAAATTACCTTGTGTCCCTGTTCCTGGTGCGTCTTGACCCCAAACAAAATTGCCATCACCGATCGGATGAAATTGTAATTCGAAAACTGACTCTGCATTATTCTCATTAACCTGAGAGAAGTTTTCTCCATACTGACTTAAAGGCAGTAAGCTGTAATTACCACTGGCAACAACAGACTGAAAAGCAGTTGCCGCGTCCGTATATTCATTAACTCCAAGGATACCACTTCTGTATAAGTGACTCTTACCTCTGAGCGCCGCAGCACTCCACTTAGTAGGTCTTCCTAAATCATCACCACTCCAAGCATCGGGTAATCTAGTTTCTGCTTCTGCTAGATCACTAATGATCTGATCCCATACTGCCTGAGCAGTTGCCTGAGTTGGAAAGAGTTCATCATTATTGGTTGGGTCTGGTGTTTTCGTTACTAATGGTATCCCTCCTTTCATACCCGCTGGAACATTACCGTACATGTTTACGAGATAAAAATAAGTAAACGCTCGAAAGAAGTATGCTTGACCTATGATGTTATTTCGTTCCGTGGCATCGGGCACATTTATATCATCTACATTTTCTAAGATCGCATTCGCTCTGAAGATTGCCTTATAGCTTTCTTGATAGGGCTCTACTGCCCATCTTGCTACACCCGGTACGCCTTGTAATGTAGATAAAGTCGTATTCGTATTACTCGGAATAATATTCATTGCATCTGAACGAAGCATGGCTCCGACGTGCGTAATTCTCCCCCAGTGAAAAGTTCCTGTAATAGGATGATACATGCCATTGACAGCTAAGTTGGCATCTTCTGCATTCCTCCAAAAAGATACGGTTGATATTTCGTTAGGATTTGCTTGGTCCAAGATATCTTCACTACAACTGAGTGGTAACATCATGCAGAGGGCTAAAAATCCGACTGTTGTTAATAATTTAATATTCATAATTTAAATTTTTCTAGTTAATTAAAATGTAAGATCTAACCCAAATAAGAAACTCCTAGCATTAGGATATGCTCTAATGTCAATGCCTCTACCAGTGATAGAATTAACAGCGGGTCTAAACCCAAAAAATCCGTCGTTCTCGTTAGATCTTGCGCCATTGGTGGAAGCAACATCTGGATCGTATCCAGAGTATCCAGTAATGGTTATTAAATTTTGAGCTGTAAATGAGATTCTTACATTTTGGATGCCTTTGATGTTGATTGCATCGCTTAAGTCATACCCTATATTTAAGTTCTTAAGTCTAAGGTACGAACCATCTTCCACAAAGAAAGAACTTGGGAGTGCGTTACCTCCAGGATCATTAGCTGTAGCCCTCGGTAATTCTCCTGTTGGATTCTCTGGTGTCCATCTATCTAAGACATCTGTCAACTTATTACCATCCGCAAAGAATGTATTAAATGCTCTAGCTTGATTATATATCTCATTTCCTTGTACACCATTAAAAAGTAATCCAAAATCCAAATTGCCAACCGATCCGTTAAAATTAAATCCGTACGTAAAATCTGGAACTGGGCTTCCTAAAACTTGAAGATCGTTATTGTCAATCACACCATCTGGTCCAGTTATATTGCCATTCTCGTCTATACCCGCGATATCCTCTTTAATAAAGTCACCAGGTGAGAGTTGATCTACATTAGGGTCATTCATTCTATTAGCATCATTGTCTATTTCTGCTTGATTGTCATATACTCCTAAAATGTTGAATCCATAAAAAGAACCAGGATCCTCTCCCTCTCTAAAGATGTTTACACTCTGTATACCTTCATTCACTGAAGGGCCAAAGAACTCACTTGGTACTGCAGTAAGCGTACTGCTTTGAGTGCCTAAATTAAATCCAACGTTGAAATTAAATTTACCTTTTCGCTTTGAATAATTTATCAGAAACTCGATACCACTATTCTCTAATCCTCCTGCATTCTGTGTCACTGGTACACTTGTTCCATTAGAACTAGGAATCGGAACAGCTACGAGTAGATTGTCAATATCTTTCTTGTAATACTCTAATGAACCAGAAAATTTACCATCCAGAAATTCGAAATCAGCACCTAAATTGACGGTCTTAGATGTCTCCCACTGTAGGCTTTCATTCGCAAATGCTGTCTGCGCAAACCCTGGAACTATTTCACCCCCAAATGATGAAGCTGATGTTGTACCGAAAGTAGACTGATATAAGTAGTTTCCGACATTCTGTGCTCCTAACTCTCCATAACCAGCTCTAATTTTTAGGAAAGTCAAAAAGCCATCGTTAGGGAAAAAGTCTTCGCTACTTATTCTCCACCCTGCGGAGAATGATGGGAATATATCTGATCTGAATCCTTCTGCAAACTTTGAAGAGGCATCTCTACGTATCGTCGCGGAAAACAAATACTTATTATCATAGGCATAATTCAAGCGACCAAATGCAGATACCAATGCATCGACTTCACTAAATCCTGCACTACCAAGTATATTTGTTGTACCAGCAGCTCCGATAGTAGATATCTGATCAGAAGGTAGATTACCTACGTAAGTTCCTAGTAGACTAAAGTCTGTCTTAATTCTACTTGCTCCAACAATCACCCCATAACTATGGACACCAGATTCTCTCGTGTAATTTAAGGTAGGCTCTATCTGAGTTCTTAGGAACTCTGACCTTACGTGTGTCAGATCATTCTGCGGATTATCATTGAATCTAGCATCTGTAGTTGACATGAAATATTGAGGTCTGAATGTTCTCTCAAAACCATTAACATATTCTGCACCTACGCTGATCTTAGCAGTTAATCCGTCTATAATTTCAAATGCCGCACTTAAGTTTCCGATAAGGTTCTTACGTGTTGCTAAATTGTCTTCCAAAGATGCCAATGCGAAATTATTCAGTCCCCCGAATCCAGAAGTTGCTCTTTCAGGTGCTTCAAATCCGCCTAAGTTGTCAGGATTATTCAATTTTAGAATAGGTGCCGTTGCAGCTTCAAAACCGAAATATTCATTCTCTTGTGTCTCTGTCTGAGATATACCTAGTGATTCTGAAATAGTAAGCTTGCCTAATTTAAACTGGCTGTTAGCTCTAAAGTTAATTCTATTGAAACCAGAGCCTACCAGGATTCCACTTTGATCATATACATTAGTGGATATAAAATACTTAGCGTTCTCGTCACCGCCAGAAACAGAAAGGCCAATGTCACTTAGCGTTCCAGTCTCGAAGCTTTCATCTTGCCAGTCTGTATCAATTAATTGTCCGTTCTCCATGAAGTTGGCTTCATCAATTTGAAAACCAGTAGCATCATTAGATTCCAAGTCTGCTCTATAATCTAAAAATTGTCTGCTATTTAAGAATTCAAGTTTCTTAGTTGCTGTTTCAACACCTCCTTTCATACTCAAATTGACTGTAACATTGCCGTCTTTGTTGCCAGATTTAGTAGTAATCAACACAACACCGTTAGATGCTCGTGCTCCATAAATGGCTGCAGACGAAGCATCTTTTAGTACTTCTATAGACTGTATGTCATTTGGATTTACATAATTCATGTTTTCAGCATAGGTTCCATCGATTACATAAAGTGGAAAAGAATTTGTCAATGATCCAACACCTCTAACGAATACATTTGTTTCACCGCCAGGTTGTCCACCAAAGCTTTCAACTTGTATCCCTGCCATCCTACCTTGTAATGCTGCTGTCGGATTACCTGTGACGATATTCGCAATCTCGCTACCTTTGAGAGAAGCAACAGCACCAGTCAAATCACTCTTTTTCTGGGTGCCGTATCCGATTACTACAATTTCATCTAATTCTACACCATCTTCCAAAACAATGTCGATTGTACTTCTATTGGCGACTTCTACTTCTTGTGTAGAATAGCCAATGTAACTGTAAACTAGAGTAGCTGTGCTGGGAGCATCAATTGAATAAGCACCGTCGATATCCGTTATTACACCAATGGTGGTTCCTTTTTCAATAATACTGACTCCTATAAGCAATTCTCCTGTTGCATCTTTGACTACTCCAGTAATCTGACCAAATACCTGTGCAGAAAAGCAAAAGAACATAGCTACAATAATCCAGTTGAGCTTTAATAAGGGTTTGTTTTTCAGGCCTCTTTTCCTGATGTAATCCCCATTGTAATAGTGTGTGTCTTCCATTTAATTTTGATTTTACGTTTTATAATATGCAGGTGTTCACCAATAAAAATATAATGAAATATCTAAATAGTATGATTCCTACTTTTCAATTAAAAACCTTAGCCAAGGCAAAGATTCCTTTAATTTATAGCGAAGCTCTTCTTACTAATTTACTTGATATTATGTCGTGCATTTGTTGCTTATTCTTTACAAAGTCTGACGCTTTTGAAGCCATTGCTTTAAAGTCTGTAGAAAATGTCGTAATTCCTCCTGATATAATTTCTTTAATAATATTCTCATTTTGCGATAGAATTCCTACTTCCTTTCCTAAAGCTATATTCTGTACTTTACAGTCTTTTAGTATTTTCCAAAGGTCCGTATCGTTAATAGTGAAATAGACAGCTCCCTTTTCTAAAGAGCCAGCTTCGTATCTTGGACGGATTAAGATTTCTAAATTTCTTTCCTCAAAGAAAGCTTCAAAAGCATTTAGGATACCTTTTGGATAATCTGCATTCTTTTTATATAAGAGAATATATTTGTTGAAATTTTTTAGCGTATCTTCTAAGGAGACCAAGGCCTGATACATTGGTTTCCTGAATCTCTGAACTGTATAAGAGAATTCACTATCTAGTTTTAGATACCTATCTACTAACAAGAGTTTGTTTGCTGGTATGGGAGAAAGGAGTTTTCTTACCTTCGGCTTATTTTTTACAATAGGCGCAATTACGTAAAACGCATAGGAGGATTTTATAGACTCTAATATAGACTCAAATACTTGAATATTGTTATGATGAAAAAAAATATCAAGCTTGACATTATCTCCTAATGATTTTCTGAAAGTGTTGTAAAATTCTTCTTGAAAAGTATGAAATGCATAAAGTATTAACGCCACTTTTGCCTCTTGCTGTGTATCCGTATTTGCTATGTAATAGCCGAGTCTATTCTTTGATATAACTATTCCTCTTTCCTTTAATTCAGCATAGGCTTTTACAATCGTTTTGCGTGCATAGCCTAGCTCTTTCACCATCGAATTTACAGAAGGAAGCATATCCCCTATCTTGAGAATACCCCTGTCTATAGAGTTGATTAACCCATTGACCAATCTATCATGTTTTGATAAACGACCAATTGATTTTAATTCCGCTATTGTTTTAAATACTGTCAAATTTATTTTCGATTGCTATGCTACTCTGTGCTACTTACAGTAAAGCTACATTTTTTTCCTAAAAAAAAGGAATAATCGTAAACAAATATTGCACACAAAATTTTAGATCAAATTCTCGAAAGCATATAAATCTTATTGTTAAAAAGACACTAAGATTCTAGTATGAATAAAATTTTTGATTAAAATTTGTGTAGAAAAATATTGAGAAAAGGCTATGGCGAGAGATAATACGGCTCCTGCAAAACTAAAGGCTTGTTGCCCATCAAGATCTTCTATTACATATATCGTTGATCCTTTTTTTATCGGTGTATTTCGCTACTATGCGTTTTCGGAGTGGAATCAACTTTCATTGGCAAACTTTTCTAATCTACACATACCCGCTATTGGAACGTTAATTTCATGCAATGAGGCGGTATGGAAATCTAGGTAGGATTGATCTACAACTTGTCCACGACAATTGTAAACACTAACAGACAACCTTTTTATATTGGACGTATTTTTGACAATTACCGATTTGGAAATTTTAGCATTTAGAACATCCATGGTACTTTTGCCATCATACTCAATATTTACATCGTCATAAATGGCAGTTATATTTTTTTCATCGTTTTCTACTTTCAACACGGAATAATTTCCCAAAGGATTGACAGGTGTAAAAGTACTGTCCAAAATAATCTTTTGATTTGCAGTCCAATATGTTGTGTAGAACTTAAGCATTTCCAGATGCGCTGCAGGAAGATTTCTTAAATGTACAGACATTTGTGGAACAGAAAAGAATGCGTTTAAAACTTGTAACGCAGACAATTCTACTTTTTCATCTTTATGCCATGTAATCATATCAGAATGCACAGCAGTATTGCCACAAAGTAGCTTTACATCTGTTGTACGAATGCGATTGGATATTGGATCATTAGGGCAGTCAAAAGCCCTGAACATATTGCCGAATTTACGCATTGCTGGGCCTATGTATTGCTGTCTAAATTCAACAGCGATATCTGCTTTTATTTTCCAGAGTGAATGCATAATGTCGGTCATCAACCGATCCACCGCTTCATTAACGTTCGCATAATCTCTTCCATTTTCTTTAGTTAAGACTGTCTCTGGGTATACTTTAAAATCATCAATAAAGTCTAGCTTGAAGGCATCAAGATTATAACTTGTAAGCGCGTTGCAATAGGTAACAATTAGGTAGGCTCTAACTTCTGGATACCTAGGATCAAAAACTGGAGCCCATCTATGATTTTCAGTTAGGAACTTCCCCTTAAATCTTTTATATGCAGCAGATTTTTTTCCACAGAAAGGAACCGAAAACCAAAGGCCAAATTTCACCCCTATGGACTGTACTTTTGCGACAAATTCTTTAAGATTAGGAAATCTGTCTGGCTGCCAGTCACCCGTATAGTCATAGCCTCTATTAGTATCCATCGTCTGCCATCCATCATCAAGTATGATCAATTTGTAGCCAAGACCAACCGCTATTTTGCATTCTTCAAGCAATATGTCTTCATCGAGTGACTGATGAAATTGGTACCAAGTAGAATATAATGGCAATCGTGCAATGTCGGGCACGGATGTAGGCTTTAAGTAATCAAAAGTCTCCCACCATTTGGAAACATCCTGAATGGATGTAGAATATCGAACATTACTAAGATCAATCCTGATAAAGGTCTCATATTCATATATTTCCTCATGCCTTTCCTTGAAAAAGGATATAAAACTGTAAAGATGATTATCCTCTTCTCTCAACAGCGTATTCATTTCTAGCAGATTGATAGCATCTGCACACGCAAAGGTAAGCACGTTTTCGTCCTTGTGCCCAAAGACGCTTATCACTGGTGCATCAACAGAAACTCTGGAACTGAGATGTTCTCTCTCCCAGTCATATTGAAGTCGTTTTTTGTGTATTTCACCACATTTCCAAACTCCTTTTACATTCAGCGCAGGGATTTTCCACTTGACGGTAATTAATTTGGGTGACGCCTTTGTATCTGAATGAACTTTAAGCTTATATGTATAAACGTTATCAGTACAGCTTACTAGACTTAGATCCACTTCAAAATGCGTATCTAACTTTTCAATTTCAAAATTTAGCTCGGTAACTTTACTACTACTTTGATTCATTGAGAGAATTTTGCTATTATTTTTATTTACTTTATAAATATTCAATGCACAAGTTTACCGCAAATGAATATACATAGCGGTACTTAAGTAAAAATTAAAGTAGAATTTTTCTTAAACCACAAGTCCCAAGTTATATATAACAAATTTGATTCGCACAAAAACTATTTTGTGTTGCCAAAAATTATAATTTTGACTAAATTACTGTGCTACTCTATGCTATAAGTACAAATATAAGAAATTTGGCAAGCCATGAAACTAAATCGTAAATTATTATTATCGTTGCATTCTAATCAAAGCTTGCAAATAGCCAACAAGAGATAAAAATGATAAGAGAAATAAAAGTTAAGTCGCCCGGAAGGGTTAATATTATCGGAGAGCATACGGACTACAATGATGGATACGTTCTGCCAGCTGCCATAGATAAGACGATTCAAGTATATTTAAAAATGAACGGTACCGAAAGCGTTGTCAACGTTCATGCTTTGGATGTAGAGGAGAAATGTTCACTATCTCTTCAGGGCTTAGAAAAATCGAAAACTGGATGGCAAAATTATGTAATCGGTGTGATCGCTGAATTGCAGAAAATCAATTCAAATTTTACTGGATTTGACTTAGAGTTTGGAGGAGATGTACCGATGGGAAGTGGCATGAGCTCGTCGGCAGCTTTGGAATGCAGCTTGGCTTATGCTATTAATGAGTTGTTTGATCTAAAAATCGATAAACCTGCGCTCATAAAAGCATGCCAAATGGCAGAACACAACTATGTAGGTACTAGGTGTGGTATCATGGATCAGTTTGCTAGCGTGATGGGCAAGAAAGATCATGTGATACTATTGGATTGCAAAAGTATGGAATATGGATATTTTCCTATTGAATTGGGCGCATATGAAATACTGCTACTCAATACCAACATGTCTCATAATTTAGCAGAATCGGAATACAATCAGAGAAGAGCAGATTGCGAGAATGCGATGCAACTAATCAAGAAAAATAATCCAGTGGTAAATTCTTTTAGAGATATCTCATTGGATCAATTAAATAGCCTAAAAGAAAAGCTTGGGGATCAGTGGTATCGCAGATGCCATCATGTGGTGACGGAAAACGCTAGAGTCCTAAGTGCCACCGAAGCTTTGTGGAACAAGAATATTGAGGAACTCGGCAAGCTGATGTATCAGTCCCATCAAAGTCTCTCAAAAGATTATGAGGTAAGCTGCGAGCATTTGGATTATTTAGTAGAGCAAACAAATGAGTTAGACTTTATATTGGGTAGCAGGATGATGGGCGGCGGCTTTGGAGGCTGTACGATAAGTCTTATTCATAAAGAGCATACCACAGCTTTTATAAAAACGATAACAGAAGCTTACAAAGCTCAATTTGATATCACATTACTCCCCTATCAAGTGAGCATCGAAGACGGAACTTCGGTAGTTAAATGAAGCTGATTATTTAAATGTAATGCAGTTCTGAAGTGTTTATATGCCACCGAAGAAAAGGAATTAAAATTATTAATGATGATAGATTTTTCTCAAGATCCACACAGAAGATATAATATACTGACCAAGGAATGGGTGCTTGTATCTCCTCATAGAACCAAGCGACCATGGCAGGGTAAGGAAGAACTAGTCTCGAATGAAGAAAGAGACTCGTACGATCCAAAGTGTTATTTATGTCCGGGTAATACTCGATCCAATGGCGAAATCAATCCTAATTACAAAAATACTTTTTCCTTTGTCAATGACTTTGCTGCATTAAATACAGCTGGTAGCGGCGCGGAGTATCAAAACGGAATGCTCCGAGCAAAAGGAGAAAAAGGAATTTGCAAAGTGATTTGTTTTTCACCAGATCACTCGCTATCTATTCCACAGCTAGAGTTAGATGCAATAGAAAATGTAGTCGCTTTATGGCAAAAAGAATATAGGGAATTAGGTGCGATGGAGGAGATCAATCATGTCCAGATTTTTGAGAATAAGGGGAGTGCGATGGGATCTAGTAATCCACATCCACATGGTCAAATATGGGCTCAAAGCACCATTCCAGGGGAAGCTGCAAAAAAGGCAGAAAGTCAACTAGAGTATTTTGAAGCGACAGGAGATAATTTACTACAAGTATATCTCAAGGAGGAGTTAGCAATAGGAGAGAGAATTGTTTATCAGAATGAGGACTTCGTGACCTTGGTTCCTTTTTGGGCAATCTGGCCGTATGAGTCCATGATTATTCCGAAGCGAAATATTCAACGCATTACAGACTTTACCGCTGCCGAGGCCAAGTCATTTGCGGCGATTCTAAAGAAAACTACGCAAACTTTTGACCGTATATTTAATACTTCCTTCCCCTACTCTAGCGGTATACATCAGGCAGCTACGGACGGAGATGCACACCCAGAGTGGACTATGCATATGAGCTTTTATCCGCCACTATTGAGATCTGCCACAGTGAAGAAATTCATGGTAGGTTATGAGATGTTTGGCGAGGCACAGAGAGATATTACGCCTGAGATGGCATGCGAAAAGATGAAATCCTTGATTGAATTATAGACTGATTGATTATTTTTTGAAGGTTTGGGGCCATTCCGTCTGTCGCTTGAAAAAAGCGAAAACGAAACCGCGCTCTGCGTCACTCCACTACGTTTCGGTCCCAAGGCCTGCCAGCCATCCTAGCGCAAGGGACTTCTCGCTGAAGCGAGACTGACTCCGATCCCTTGTCCGGAAAGCATTCCTATACATCTAACTTGGTTGGTGAACTCCGAGAACCCGTCGTAAGGATGTTTTTATTCTTGATTATTCGGCCCTGGTGCGACGGCGGGCTAGGGGGAGGAGTGGTATGAGGTGTGCTAGACTAGTAATGAAGGAATGGCTGGAGGTGGATGATCCGATCCCTCGGAAGAATACGCCTCCAGCCATATCCTGAATACTACTCTAGTGCGCCGAATACAAACGGATCACCCGACCACGAGGTGAGGTGGGCGGGTATGAAAGGAGGCTCCTCACATCGTGGGAGCCTCCTAAAAAATATCTATTTAAAATTTGATTTATGACTTTGCTGTTGTTGCAGCCTCTTGAGCAGCTAGGTACTCATTGACCCACTTGATCGTAACTGACTTCGGACGCTCCAATGGCATACCTAAGGCACGTGACCAGCACATGCTCGACAATACGCCCATCGCGCGAGATACGCCGAAGAGTACGGTGTAAAAGCTGTACTCCTTCATACCATAATGTACAAGTAAGGCGCCTGAATGTGAATCTACATTCGGCCAAGGATTTTTAACTTTACCGAGTCCTTCTAGAATATCTGGAACAACGTCAAATATTTTCCAAACGATGTTGACGATGTCATCATCCTTGATATACTCTTCTGCAAATACTTTCTGCGCCGTGAATCTAGGATCTGGCTGACGCAATACGGCGTGACCATAACCTGGAATAACTTTTCCTGCGGCAAGGGTTCCATTTACATAATCTGCAATTTGTTCTTTGGTAGGCTTAGTGGTACCTAATGCATCCACCATCTTGAAAATCCACTTGATCACTTCTTGGTTAGCCAAGCCGTGCAATGGGCCAGCCAATGCGCTCATGCCACCCGCTAGTGAAAAGTAGGCATCACTCAAGGTAGAACCGACTAAGTGGGTAGCGTGTGCTGAGGCGTTGCCGCCCTCGTGATCTGCGTGAATAGTCAGGTACAATCTCATCAATGACTTGAAGTCAGGATTGTCAGATACGCCTAACATATGTGCGAAATTTGCTGCCCAGTCTAGTGAAAGGTCTGGCGTAATGTGATCGCTGTTGTGATATGTACGTCTATATATGTATGCTGCTACTCGTGGTAGTCTCGCTATCAGGTTCATGGTGTCCTCATAGGTAGGATCCCAGTATTCGGACTTACTCATGCCTTCTGCATATCTGCGAGAAAAGCAACTGTCTGTACCCATAGCTATGATGGCTGCAGTCAACTGCGTCATCGGGTGTGCAGTCACTGGAAATGAATCCAAAACCGTAAAAACGTGCTTGGGCACGTTGCTGCGCTGCTGCCATTGTTTAGATAGCCAAGCTACTTCGCCTTCGGTAGGGATCTCTCCTACGAGCATCAACCAAAATAAACCTTCTGGTAATGGCTCGTTGCCTCCTTTAATTTTTGGTAATTTTTCTTTAAGCTCTGGAATAGAGTATCCTCTAAAACGAATCCCTTCCACTGGGTCTAACTGAGAGGTTTCCCAAATCATACTTTTGACACCACGCATACCGCCAAAAACTTGCTTGAGGGTAACTTCGTCTACTTTAAGACCTCCAAACTCTTTTAGTTTGGCTTTGGTCTCTGTGCGCAAGGCTATCGTCTGCTCGCGAAATTTGTTCTTGAGGGGGTCTAAATTTTGTGTGTGTCCGTGCTCGTTTAATTCCATGTTCTTTTTACCGTTCTTTATTTTTTTTTAATCAACTATGAATCTACTTCGAAAACGCACAAAACCGATAATATATCTTTTGGCGGGAATTTTCATTTCTAAATTAACTGATGCTCAGGCATTATAGAATTTCAAAAACCAAAAATCTCAACCAGAATATTCCATTTTGTGCAACTCGTAAGTTTTTAAAGTAGACCCAGATATAAAATTATACATTTTAGACGAAATAAAATAAGGTAAGTGCATAAACCCTTCATTTTACCTTCGTTGTGCCATCTTTACAGTATTAATTGATTGGTTTTGCTTGTCTGAGTACCGTTAATGCTTCATTGTTATTCGCTACAACCAATATATTGTTACCTTTTGCGCCTTTTATAAGCTGTATATCCTTGACGTCTCCTGGAAGGTAAACGCCAGATTTTGACATCGGTTCAGTTACAGGCTCTCCTTTATCATTGATGTCTAGTAGTAATCCTACGCCTGCATCATTGCGTGGAGTTTCCACTTCAGAAGCGAATAAATTTCCTGCAAGGAGAATTTCTAAATTATTATCTTGATCGAAGTCCTCAGTTATAACAGCATTGATATTGCTTATTTGTGCCGCATTAGGAAGTGTTTCCACAGAAAACTTTCCATTGTCATTGCGTAAAATAGCATTGCTGAAATAGCTGGCTTCTCTGTGGTATGCTTTCTCAAGGGCATCTCCGTAGACTTTTTTGAGATCTGCAGATCCAAAATCATGATACGTTGGAAACTTCTCCTTGAGGAAGGGCATCTGTTCAGAACTACATCCTCTGCCTCTTAGGGGGTAACAAATCCCTTCGTTGAAATAGCCTAAAACGATGTCTTGGCTACCTGACTCATCAAAATCATATAGATAAATATGGAAAGGTTCTTTTTCGCTTGCCTTATACTTGTAATTGAGTCCAAGATTTCCTGCTATCAGGTCAAGGTCTCCATCTTGGTCTATATCGGCAGCGGTCAGGGAACTCCACCAGCCAGATTTATTCTCTAAACCGGATTGAGCACCGAGAACAAATCTATCGCCTTCATTCATCAGGCAACGGATAGGCTCCCACTCTCCACCGATGACTAGATCGAGGTCTCCATCTTGGTCTATATCGGCAGCAGTGGCAGAAGTGACAATGCCTAGCTGGTCAAGTGGTGCAGCAAACTTATCGGCTACCAGTGTACCGGCTTCAGAAAGCAAAACTAAACTTGCGGAGGGCTTAGGGTACATTTTCGGCACCATACGTCCTCCGACAAAAAGGTCTGTCTTTCCGTCTTTATTGAAGTCCCCTTTGACGGCACAAGAGCCGCTGCTATTAGGGACATTAATATTCTTTTTGGTGTAGTTTCCTTTGCCATCATTTATATATAATCTGTCCTTGTATACTGGATCATTGGCAGGGAATTCATTCCCTCCGCTCACTACGTAAAGATCTAAATCGCCGTCTTGATCGACATCGATAAATTGGCTATCCATATCTTCACATTTTTTGTCCTTGGTGAAAATGGGGTTACTTTTTGCTTTAAATTTTTCGTTTGCAGTTTGTAAGTATAGTTGACCAGACTGTCCTGATGCTCCTCCTACGTAAAAATCTTCTAGCCCATCTCCGTTCGCATCTCCTACGGAAAGGAATGGTCCAAATTCTGAATTTTTGTGCGGCAATAAAAGTTCATCGATAAAGTCATTGTGTTCATTTTCTTGATGCACAAAGTTCGGCTGAATCAGTCCAGAAGTTTCTTCAAAAATAGGGGCTTCTTTAGTGGCAGTAAATGGTGTACGCTGTGCTTTAGTTTTGTCTATATGGAGTACTTGATTCGCTTTTGTATTTTCTACAAACTGTGTGATTCCATCTGGCCAGGTTACTTCTATACGATCTACTTGGTTTACTTGTCCAAGACCAAAATGTAGCGTAGCATCGCAGACGGACTGAAAGCCACGTGTAGGGCTAAGTTCTTGATATTGAATGCCTTCACTGGTGAAAATTTTAACCTTAGCGTTCCAGCAGAAGGACGGTAGGTATCTGTTTCCAGCAGATAATTTGATCTGTAGATAGTTGTTTCCAGAGGCATTGTTTCGATAGATAAATGCAGGGTCGTCAATGTTATTAACAACTAAATCAAGGTCTCCGTCGAGGTCTAAATCTGCGTAGGCTGCACCGTTGGAAAAGGAATTGATATCCATGCCCCACGCTTCTGTTTTAGCCTCAAACTTCAGATCTCCTTTATTTTTATAAATTTGATTTTTGAGTTTGTAAGACGGTGGTTTATTGAGCCACTTTTGCTTAATCTGATTGGGTGGATTATTGTTATATTTTACTTTCATGGCAGCGAATTCTTTGGAGAAGTCATTATCCATAGCGTTCCTTTTATAGCCATTAGAAACGAAAAGATCTTTGTGTCCATCGTTGTCATAATCTGCCAATAGTGTAGCCCAACTCCAATCAGTTTTATGCACCCCTGATAGCTTGGCGATTTCACTAAACTTGCCCTCGCCTTGATTCAGTTGAAGCGCATTGAACATGTATTGGTACTGATGTCCGTACTTGTCGTGTAAATCCCAAAATAGCTGTGTATTCATAGAAGGCATTAAAGTCTTTGAGCGTAAGTTATCTGCTGGAGCCATATCCACTACGTGAATATCTACTAGACCGTCATTGTTGATATCCGCTATATCGCAGCCCATACTGTAATAAGAAACATGACCCGTACGAGTCTTTACTTCATCTTTAAAAGTTCCATTTTTTTGATTGATATACATAGCATCAGGTCTGGAAAAATCATTGGCAACATATAAATCTGTCCAGCCATCATGGTTGATATCACTGGCCACTACGCCGAGTCCATAGCCATATTTATTTAAGCCAACTTCTTCTGTAATTTTGATAAACTTGCCGCCTTCATTTTTGTAGAAATTGCCAGAATGCTGGGCTTGAAAACCAGGCTGATCCATCATCCCTTCGAGCGTATAAATATTTTCCGCAAAACGAACGGAGTGATTCATAACATAAAGATCTAAATCTCTATCCTGATCGTAATCGAAGAAAACAGCTTGGGTGGAATGTCCTTCGTCATCAACGCCAAACTTCGAGCCCATCTCTGTAAAAGTTAAGTTTTTATTATTGACATACAATAAGTTCTTCAACCCAATTGGTTTAGGAAACAATCCTGATTTGCAGATATAGATATCCATGTAGCCATCATTGTTAACGTCGGCAATGGTGACTCCTGTAGACCACGTGTTTTTAAGTCCATGCCCAAATCCATCGACCCCGGCAGTTTGGGTTATGTCTTCAAATTTGAGGTTACCTTTGTTGTGATACAATTTATCGGATCCCATGTTGGCAGTGAAGAATACATCTGGTAAACCGTCGTTATCAAAGTCTGCAATGGCTACCCCGCCTCCATTGAAGTAATAGTGATAAGAGAAGATATTTCGATTGACATCTTGCTTGTTTACATTGACAAAATCGATACCTGTGTCTTTGGCATCCAAAAGGGTGAAGAGCGCTCCTTCAAAAGGTTCAGTAGATTTGTTTGAGGTATCACCAGCGGGATTTGAACATGCTCCAATATTAAATAGTGTGAGTAGACAAAAGATGTAATTCTTCATATGGATGGTATAATCTGTAATCATTAAGTAGTATAGATTTTTGCTAAAAAATGCTAATTTTTTTTCACAAGCAAAAACACCGTTGAACAAAAATAAAGGCTTAGGGATATTAATTACCTAAATTGCATGCTGTAAGTGACATATAAAAGAAATACGTTTTATTTAAAACATAGATACCCAATTGCATGCTTTTTTAAACCTTTAAGATACATACATTTATGCTAATTATTCAAGAGGTGCTAGTAAGTGATGATGTTATAGAGAAGCACTTTCTATGCAACCTGAACGCTTGCAAAGGGGCTTGCTGTTGGGAAGGGGACTGGGGTGCACCATTGGAGGCGGATGAAAAAGAAATCTTGGATGAAATCTATCCAAAAGTAAAGCCGTATCTCACGGATGAGGGTATAGCGCAAATAGAAAAGCAAGGCACTTCTGTATATAATGAGGAGCCTGCAGAATTCGGGACTACACTGATTGAGAACAAAGCCTGCGCATTTATGACTAGAGATTCCATAGGGATAGCGCATTGTGGCATAGAGCAGGCACATAACGATGGGATAATAGACTTCAAAAAGCCTATTTCCTGCCATTTGTATCCTATTCGAGCCAGCAAAGACGAGCATGTGGGTTTTGAAGCGTTGAACTATGATAAATGGGATATATGTAGTGCCGCTTGCGATCTAGGAAAAAAGGAGCAACTACCTGTGTATATTTTCGTACAAGATGCTATAAAACGAAAGTATGGAGATGAATTTTATGATGAACTTCATGCTGCAGCCTTACATTTAGGCTGAAAAGATAAAACTTAGTCGAGAAATGTAGATTTGAATTTAATCACTAGAAGTTGTACTTTTGCACTCATTTTTCGAATTTAGCATAATTAAATAAACCCAGTATATAATGGCTTTAATCAGTAGTATTAGAAATAGAAGTTGGATATTGATCGTATTCATAGGGATAGGTTTGGCGTCTTTCATCATGATGGATATGTTTGGTAGTAGTACCAGCGCATTTGGAAATAGACCAACCAATACCCTTGGTGTCATCAATGGTCAAGAAATAGACTACAATAAAGTAAAAAGAACGGAAGAGGTATTTTACCGTGGCGCTACTGGATCGACCTACGGATTGAAAGATATGATCTGGAATTACTACCTCGAAAAATCGATATTAGAAGAAGAAGGGAGTGAACTAGGGCTGAATGTAGGCAAAGCAGAAACCAATGATTTAATGTTTGGTGAGAACTTGAGTCCAGTAGTACAGCAAGTATTTATAGACAGACAGACTGGCCAAGTAGATAGAGCAAACCTGATGGATATAAAAAACAAAATGGCTACGGACCGCAGCCAGATTAATACCTCTTATATGGAGGAGTTGGTTGGTCAAGTACAGAAAAACCGTCTGCAAGAGAAATTTACTGCCATGGTAACGCAAGGTCTGTATACACCTAACTGGATGGCTGAATTCTTTGCTACAGAGAATAATACTTCTTTAGACTTCAACTATGTAAAAGTACCATTTAGTGATGTAGAAGATAGTGCAGTTAGTGTTACGGATGCGGACTACAATACTTTTTTAAGCGATAACAAAGCTAAGTACTATACTGAGGAAGAGACCCGTAAGATCAGCTACGTAGTGTTTGATGTTTCGCCATCCGCTGCGGATTCTACAAACTACTACAATCAGTTGAATAATAAAATTGCTGCGTTCAAAGGATCGAAAAATGATTCTACTTATGTATTATCAAATGGTGGTAATATGGCTACTACCTATACCAAGAAAAGTGCTTTATCTCCTGAGATTCAGAGCGATATGCTTTCTTTACCAATAGGCTCTGTAGTAGGTCCTTACTTAGAAGGTACAAGCTATAAACTGGCTAAAGTTTCAGACCGAAAAATGATTCCAGATTCTGTGCGTGCACAGCACATTTTGATAAGAGCTAATCCTAGTGATGCGAATTCGTTTGCAGCTGCGTTCGCTAGAATTGATAGTTTAAAAACAGCTTTGGATAATGGATCTAAGTTTGATAATCTTGCGGCTCAGGTAAGTCAAGATCCAAATAATGCAGATCAAGGTGGAGATTTAGGATATTTTTCAGAGAGAACAAGTCGTATGCCACCTCAATTCAATAATTTGGTATTCTATTCGGCAAAAGAGGGATCTGTAAATACTGTGCTAACACAAATGGGAGTACACCTAGTAAAATTAAACGACAAGAAGTTTAATGGTAATGAAGAAAGTGTGAAAGTTGCCTACCTCACACGGTCAATCATACCTAGTGATGCCACTCAAAAGGAAATCCGTGAAACAGTAAAAGAATTTGTAAATAACAATACAGACGCAGAAGCTTTGAATACTCTAGTGGCAAATGACTCCAATTTGAGTATCGAAACGACTACTAGCTTAAAACGAAATGACTACATTATTCCTGCACTTGGTCAGGATCCATCTTCAAGAGAACTGATTAGATGGTCCTTCAAAGATGGAACGGATGTAAATAATTTATCTCCAGATTTTTATGTCTACAGATATAGCAACCCAGTTACTTATGAAAATTACGATTCTAAGTTTGTAGTAGCTGCTTTGCATAGTATACAGCCTGCAGGTATGCCTTCCCTAGAAAACATCAAATCTGAGATAGCACCATTAGTCTTGAATCAAAAGAAAGCGTCCTTTATCGCTTCCTCTATTGCGGGAAAAAATATAGAAGGTGTAGCTAATCAGTATGGTACTTCAGTAGAAAATCTAGAAGGGATAAGTGCAAGTGCAACTTCTGTAGGTGTACTAGGAAATGAACCAAAAGTGATTGCCGCATTGATGAATCTTAGCCCTAATGAATCTTCAGCCCCTATTCAAGGAGAAAATGGAGTTTATATAGTACAGCTTTTACAAAAGAATACTGTTGGTGCAGGAGTGGATCTTGCCAATACCAAGAGAATACAATCTACAAAGCTGAAAACTATAGCTAGAACAGAATTAATGAAATCATTGAAAGAAAGTGCAGAAGTAACTGATAATAGATTTAAAATCTACTAAATCAATAGTTTATATATAATAGCTTTTTTTGGCACAATATTTACTCTTAATATACATACTTGGTATTTCTAAGTAAAGGGTTATTCGACTGTGCTGAAATAAAATTATTCAGTATATTGAGATAAAGAAACCTACCATTAAAGCCAATAATTTCTATTATTTTAAATATTACTAAATTTCAAAACTATTAATCCATGAATATAGCTGTAGTTGGAACAGGATATGTCGGATTGGTAACGGGTACATGTTTCGCAGAAACAGGAAACCACGTTACTTGTGTCGATATTGATAAAGCTAAGGTTGAAAAAATGAGAAACGGCATCGTGCCTATTTTCGAACCAGGTTTAGAGTTACTTTTCGAAAGAAATACTAAACAAGGTAGATTACATTTTACAACTGATTTAGAAACGGCAATTAAAGATGCAGAAATCATCTTTTTAGCTTTGCCTACTCCTCCAGGTGAAGATGGCTCAGCTGACCTTTCTTATATTATGGGTGTGGCGAGAGACCTTTCTTTTATTATCAAGGATTATAAAGTTATTATTGATAAGAGTACAGTGCCAGTTGGTACCTCTGAAAGTGTCCATAGTGAACTTGCTAAGAATCTCAATGAAGATTTATTTGATGTAGTATCAAATCCTGAATTCTTACGAGAAGGTGTAGCAGTTGACGACTTTATGAAGCCAGACAGAGTAGTTATCGGTACTTCTTCTGCAAAAGCAAAAGCAGTAATGCAGCAGCTTTATGACCCATTCGTAAGACAAGGAAATCCTATTATTTTTATGGATGAGCGCTCTGCAGAAATGACAAAGTATGCAGCAAACTCTTACCTCGCAACGAGAATATCTTATATGAACGAAATCGCAAACTTATGCGAAGCGGTTTCTGCGAATGTAGATATGGTACGTATGGGTATGGGTAGCGATAGCAGAATCGGAAAGCGATTTTTATTTCCTGGAGTAGGATATGGTGGTAGCTGTTTTCCAAAAGATGTACAGGCTCTAGCTAAAACAGCTGGTGAGTATAATTATGATTTCAAAATTTTGAAATCTGTAATGGAGGTTAATCAAAAGCAAAAAACGATATTGTCACAAAAGATTATCAACTACTTTGGTGGTGATTTGAGTGGTAAAACGATTGCTATTTGGGGCCTTGCATTTAAGCCAAATACAGATGATATCAGAGAGGCGCCTGCGCTATATATCATGAACGAGCTTATCGAAGCCGGCGCCGCTATCAAGGCATTTGATCCAGAAGCTATGGAAAACATCAAAGAGATGTATGGCGATAAGATCACTTATGCGGAGAACCAGTATGATGCAGTAGAAGGTGCAGATGCACTGGCAATCATTACGGAGTGGAGCGTATTTAGAACACCTGATTTTGAGAAAGTTACGGCAGCTTTAGGCAACCGTGCTATCTTTGATGGAAGAAATTTATATGACTTGCACAAAATGACAAGTTTGGATATTCATTACGAATCTATCGGAAGAAATCCTATCTTGATGCGAGCATACTCTGCTTAAATTCATACCACACACAATTATAAAATTTGGTAAAAGCCCATCTTGTTCAGCAAGATGGGTTTTTGCTTTTGCAAACGACTATTATGAGGATATATTTTTGGGGCCATGCCGACGAAAGGGTCGGCACCGGGCTCTGCGGCACTCCATTTCATTTCGGTCCTAGCGGACTGCTTCGTTCGGGGCGAAAAGATAGTTGATCTAAATGAATCGTAATCTATAGGACTACAATGGTTTGCAATTTAGGAGATGATTCAGTTCGCCCCTTCACTCGCCTACCTTCGATCCCTTGTCCATATGATCTTGATCTAATTCAAGTTTACTACCACTAAAATAGTTGATAGAGATACCCTTTAGTTTTTAAGGTAACTTTATATGTATATTACTTCTCAATCGGAGCAAAAAAATTTAGATATGAAAATAGATATAGCGCACGAGGTAAGAGCGGGAGAAGCACTTGACTGGTCAGCATTGGCTGCTTACTTGCAAGAACAGATACCAACTCTGGAAGGGGAAAGTTTGCAAGTCAAGCAGTTTCTTGGCGGCCACGCTAATCTTACTTATTTACTACTTTTCGGGGAAAAAGAATTTGTCTTGCGAAGACCACCGTTTGGAAAGATTGCGCCTGGAGCACACGATATGAAAAGAGAATACAAAGTTCTTTCTAAACTATTCAAACATTTTGCACCAGCGCCCAGAGCGTTTTTGTACTGTGAAGAGGATGCGGTTATAGGCGCACCGTTTGTGCTGATGGAGCGGAGGACAGGTGTGGTTATTCGGTATCAGTTACAGGAAGAATTCAAAGTACACGATCAAGTAGAAAAACGCCTCACGGATGCACTGATTAATGCACAGTCCGAATTGCACGGTATAGATATTAATGCCGCAGAGCTCGATACACTTGGTAAGCCAGCGGGGTTTCTGGATCGGCAACTAGCAGGTTGGTCAAAACGATGGAATCTCTCAAAGACAGAAGACAATTCAAATATGGATGAAGTACTAGAAGCACTTCAGCAAGATATACCTAAGCCTCAAGCAGCTTCTATTATTCATAATGATTTTAAGTTTGATAACTGTCAGTTTCAGTTAGACAATCCTGATTTAGTAACTTCTATTTTTGATTGGGATATGTGTACTATTGGCGATCCACTCCTAGATTTTGGATCTACGCTGAGCTATTGGCAAGACGATAGATTTGCAGGGGTGGAGATGCCTATCATGATGAAAGGGCGTTTTCCAGACAAAGACTACATCAAGTCAAAATACGCTAAAAATACAGGATTTGATCTTAGTCGCATAAACTGGTATGAGGCATTTGCACTTTGGAAAAATGCAGTCATTGTACAGCAGCTATATACAAGATATGTGAATGGTGCAACCAAAGATAAACGTATGGCAAACCTAGGCGAGGTAGCAAAAGAGTTGGCTAGGGTAGCGAAGATGGTGGTGGCAGTTTAGCATATTTTGAAAATGTACTTGGTGTTGGCTATTGAAATAATGCAGTTCCTATTTTCCGTATCCAGCCAGTTTTTTATTTTAATGTTACGAAAATCAAACTCCTCTTTTATTAAATCAACTATTTTCAAATGCAAAGAAGTTTGTTTTATAGAGGTCTGAATACAATGTATTAAAATACTTAGTTGAAAGTATTTTTTTTAGGCCATCTACTAAATAAATTTATATGGTTAGGTCATTTAGATGCCCTTTTATTTTTGTTGTTTTGGTATCTTATAGTGTCTGCTGAAAGTCTATTATCTGATCTATTGAAAGGAATAAGTTCACTACTAGAAATAATACCTTTCGCCAAAAGGTCAGAAATCATAGTGTAAGCCATATTGCGAATCCTCACTTTGTTTTCAGTTGGTTTTTGAAATTCATACTTTAGGACTTTAAGAAATTTGACTTCATTGTTATCGTCCACTTCATGTCTTTTGAGATATTCTATCTGATTCCAATGTTGTCTATCTCGGATTTTAATTCATCCATGGGCGTTGCCTCTACACTGAATAACTTTATGTGAGGCGTAGCTAATTTGAAATCCAGTGGCTTAATCGTTTCTAAAATAGTTGGCTTCAAATGTCCTATATATTTGATCAAAGAAATTGGTTTTTATAACTGGAAAAAACCGAAGCCAGGATGGAGTATATAACTTTCTGCACCCAATAGATTTTTCAAATCATAAGACATCAGTTCGGGAAAAACGTCTAATTTTTCAGGTATTAATAATGCAATGTAGCACTAGATAATCGAGAACGTGATGGCCCCGAGAGAAAGAAAATCTGAACATGCTCATTAAAATTAAATGAAGCATAAGATATATACCAAAATAGAGGGTTCAAATTTAAGTACTAGTTGAGGTGATGGAGAATAGTAGCCATGTCATAAAGAAATTAATTTTTCTTAAATTGTAGTTCAGAATTTGGGTTAGTTTATGAATAGTGGAAGGAATATAAAAAATTAATAGAATGTATGGGAAGTAAGAAAGATAAGACGGCGTCCTTTATGCTAAGGTTTACGCAAATAATATATGAGGAAGGAGGGGAGGCGGATATTCAATGGCGTGGTATGGTGTCTCATGTGCAAGGCAATGAGCAACTGAAGTTTACGGACTTTAATGTGGCGATGGCTTTCATACAAAAGCGACTACAAGATATGACGCGTGAAAATACGCAAGACAAAACAAAACAAGAACAAGAGGGCCTGCTCGCCAAGAGTCTAGATATCTGGAAACTGGTGGCGCAGAATGCACCTAAAATGATAGCCGAGGCACTCAAGGATCCCAAAAAACAAGTGGAGCAAATACAGCATCAGATTTCGAATATTGGTGACGAAATAAGCGCACGCGTAGAAATAGATGAGTGGCGTAATGCTTCTAGATCGGACTTTAAAAAAATTCTTTCTGCGATAGAGACCTTGTCCAATGAAATAAAAGTAGTAAATAAAAAAGTAGACAAGTTGGCTAAAAAAGTGAAGAAGTAATGGCGACTTGTCTAGAAGAGATAGCTGCTTTGAAATCATTCCAAGCGGAATGTAAAATTCACGTGTATACGCTGGGTCAATTTGCTGTGTATAGAGAGGGGGACTTAATTTCTGAACAAGGGTGGGGGCGAGATAAAACGATGCAGTTGTTTCAGTTCTTAGTCGCCACTATACAGCGTAATGGTATACATAGGGAGCAAATCAGTGATCGTATTTGGGAGGATGATAAGACGGGGGATTTTAAGGTCGCATTGCATGGGATAAATAAAGTACTCGAACCACAAAGGGCACCTCGCAGTGCGCCTGCATATTTGATAAAGCAGGGTCATGCCTATCAACTAAACGCGCAAAAGGTGTGGGTGGATACAGTAGCATTGGAAAAATATATAGCTATAGCCACCATGACAGAAAATGATGTGGAAGGAAGTATAGTGGCTCTACAAGAAGCTATTGCATTATATAAAGGTTTGTTTTTGCCGAGCAGGGTATATGAGGACTGGAGTGCGGAAGAGCGGGAGCGGGTGCAGGTAATCGTGATGGGTGCTTACTATCAGTTAGCGGAAATGCAGTTGCAGATAAATGCAATGGAAACCATACGGCTTACGCAAAATGCACTGGCCATAGATCCCAGTTGGGAAGATGTATATCGATTGCAGATGTCCGCCTATATTCAAAACGGAAATCGACCACAGGCAATAAAGACCTACCAAAAGTGCAAACAAATATTGGATGAAGAGTATGGATTAGAACCTCTACCAGAAACAAATTATTTGTTAGCCTCTATTAATGCGCTTTAATTTTGAACTTGTTTGATAGTAATTGGTTCTACCACATTAGCAAATAGATTTATAATTTAATTAATTATTATACTGATTATTTTTTTGGAATGCATCTCTTGGAATTTCGTTAATCTCTAATTTTTTTTTCTAAATTAGGATCGTATTATTTGTATATTTGTAACCTTATATTAATAAAAAATTTAATTTAAATGTCAAAGAAGAAAAATAGTAAGAAACTGAAAAAAGCAGCAAAAGCTAAGTTAGCCAAGCTAGATAAAAAATTATTGTCTGCTTCTGATGCCTTACTGACTATCTCTGTAGAAACAGGAAAGAGATGGAACAAATTATTTAAAAAAAGTATCACTGTGGCAGAGCCAATTCGCGGCAAACAAGTAGATATGTTTTTTGATACTACCGACGCTGTGCTAGATCAGGTAGAAGAAGGTGCAGAACGATTCAAAAAGTTGTTGGGTATAGAGGAAAACATTGGAGATATCATCCAAAAGAAATTAAACAAGAATAAAGTTGTCAAGCAGCTGACTGAAAATGCGAGTAAGTTAGTCTCCGTAGTAAGTGATTCTGGATTGAAGGATTCCATAGAAAAAGGCGCTGTAAAAATTAAGATGGAAATCACGGATAGATTTAGTTCTACAAGCGATAAAAAATCTAAGAAGAAATCCTCTAAAAAGTCTTCTAAAAAGAAAGCTGGTAAGAAGAAATCTTCTGCAAGTAAATCAAAAGTAAGTACGGTGAAGAAGTCTAAACCTACGGCTAAAAAGAAAACTAAAACAGCATTAGCAAAAGCGACAACTACAGGTGCAAAGCGTGGACCAAAACCAAAGGCAACTGCAACAGTAAAGAAAACAACTACCGGTGCAAAACGCGGACCAAAGCCAAAGACAAAGACAACTGTAGCGGTGAAGAAGACAACTACAGGTGCAAAGCGTGGGCCGAAACCAAAGACAGCAGCTAAAAAAGTAGTTGCTAAGAAGACAACTACTGGTGCAAAGCGTGGACCAAAACCAAAGACGACTGCGGCGGTAAAGAAGACAACTACAGGTGCAAAGCGCGGACCAAAACCAAAGTCAACAGCTAAAAAACTAGTTGCTAAGAAAACGATTGCAGGCGCGAAGCGCGGACCAAAGCCTAAACCAGGTAAGCCAGGGTATGATGACCTTAAAAAGGTAATGGGTGTAGGTGCAAAAATGCAGACTATTCTGAACAGTAAAGGTGTTAAGACCTATAACGATCTGAAGAGAATCAGCGTAGGGGACTTGCAAGCGATTATCAATGGCGCAGGTGGATACTACCAGTCTTATAAGGCTAGCATGTGGAAATCTGAGGCTGCTTTAGCTGCCGCAGGTAAGTTTGATGAGATGAAGTCTGGTAGAAGATAGATTAAATGCATTGCTTTTATAAGCGAGGCGAAAAAATAGAAAAGTCGACGTGCATTGTACGTCGGCTTTTTTTTATGCGCCTATGGTGTGGACTAGATACGGAAACAAATGTATCAAGGATAAGATAAGGCTCATGTGTTCTTACCACCGATGGCAATGGAGCGCTGGTGTTTGCGGTCAAAACCTCGAAGACGCTGGAGGAGGAGTTGTGAGTACGATTTCACCTGTAACTAATTGAATATCAACTATTTAGTATTTAAATATAAAAATAAATCTCTAAATACTTGCTAATATCGATTATATTAACCTACATTTGTAGTGTACTATTGAAGTAGTACACCGTAACACTTAAAACATCTAATATGATTAATCTATCCAATATCACTTTTGCCTATAAAAGTGGCTTGCTCAACAGGCAAGTAGGCAGCAAGCTATTTGATCAGTTGAATTTGCAAATGCAGGCGGGTCAGGGACAGATCTACGGTCTCCTCGGGAAAAACGGAGCAGGTAAAACAACCT
>ENA-ORXT01001321-ORXT01001321.1-marine-metagenome-genome-assembly--contig:-NODE-1321-length-33806-cov-10.815174_pt1 | contig 33806 bp, 40 predicted proteins | sample MGYA00237868_ERZ511482 | MGnify/ENA metagenome assembly ERZ511482 | reverse complement strand
TCCCGCATCCCCCAGCCCCCGCCTCCCTTATCCCCCCCCCCCAGCACCTCGTGCCCCGCAAACCACCTCCCTCGCCAGCAACACCGTCACCGTCACATGCCGATAGGAAATGTGCCCTCGTTCCGTTTCTCCCTTCGACAACATGGCAACATATATTGATATCCACAGTGTCGGAGTTCATTGTACCACTTGGGAACATGCGCCAGTGCGGGGACCACCGCACTTGATAGCACTTGATATGATGATTCACAGCTGATCTGCGATCGAGTAATCTGTTATCTCAAGTCTGTTAGAATTTGTATGCCTACCCCCCCAGGAACACCTCGTGAAGAACAGGGCACAAGTCTTGCCACGCCCTTCGGTGGCTCATTGCACCATTTATGATTCAAATCCGCGATCGAGCGTCATGAGCCCCTCGGGTGGTTGTCGTTTTGCAACAGATTGTCCAATCAGATGTAAATTAACACGTGGGCTACAAAGTGCTCCACCCCGCTTTACAAGCGCACAAAGACTGTATCCGTCGCCAGAAGATCGGTCCCCCCTCGGTCCACAGCTAGGATGCACGTCAACTACCAGTCCACACAGAGGGGCACTGAAGCACGGCAGAAGGCCGATTGGTACCGAGGAGGGGGTGCCCTGAAGCACGGCAGAAGGCAGGTACAGTCTTTCTCCATTCCTGTGCACCCCTTTTGTCGATCGTCCCGGGAGAACCAGGACGAGGAACCCAGCCCAATTGCGTGCATTCGACGCCAGATCTCAGTTTGATCGACAAGAATCGAAGGGTCGATTGCTGTTTCCCGAGTTGAGATGCAATGATCGCAGGAGTTTCCCTGTAGTTGACTCCACACATGCGAAGAGTTTTGCGATTGGGCTGTTCCAATTGTCCACCCTTCGCGTCACAAGGTGCACGACTTCGCCATGTTCGTGAGGTCTTGGCCATAACAGCCAGAGCAGTGGCATGACGTCGCTACACATTCCCTCCCTTCAGCTTGAGTACGACGAGCCCACAAGCGTGAGGCGGCGATGCCACCCCCCCCCTCCCCCCTCTGTAGACGCTTTCTACATCGGTTGTGGCGTTTGGTAGGCCGCGACTGAGGAAATCTTCCACGCCGCATTCCTTTTTCCACCTCGAACGCCCGTGCACGTACGCCACCACCCCACACCCTCCTTTCACGCCTCCGATAAGTTTTCTTGCATAGCTTTAGGGCTCTCTGGAACATCCTGATAGGACCCACCTGTGGAAACTCTTGCATTTACCCCGTGCCAGCGAGTAGAAGAGCACCCCAAACCACCCGGAGCACCATCTTTCGAGAAGTCAACCGGAACAACAGAAACATCAAGCAAATATTGTAATCCCGAGACGACACGGGGTGATACAACTGCTCGCAATGGAGCAGCAGGAGGGATGAGGAGGTATGGGGGGAGGAGGTAGCGAGCGAATAGGTCAGGATCGGACGTGGATCAGCAGGAGGGGGCGAGGGGTGCTGGCGTGGGGGTGGTGGGGGGATCAGCGGGGGATCGGAGGTGAAACAAGGGGGGGGGTGAAAGGAAAAAGAGGTGGGGGGCGGGGCGGAGATCGGCGGGGGATTGGGGTAGATCGGCGGGGCGGGGGCGGGGCGTGGACGGCAGGCGCGACGACGATGGTGGATGCAGCGACGACGGCGGCTTGCGCGACGGCAGCGCGCTGTTTTTGAACGCATCCCTTCGACTTGTCGTGGTTCTCACTTTCAATTGCAAACTCCGAGGCACTGAGGACGATCGTCGTCGTGGGCCACGCTTGTCGGTCGACCTGAGTGCGTTGCTATCCACCCCTGGATAAGAAAAAAATATACAGGAATGGAGAAAGAATGTAGTACTTCGATGGCTGCTTACAAACATGCCTGAACCGGGCGTGGGATAAAGCAGAGAGACACGTATTAATATCTGTTCGAGAACGAAGGATTAATTTTTTGTCGCGACCGCTACGACTGTGGCCATAGAAAGGCCCACGCTTCTCTCTGGCACACGCCAACACACTAAAGCAAACCCTAACAGTCGACGTGGTGCTCCTACAAGCCAGATGCACAGGCCTGAACCACCCGATTCACGCGCCACCCCCCCTGCTTCCACCGCACGTCTTTGAGTTGCCGCAACGGCGCCAACGCTCCGTCCACTCCCCCCAAACTCTCCACTCGCGCGCATACAGATGGCATACAATTTTTCGCAACACACCCGCTCACTCGGTTGGCTTCCACGACGCCGTCATTGGTGAAACACAAACCGCGCTTGCCGAGCATCGACCCTGCGAAAAGCCCTACCAAGAAGGGAAAGAATGGCATCCAAAAACATACAGTTGAAAGAGCGAGTAACAGAACGCATTGAAAGGGGCAGTACATAAGTGAACGGGGATGAATGGGAGAGGGAGGGGGGGGGGGAATGCAAGAAAATAAACGACCACCGCGACAAGCGCACGTACGTTGCACCGCATGAGTGAGTAAAAAGAACTCCAAAGGCCCAGTAAGAAAGACAACACATATACAGCACCTGCACGACCGCACGACCACACGACCAGCCCAAAACAGCTGTGGACGAGTGGACGAATGACGCAGGAGGTGCAGAGATCAAGGAGAAACGGCAGGGCAACTCACCTTCAATAGCGAGTAGAAGTAGGGCATGTATGATACACGGCGCAGGTGCTGTGAGCGAAGAGGGAGTCGCCGAGCACCGCACGTACGGTGAGCACAGCGACACCAGTCTCACAGCGCTGGAAATCCGGATAACTACAGCCAGTTTTCGTATTTGGCCTGGATGAAGTGAGATGTCTGTCACCGACCCTTCAGAATCTGCGAAAAGCAATGACGCCCGGAGATCGTCGCACCACATGCTGGAAGCATCATGGCTAAACACTTCTGGGAAGCGGCGTTGCTCCTTGAAGAGATGTATGCACTCCACACATGGCTGCCATGCACTTGAAAGCGTGTCATTTGCAGTTTCACTGCCGCTCCCCCTCGCCACGTCCCTCGCACCTCACCACGTTCCTCGCACCTCGCTACCTCGCTCTCCCAACGCTTCTTCTACTTCCCAGCTTCACCTCTCTCCCCGAGCACAAACTCCCCCACCCTGGCCTCCACTCCCCCCCTCATCCAGTCCCTGCATCAATGTACGCTCGCGACGCCGCAGGATGATACAGCCAGAATCCCAGACGTCATGCAGTCAAATATGCAGACCAAGCACATGGCCAGAGGCCGCCATAGTAGAGGAGAGGTAGGCTTTGTCTATACGGCGCGTGCATGGCGTGCACAGACGAGTGCTTGCCAATCGGAACGCGCAGCTTCAATTACACGCGAATCACGCGGACCATATTCGTCCTTCACGGACCGATCAGATGGTACGGCACACGAAGGATTTACGAGCCAAAGTGTGCCTTTTCGTCCCTCTTGGGCCGAGCACGTTCACGTGTGCGAGATTCTTTTTCATATCTCGCGCACGTGAACGTGCTCGAAAGTCAACTTGGGCCTCCAGTTGTGATCGTTTCCGCACTTTTGATCGGTCGAAGTGCTGCCTTCCCCACGGTGAGTCTCTGCCTATGCGAGCGTGATCTGATCTACTCATTTTGGCAGCCGATTTTTCAGCACGTCGCGTTCATGCATGCCGTGTTGCCGTGAAGACAGCTGTGCTCACTTCACGCCCGTTTCACGGAATTGTGTTGCAGTTCATGCCCAATCACGTGCACGACGGCCCGCCGTCTAGACAAGGCCTTCGACGGAAGGCACCTAGACGGGGACCAGTGTCGGAGTCCGAGTCGATCGAGACGCAGAAGGAGCGTGCCACAAACACACGGCACAGCGCGCGGCACTACGCAACATCAGTTACTCTCCGGCAATCCAAGCTACTCCGCACACCGCGAAACTGCGTGTCTTCCGCAGGCGACTCACGTACAGCCACGTCACTGGTATCGCTCGCAAGTCGAGCAAGCACCACACAACAAAAGCCTGCGGGTGCGGCCGCGTCTGAACCCACCGCTGGCAGAGTTGGAAGGGCCTGCCGGGAGCGGCTCTTGCAGGTGGGCAAGCAGCTAGCGCCTCTGGCAGCACTAGATGCATCTGCTGGGGGACTGAGGCTCTGTCTTGATGACGAGTGCACGGCGTGCACAAGTGCGTGCTAGGTGATGGGAACGCGACGTTCCAATCACGCCCCAATCACGTCGACCAGTTTTGACATTATTGGAGTGATCGGGTGGCCCGCGCACGAACGGACTTACCGTCCAAAACGGGCCGAAACGGGCCGATTCGGGCCGATCCGGGCCGAGCACGTTCACTTGTGCGAGATTTTTGAAAACTCTTGCACACGTGAACGTGCTCGGAAAAGAAATATCCTGCTGGGCGGCCCTGCATCTGGCACGCATGATTGGACGAGAGCTCTCTTCGGATCATGTCGTGGGGCCACGTGACTGCAATGAGGCGACTCCTCATCGGCGGGGCCCGCTTGCGTTGTTGCGGCAACGTAGCAGGCACGCTGTGTCTGAAACCTCCTTGCAATCACTGTGAGATGCGATCTGCTAACTACAGATGCCGCGTTTCAAGCAATTTAATCACGACAGTTTTGGTGGCCCGTGAAGACAACGGTGGTCGAATCACGCGCGCAGGACGGGCTTGTATCCATATTCGGACCCAATTACGTGAACGTGCACGCGCCGTCAAGACACAGCCTGACAGCGACTGACACGAACAACGCTTCACACAGGTCCTGAGAGGGGGTCTGCCGTCAAGATTTTGCTTGAATTTGAAGAAAAAAGTAGCATACTCGTGGGGAAGACAGCATTATTTTAGGCTGATAGCGCGCATTGGGCGACAGCCAAGATGGTCCCGATCTGGCCACGAAGTGCCTTTGACCGGTCTCACGTCATAGTTGGGCCAAACATACGTGATTCGATGGCAAAGCAGAAAGCTTCCGGTCCTGGGCAGCCGGGAACAGGCGTCGGGCGAACCACGGCTCGGTGCGGTGCGCAGGCCAAGTGCGCCGAGAAGCCGAGAAGAAGGTGCGCTACTATTCCAAAAAGTAGCAACTGACGAGCATCCATGGATCTGACCAATCAGAGTGCTTTTTTCTTACTTTTTGGCACAGTTGAAGACAATTGAATGTTGAGTGTAGAGTACGCTGGGGTATTCTGAACCTCCAAAATATGGCGGTAGCAGAGAGAAAGGAGGTAGAAGCGACGACATAGCAAAGAAATGCAGTAGAATTGGGCTGTTCGACAAGCCACTATCGTACTTTTAGCTGAGAGTCGCCGCCAGTAATCTTAAAAGCCAATGAACGTGTCTTGCAGGAGTCCAGCAGAGCCATACGAGCCCACAATGATATGTCCTCAGATTTTTAGGCCGCTTGCTTGTGTTTGAAGAGGGCATGGAGAGGGTTCTGGGCCAGACGTGTGATTTCCCATAAGATCAACAAACTTCTTCAGATTTCTTGAGATTCTGATAAGCGTTTTCAGTGCGAAGAGCTGCACGAGAGGACTGTGTAGGGAACTCACATTATTCCTAGGCTTTCCATTGGTCCACGTACGCTGTTGAATGATTACAACCTCTCTTCAACCGTCATTTTTTGGAGGTCTGCAATATCGAGGATCCTTTGAACCTTGGGTTTCGATAGCCGCTTCGATGCCAATCGACGGACCGTATTGCAAGTCCCCGAAAATTTTCATTGGAGAGCCACTCATACCATGGCTGGCAAACATGAAATGTTTTGGCCGAGGACTTCCAATAATGCATAGATTAATCTATAAAAAGTGTAAAATGTGCATTAATTTACAATTTTATCTGATTTAATCAACGGTCCAACAGCCACTGTGGCCGCCGACGTAGCGGTTGATGCTGTCACGCCCACCAGGTTCCCCTCCACACCGCGAAACCCCCCTTTTCTGCTGCGGCGTGCACGACGCTGCGGTTCTCCCGCCCCCACCATCCCCGAAGCAGCGGCGGATCCCGTGGCGCTGCGGATCCCCCTCCCCCTACCACCTTGCCTCCTCCAAGTCGGCCTTGGGGGCATTTGGCGTTTGACCAAGACACGACCGCTCCGGTGCCACTATGCAAAAATGCAAAAATTCAATAAAATGCATGAAGTCGTCAATGCATTAATGGTAGACTATTCATACATTAATTCGATTTAATATGATGTATCATTTTAATCGATGCCAACCATGACTCATACCGCTCACTGTCGCAAAACCGATACTTGTCGGCCTTCATCGAAATATTTTACTGTCTCGATTTGATGGGGTGCCGCGGTGCTGTGCATGTAGCGCACCCCGACGGGGTAACGCTGTCTCTCAAGGCCGCGCCTTGAGACTGAAATCGTGGCTGACACGTATGTGTCCGACGAGTGTATCATGCCGGGGTTAACAGCTTTCGATGTCAAATGGGAGGGCCTGCACAGAGTGATAAAACGCTTGTCGAAAAATCTCTTGGATACCTATGGGCTTTGGATGTCGACCGATGGCGATTGGTTTAACCGTGACGATCATGGCAACGCGCTATGATCGCGTGATAGGCTCGAGGCCCTCACTCGAGTTTAAACGTGGCAAGCGTACACGTTTCACATCAACTGTCTGACTTCCACGCGAGGCTGACAACCACCGCCTGGCGTCCTTACTTGAGCCGTCTCGCTAGATCGCACCAGCCAGCCCGATTGTTGGGTGCAAAGCCATATGAGCCAGTGTCGGCGCCCACCTGTCGCAGAGAACGCAACGTGGCGTCATCGGACAGCGCTTATTGTCGACAGCCTGACGGCAAGCGGGGCTGTGGGATCCGCATATTCGCAGCTTGTGAGGTGGCGAGCCATCGGTGAACCTCGCCGCGAAGAAAAGGATGGCACGCTGACTGCCTATGCGACGACCTGCAGCCACTGTGGTGACCCTAGCGAGTGTCACTGCGGCAGCTGTGGACGGCCTGAAAACCGCCGCAGTGGGCGACATGTCGGTGGCGGCCATCCATCACCCGTGTGGGCAGCGTGTCCCGTTGGTGGCTGACTTCATCCGACACCGCCTCAGCTGCGGCTGTCCCCCGTGGCGAGGCCGCGCGACCTTGAGTGTGAACGGCTCGTCTACGCCTCGTGGGCCTGCCTGCCACCGCCGCTCCCCACCGTATGCGAATTTTGAGGCGGGGTGACGCGCTCTTTGACTGTCTCCGTGGTGGCCTTCCGCCGCGTCCTCCCGTAACGTGGCCGTGCAATGGCAGCGGCGGGACGTGCGATTTGTGGAGCTGCTGCTGGCACACACGGGAGTGTCGGAGTTGCGATCTCGCGGACGTGCTCCCCATGCGCCGGCTCCCATGGTCGGCACGTTCCTTTCGGTCTCCGGGTGCATCCGTCGAGCCGTTCTCGCAGCTGCCGGCGTTCTTCGCCATGCACCCTACGCCGGCCCCGCGGTGGCCTGTGGCGACGATTGTGAGCCGTGCGGAGGGTCGGCTATTCCCAATTCTCCGGGAGACGCCCCGGCCGAGGACCCTTTGAATTCCCTGGATGCGCAAGCCGTACCAACGGACAAGGCCCCCTTGAAGGTGAAGTGTCGCGACCCTCGGGCTCGTCGGCTCGTTGGAGAACACGGTAGCCGACATCATGGTGGCCGTCGACCGGGTGATATACCACGAGCGCAAGAAGGAGCCGGCGGCAACGGCCAAACATTGGTGCAGTACAGGCTGACCTGCTTCAGGACTCTGGTGGGCACCGGGTTCACCTTGCTATCCACCGAGGCACTCATTCTTCCTGTGGTTGTCATCGAGCGCTACTCGGCCCAGGCGCTGTTTTGCGTCGGCTGCACGTCGCCACAAGACGCGGACGTGGCCTGGGTGGGCGACACGGGCGCCGTCCTTTGCATGTGCTTCGAGATTTTGGAGGACGCTGAGTTGTACAGAATTGACGGTCGAGCCTGCTCGTGCTCCCACGCTCAGGCTCCGGAAAAGGTCATACATCTGCTCACACCGCCGGCTCGCTGCGACAAGACCTGCCCCAAGTGTTGTGCGCGCGTGCGTCGCGGGCCCGTCAGTGAAGCGGTGGCTGTCTGGGACGCCCTCATCTTTACTGTAGTGACGGCCGTGAACGGGAGCACCGACTTGTGCCTAGCGCCTGGGTGCCGCGTGGCGCCGCACCAATGCGGCCACGTTCAAGCTGCCCGCGGTGAAGTGGAGCGTGCCAAGCCACTTGTGGAGCAGGATGCGGCTGCTGGATGTGCAGATGTAGCACTGGCGGCGGCTCTGCATCACGTTGACGGCGTGGATGGGGGATACGCTGCCGACAACGACAACTACTTCTTGGCACAACAACTCGGTCTCAATGGTGGCGAGCACTTACCCGACGACAATGCTGATCCTGACACGGGCGCGTCTGGTGGCGCCGCGTGCGCGCTTCACGGGGCACCCGGCGGCTTCATCCCGCCGACCGCCAAGAACATCAGGGAAGGCTGGACGCTGACCGAGCCTGTGACTCGGAACATGGAACCGTGCAAGAACAAGGTCGCCATGTCGAGCAGGTGGGCCTTCACCGCAGAGCTCATCGTCAGGGCAAGCACGCTGGAAGCCGCTGATGTCACATTTTACAACGAGTTGGTGGAGCGTGGCGAGGCATTCGACGTGGACAAGACGCTGCGCGAGCCCGTGTATCCTGACTGCTACGTGCTCGCGCCGGCATCCGAGAACCAAACTTTCCGCGACACTGCCGTCCTCACCACGTCGTCGCGCCCGGCGGTGCCAATATCCATCACGGTTGGCAACAGGGAGTGTGAGGCGTGCCGCAAGATGGTTGTAATTGACGGAGAGCGGAGCAGCCTCTTTGTACTCCTTTACGTTGACGCGGAAAAGCGGCTGGCGGTGTTCACCCGGGAGGTGTGCGATAATTTCCTTGAGTTTTTTCGTCAACTGCAGGTCTTCTTTTAGCTGTGCGACTCGCCATTAGGTGCTTACCCTACCTTCTCTCTTCTACTGCCGCCAGACGCTAATCGCCCTCGGGTGCCAGTACCTCGAGGTCCTCGACATCCCGGCCAAGATCTTCATGTGTCCGCAATGCAAGAAGAACCCGATTGTCATTCATTCTGGACTGCCAGGCCCTTGGCTTCAAGACACCCAGGAAGTGGGACGTGTTCCGCAACTTCATCAATGTGCCGGTCCTGCCGATTCCGCGCAGCGGCATGACCGTGTTCCCCTCCGCCGGCCATATGGGCTTGTTGCAGAGCCTTTCCCGCAGCTCGACTGCGTTGGCGACCAAGAAAGCGACGGCGGGCGTGACTTTGATGCAAACCCTTTCTCTGGGCGTCCTCACATTGGCGCAGGAGGCGGCGGTGGTCGCCATGACGTTCTTCTTCCCGCTCGACGCTGCCGCGGCCGCCATCATTCGCTGCCGCCCAACAACGGAGCAAAAAGCGCAAGTGCCGGTTGTATTTGTCCTCTCTCCCGGTCAGCGCGAAGCGCTGGCCGCCCGTCTCACACTTCCCGGCACACTGGCCGTGGTGGACAGCGCGGCCCATGCGAATGCTGAGGAGGCGGAAAAGAACCTGCACGACGTCGAACAGGAGGACGTCGGCGGTGGGTACGACGACCCGGAGGAGGACGACGGAACGGCGGACGACGGTGCGGACGCGGAGTTCGCGTCAAGCAGCGATGTGGCGGACGGTGGGAGTTATGGGCAAGGTCCTGTGCCTCGGACGCAGGAGCTTGGGCGGGGCCGCCGAGGCAGCAAGAAGGACAAGGCTGCCACCAACCCGTGGGCCCAGCTAAAGGTCACCTTTGCTCCCTGCTTTGATATCATCGAGGTCAAAGACGTGCCGGCGTGGACTTCGATCCGTTGGTTCCTGCGCGCGACGCTCGGCCAGTTGGTGGTAAACCTTCTCGTTAGCTGCGACAGGGATGAATTTAAGAAGCTGATTATGGAGCTGCGCGCACCTGACCCGAAGGCGTGGCGCTCTGAGACGAAGGCCGTCGACCACGTGGCCTTTTTGTCACACTTTCTTAGCCGCGTGGCCCCGGCTCTCGACTCCTTCCGATCTCTGCGGCTAGCCATCGCCACCATCTTTGAGTTCTGCCTGCAGGTGGAGAAGGATCTGAATGACATGTTTGCCTCGGCGGCCGACAAGTACACCAAGCTGTGCAAAGGCGCGAACAAAGAGTACTGCGAAATAAAGCAAGACACGTCGCCCGAGAGGTTTGAAGAGTACGCAAGGAGCATCGTTATGGAGCGTCTCATTGACGACGGCGCCAACGCGTCCATGGAGGTCTTCCCGCTACTAAGGAGATATCGTCCTGCAATATGGGACCGGGCGGCGGCGACAAGACGGATAGCCGACGCGTTGGGGCAGAAGAGGGGGCGCACCAGCGCCAGCGCCGCAGAGGAGGACCTTTCGGACAACTGCAACAAAATCTTCTCCAACGACAGCCGAATGACGCCGGGGGTGTACAATGTGCTGTGCCCTCATGTTATCAGCTACGGGTTTCGTGTCCTCATCAAGGCAGAGAGCGTCGAAGACGGCATCTCAGCCGTCCTGGAGCGCTTCCCGGTCCCACTCAAGACCATTTACTACGACAAGGCTTGAAACATGAACCGCAACTTGCTCCGGCGCGTGCGCCCGCTTTTTCGGCACTTTAGGGTGCGCTGAATTTTGAACTGGCCCAACAGTTACCGCCACACCTGCTCGCACTTCAACATTGCGGACGCGTCCTTGCGGCAGATGTTCGGCAAGGCTTCGACGGCCGCCGAGTCGGCACACTAAATCGCGTTGCGCGTCCGGCCGATGCTCGAGTACATAAAGCCGGCGACGTTCCTCAAGTTCAAGTCGTTTCAAGTCGCCACCGCCAACCTCCGCGCCATCTACCGTCTCAACAATCAGCACGTCAACAAGGAGAACGACCATGTCAGCTTCCGCAAATTCTGTTGAGAGAACATCAACGCGGGGTGCCTCGTCGCGGGGTGTACGTGTTCTACTGCCAGCGGGCCGTGAGTTGTCTCTATGGGCGCAACATGCGCAGAAATGGCGGGTGGATGTTTGGCAGTGGAGTTGGAAAGTGACTGGACGAGGCACCCGGGCATGCGCGCGTCTATTGAGGGCCATTCGGGCGGCGGGAGCGTCCCAATGATACGAGAGAACTCAGTAGTGAGTTCCTCGATGCCGGCCGAGACAAGAGATACTGGCTGAAAAACGCATGCCTGTGCGCTGTTTTCTGAGCCTGTTGTGCGCAGCGCCGGACCTCAGGGGAGCCGGGGAGGGCACCTACCGGGAGAGGAGCCGACCACAGGTGTGCCAACCGCCCGGCCACCCGTTTGAAATGCGGTGGGGTGCACGCCGCGGGTGGAACAGGGTGGGGAAGGGGCCGACACGCGGCCGGACGGCAGGCACAGGCCGGTATCCATCTACAAGCTCGTGTGGACAAGCTTCTGAGGTTGGAAATCGGAAGGGCGGGTCACAAACAATGCATTAAGGCATGCGGTGGCCCCCCGTGCGGCTCGTAACCGGGGAAGGAAGCGCTCATACGGCGCACGGGCTCCGCTCAGCATCCGCTGTGATGCGGGCAGCGGCGTGCAGCAAGCGCCCACGAGGGTCCGGGTGATGACGGGGTGGACGGCGGGGCAGGTGGCATCACGGAGCGGGCGGCGGGGCGGGGCGGGCGGTGAGGCGGGGTGGGGGGTGGGGGGGGGTGGGAGGGGGGGGGGGGGGGGCGACGGGGCGAGAGGACGGCACGGTGAGGCGGGCAGCGGAGAGGGCTGCGGAGCAGGCAGCCGGCGGCCGCCGGCAGGCCGGGAGCTCGCATAGGAAAAGCCAACGGGATACGGTCCCTGCGTGCTGGCCGGTAGACAGGGTAAGGCGGCGGTGAGCTGCGGGCAGTCGACGAGCGCGACCCGAGGAGAGGGGGGCGGCGGCCGCCCGGCCGGGGCGGCTGCCGGGGAGCTCCCAGCGGCGCTGCGCAAGGCGGTAGGCTGGTAAACCTGCAGGATTTGCTCTTCGTAGCGGCGAAAGGTCTGGAACTTGATATCGTGGGCGACCGTGCTTGTGAGGCGTGCCCCGAAGCGGGGCGGGCGCCATCCAGAACGGGCACGGCGGCAGGGGGGCGGCAGCCGCGGCGCGGGCTGCCGGTGGGCGTGGCATCCGGGCGACCAGCGGGCGGGCCGCCGGGGGGCGGCAGGGTGGTGGCGCTACGCCAGCCTCGGGCGGGGCTTCTGGGCAGGGGTTGTGCTGTGGTATTTGTGAGCGTAAGTCAGATCGTATGTGACAGCAATCTTCGATCGGTGACACTGTTTCGCCGTCCGACAACAAACGAGCTTGCCGGTCAAATGAGCAGGCTACTACATGATCAAATAAGAGCCCAATCGGAAGCCCGGGGAACCCACGGGGTCGCAAGTAGGGTTGCACACCACGCCCCTATTTGAGGGGCGCCAGGGGCGCGCGAAGAATAAGACGCCTAACTGACACCCCATTAGGCAGCCAAAACGCCCTCACGACGCGTCAAGTAGCACCATCAAATTTCACAAGAAGCCTCAAGTGGCACCCATACTGTACACTCATAGGTCATTTTCTGTGTCAAGGCTGCGTGCCTGTCCCCAAACAAGGTGCACATCCGCCACCTGCTGAATCATGTGGACTCCCGCGTTCTATTTCACTTCGCGACGCGTTGCTGACGCCCTTTTGAGTTGGGGCGTTAGGGGCGCACGACGCCCGCATGACGCCCTGATGACGCGCTCAATGACGCCCTTAACGACGCCCTGGGCGTTCTGAGCAACCCTAGTCGCAAGTGGGCCCATCGCGATAGCCCAGTGACAGGGATTGGTAATCAAATCGTTTGCAACTCTGCCGCCTCTCAGGCGCTGAAAACAGCCCCCACGATCGATTCTAGATGTTTAATTCCCTGGCTTTAAGGACAGGGTGCTCTCAAAGTGTAGTGATGCACACATATACTTGGATCACGGGACTTGCTCTCCGTTTCAGAGGTAGCAGTCTGCATTCGTGTCCTCAGGGATTTGAGGGCGTGTCGACGTTGGAAGGGTCGCGATGACGCTAAAAGCTAATACAGTTACGTGGCTGAGAAGGACTGTCCAGCCACAAGGGTCACAGGGCCCGGACGGTACCTGCCCGCCTTCCACCCCCCACCGCCCCGAGTTGGGCGCGGCGACCGCGCGCTGCGACTATGGGGGTTGAACGCGCCCGCGATGACCCGTGGGTGATCGTGCCTGAGCGCCGGCTTCTGTTGCGGCGGCCCGTCGGCCTGCCCTACGGAACATCCGTTCACTGATGTAACAAAATGACTCCCCGATGAGCTAGTATTTGGACTTCGCCCCACAGGCTGATCACCTTGGGTGACCCGCACGCTGGTCCACGCTGGCATGGGTCATTTTCACGATTGACCCGGAGATGCATCGAACTGACTGGAAGCGCCTCCGTCGTGGAGGGTGAATTGAGTAGCCTACCCAAACACAGAGCCGCGGCAGATCAAGGTGCGTTGAAGCTCCCCTGCACGCACCCTGATACAGCACCCCACCTGACCGCTTATTCGCTTTCCTGCCCAACCCGTACCCGACCGCCTGGCTCCCTGACGTCGGTTCTCCACCATTGCTCTGCGTACCTTTCTGCCCCCGCCCCCCCTTCCCTTTCCTTGGCTGCTCTCTGTCGCTCCCCCCCGACGTTGCTGTCACCACCTTGGCACCCGCCGTGTTGTCGCCCCCGCCTTTGTGCGTTACGCCGCATTGTCACCTCCCCGTTGCCGTCTGCACCGCGTGACTGACCCGGGCGTGCCAATTCTCAGTGCAGGAGCCCACGCTGAGCCGCGACCCGTACCGGCCGACACAACGGTGTCACCCCTTCGGCGTGGCTATCTTCATTGCACATTTTCGATTCCTTTCGTTCGTTGTTTGTGCCTCCCTGCTTTTCGTCTTCCTTCGCCCTCTTTTTGACTGGTTGCCCTTTGTTGTGTTTCTCGCTGGTCCTCCCCGCCGTCCCTACTTCCTGTTGATCCTCTCTGGCCCCTTCGGCGTTGGTGCTCGGTGATCGTGCCCTTCTTGGCATCTTTACTCCTCGTCCATCCCACTCCTCCCAACAGTCTTTTTCACCCACTTTCATGGTGTTGCTTCTCAGCCTCGCTCTCATATTTCCTCTGCTCTTTGTCTGACTCTTGGCCACCGATCGCGCCATCTCGGTCGTATAGGTTATACTGTGGTGTTGCTAAGTTTGTGAACCGCACTCACCACCACTGTCTGATTTGTGGCTCTCAGTCGTCATGATTAGTAGTTTGACTAAATAAATGAGTAATTTGGACAGCAGAACCAGTACAACAACCCAGAACCATACGACGACCTCCTGCACAGACCCTGGCAGACCCTTGCACAGCTGAAGACCAATCATATGCCTAGAAAGTCCGATTTTTGACGGTCAACAAAACGCCTCAATGAGCCATTTTGACGATTTCTGGCGGTCTTCACAACACCTCAATGATCTGTTTTATCGACTTACTGTAGACAGTCAACACAACGTCTCAATGAGGGTCATTCTGAGCAACTTAATCCTTCGTAACATCGAGTTTGCGACGTCACATGTGACGGCTCTGTCCAATCAAACGCGTGCATCCCGCGTCGCAAACTCGGCGATGTTACGCTGTGGCTCGGGGAGAAATCGGGTCGAGCCACCACGCCTAGTCAAGACCCAGTGTTCCGGCTCTTCTGGGTCGGAGCCTCCGCTGCAACGTCCCATTGGGTTTTGCCTTCAAAAGCAACCTGCCATTGGTCCAATCGATTTTCTGTCAGCCTCCTGTCCCATTGCGCTCAAAGCTTCTCTTCTTTTCCCGGAATCGCAACGTGGAACAAGTCAACTGCCCCAGAGGTGCATTGGGAGGGGGGGGGGATTATTCCTGAGCCGGAAATCACCCCAGGGTGAAATCAGTTCCGACCCGCCCCGCGCACTCGCACCAAGTCGGGATACCACCCTACCCAGCCACTGTCGGTGCCCTCCACAAACCAGTGCATCACAACCCGAGAATAGCTATCACGCGTAGTCAACCAGACTGCTTACCAAGCCGACCCTCGTAGGTAGTCATCGTCTGTGCCGACACCGCCAACACCTTATCCGCCCACAGCTCACGCTCGTGCTTAACCTTCTCTCGCGTCTCGTCGCAGACGGGAAGCGCGGGCTTGTTGCCGCGCAACCTCTTGTCGGCGGCCTTGGTGGCCTTGTGCGCCCCCTCTGCGGCTGACGCCCGCTTCGGGTTCAGTCGGTCCAACGCAGCGGGGCTTGCGTCCCCTGCCAACGCCATGACTCTCACAAAAGCAGCAGCAGATGCGAGGTCCGTCTCGCCCGGGTACAGCGGAGCCGTTTGACCGAAACGGCCATGCCAGGCCTCCAATCCTTGCTCGCCATACAGCCCGATACTCCCAAACTCATCCAAAAAGTCCGGGGCGTGCGCGAGCAAAAAGTGCAGCTTGGGCGACACGTTGAGCCACCCAAATGAGTGCTTCAGGCCGGCCACAAACATGGCAGCGTCAGATCGGAACGCGGCGGCCTCGGCGGCAGTCGCAATGGTTGCGCGGTTTAGAACCTTTCGGACCCTGTTCCACGCACACCATGCGTCTTTGTACGCCGGAGGGTAGCGAGCGGCGATCTCTGCGCTCTCCTCGTTCAGCCCTGAGAGTTTCTTCTCTAGAGCTGAGCACACGGCGTCACTGTGCTCGCCGATCGCGTGGCAGTCCCGTCCGATAAACACGCCCCCGTGGTAAGGCACGGGGTGAACACGCGCTTCGGCGTGCAGCAGCTCGGCCAGCTCATAAGCAAAACCGGACGCCGCGGCTTGACCGCAGCAATCAATGACCACCTCCACAGCCAATCTCAGCAGCCGGGAATTGATCCCGATTGTGAGGTGGACGGGAATTGGCACAATTTGGCGTGGATGCGGGGACACCAGAGCCGGTCGGGTCACCGAGAGGTGGTCGTCCTGCCCGCAATTAGCACGCTCCTCCGTGCAAGTTGCGTACTGATCGGCGTCACGCATGTGCCAAGGCCCCGACACGTCCTGTAGCGTCCCGTATCGTTCGTCAAGGGTGGTGTGGGTGGTGCTCGGTGCTTTGGTGCTCTTGCACACGTAACACGGCATTGTCGCGTTTGGGCCTTTGTGCCCCACCACGGTACATTGCGACTCAAAATCCCCCGAGAGCAATAACCGCACCGGCCGCCGCTCCCCGCGCACGTCAACCCCCCGCGCCAATAGCTCGTCCACGCGTGGCGAGTGGATTGCCATCATGGCAGCAACCTGCGGGTACTGGTCCTGGCGGCACGGGCAGACCGCCGCGAGAATAGTATTGCTCGGGTTATTTGGCCGGTCCTGGTTGATGAGGCTCACAACGATTTTCACCGATGCTGGATCCCCTCCCTTGTCAAGGCCCACCGAAATGTGAACATCTGGGACCGACCGCGGAGGGCAGCCACCCCAAGCTCCGGGTTTCAAGTCCGCAGGGATGCGAGCGTCCGTGGCACGCATGGGCTTGTGGTCCCGGCCGTACACGAACCGCTCCACAAATTGGTCTGCATCACAGAGTGCGGTCACTCGCTCTTGGACGGCCAGGGCCAAGTTAGCTAGGTGTGCCCCTGTCGAGGTGACCACCACCTCCTTGGCAGGCGAGGCGGCTAGCACGCGCTTGGCCTTGCGCAGCTCATGGCGGTTTGTCAATCCGCTCCTCCCCCCCCCCAGCGCGCGGCGGAACTTGTTGAACTTCGTCCAACTGAGACCGAGTTCATACACCAACCCCACCTGCTCCCTCACGGACAGGTGGGAGGCCGCCGTCCGCCGGACCGCCACCGCACCAGACTCCTCGCCCGAAACCCCAACCTCGCGCGCCAAGGTCAGCCGCCGCGCAGCAGCCCAGCGCTTGTTCTTTTGGCTTTTCTTGACCGCGCCCTTGCGGGGCGAAATCGGCCGCGCGTACACCCTCCCTTGCCCATTTTTTTGCATCACACGAAATTCATCACAATCCATGTGCAGCAAAATGGTGGACGCGATGCGCCAGAGGATGGCCTTGTCGGCCGCTCTGCCGAGCCCCCCCGACTGCAGGTAGGAGAAGAACGCGTGGCACCGGGGTGTGGCGTCCAGCTGTCCGACAGCAGGGACGGCGGGGGAGATTGCGTCAGGGTTGACGCTCGAGGTGGGGGGTTGGTGCAGCTGCAGACGTTGCAGACTTTTCAGCTGTGTCTCAAGCACACGCAGACGCGCAGCAGCTACAGAGGCGGCCTCGGTGGCCTCCTGCACGCTCCGCTGTGCCCGTTCGAGTTGCAGCCGCGCCGCTGAGCACGAGGGACAGCCAGCAACGGACACGACGTTGACCACTGACGCTGTCCCCGTACTTGAGACCAAACTGGGAGGGGCGCTGCGGCCAGAGGGTGCGGGTGGGAAAGATACCGCATTGGTCGGCGCGGGGTGTTCGGCGGCCGTGGGATGTGCCGCCCTCAGATGTCGAAAGTAGCACGAGTTGCATGTGTCACGCCTGCATCGAGAGACCGGCAGAGATGCAATGCGCTGCTGGGGCGTATCAGCCGCGCTCTGCCGCGCCCCCTCACGCCGCAGAGATATCCCTGTGGACTGCTTCAGGAAAAAGCCGCTGCAAGCGACACACTGGTACGCCCATACCATCTCATCGAATGCGGCCGTAATATCTTCTGCAGTAGCACTGTAATTAGAAAAAGAGCGAATAGACACAAACATTCCTAGAAAAAACTTGCTCGGGACATACATGCAGCGGTCAGTCATGCTGGTCACACAAGCATAAGGATGCGAGTGCTACAGCTGAGGCGTGGGGACCCCGCTTAATCGATCAGTTCCATCGGCCACGTTCAGTTGGAAATCCACAGCTTACGTCCGGCTTCCAACAGTGTCGTCCATTTGGCGAACCTCCACAGGTGAACGGCTACAGGGTAGGGGAAAACCAAAAGGTGGCACCCCTCCGTCTGGTCGGGGCAAGGGAACGCGCGTTGCGAGCCGAAGCCGGCGAGCAGAGAGCGCTGCAATTGGATCAACATCCACAGATGATTGCTGGTGGTGCCACACCCCCCTCAAGCAGGCTATGTGGGTGGGTGCGCATTTGCTACGCGTAGCAAATGGATCTGGACCAGTCAGAATCTTGCATGTCGTAGCCCAGGTTTCGAACTCGCTGTGTAAAGCCCCGACCCAGAAGAGCCACCGTGACTATGCGTGACGTGCACTGAGACGTTCCTTCGCGCTGCACTTTCGTCCAGCCGGGCCATTCTCAGAGCAAGCCCAGCGGTGTGGATTTTACGGCGCAATTGATCGCAAACGTCAGTTTTAGGGAAAAGGCACGTTCCCAGCGGTAGTTCTCTAAAAGTAGGGACCGCTGCTAAAAGCTGGTATGCGTCAGAACCTTCCCTATAGCAAGGCCGTTTGCGATCGGATGTGGCCTATACTGTGCTTTGTGTCCGTCCTTTGCGACCATTTGCACTTCGAAAGCGCAATATTGATTAGATTAAGGCCACGAGAGATCAATGCTTTCAGTGTATTGCGTGCCACGACGAAGAGCACCCCCCCTGTCGTGTGTGCCTGGCCAGACACATTCAAGAGTGATTAAGGCGGCGTGCAATCTGTGCAAGCAAGCCATCGACTTTGTGGAGGCCGCCCGCATGACGGGCAATCCGACGGAGGTGCAAAAGAAGCGCTGCTACCTAGCGTGCTACAACGCACACGCAGACGAGGGGGATACGTAGCCGTACTAAGCACCTCACGACCATCGCTCGGGACATGCACTACCCCGTCGGTCCCGTATTTGAGTACTTGGCGTGCTGCGAGTCCCTCATTCGCAACACCAATCTCTTGGTCGAATCCACTGCGGTGTCTGGCCCCAGCGTGGACGACGCTGGTGACGATCAGACTACCAGTGGTCGCGCGGGGACGAGCACAGCTCCTGATGGGGGCTTTGGCGTGAATGGTGTTGGAGGGGCTTCCTTCGACGGCGAGCAAGAGAAGGGCGGCGATCTGGAGATTGACGTTGAAGGGAAAGGCCAGCGCCCAGCCGACTCCGGCGGATGTGGGCGATGTGGAGATGGTGGCTCGTCTGGCATCCCTGGCCGATGCGTGGGGTCAAGAGTCGGCGCAGAAGCATCAGCGCCATGAAGATAATCAACGAATTCAAGGACACAAGTTGGCGCTATATGCCTTTAACTCTCTCTATGCTGGCGTAAGTATGACCCTGGTGGAATGGCGGTCAGCCCTGGAGGAGCTGCGGCAATCCTACGCGCCGAAAACATCGACGCGGATAGTCAATCGGGTTGCTGGCGGTGGCGGAGAGCCGGCAGCGAGCGCGGCGCGCGTGCCTGCCCGGTCGGGCGCCGCGGATACACAAGCGCACCCCCTCGTCCCGCTCTCAGCTCCGCCGCCGTCTGCGATCCAGCCGAGATCAGCAGACGCTCCTCCTTCCGCGACACCGGGTGATGCCACGGAGCAAGCTGGTGGTTCAACGGACTCGTCGTGAGGACAATTCACGACAATGACCGGTACCACGGCACGAATTGCGGGAAAACATGGGAAGATAGAAGCGTGTCCCCATTGGCAGAGGTAGAATTTTGCAATTTTTTCCCCCGCCACCAACCCTACTGTAGAAGTGATCAACCACTCCATGACACAGACTGGTCCTGACCCACCTTTATCTCCGCTGCCTGCTTCTTGCCGCTTGTTCCGTCATACACTGTGCTCTACAAGCGCCTGCTGTCCACCTCTAGTTGCTGCCCGCTTGCTGACATGGCGGTGGCGACCATGCGGTGCCCTTCATCTTGGCAGCCGCACAAATGTGCGTTTTTGGCCCATCGGGGGGGGTGTGTGTGGGGTGGTCTGGGCAAGGGGCATCTAACAACCACGTTCCGCTTGCTGCATGACCTCGTAGCCCATACCTTGCGGTACCTGGACGCTCACTTTGGTGTCGATGGAACAAGAACGGACTTGGTGGGGTATTCTTATGTTTATTCCGTGCTGGTCACCACTTCTGTTCGTGTTTGCCAACCCAAACGTCGAATGGCTTGGCCATTCGGCCCACTCTGGGGGGCAACAAATCCCTCCTGGGCACTTTACCAAGAATGCGTCGCCAGGTTTCTTGCTGTGCACGGCAGCTCGCGACACGGTGGCCGCCGACTTAGAGACCCCCTGGTCCGTTTTCGAAGCACCTGAAGGGGGGGGGGGGTGGACGGGGGTCTGAATATAGGGGAGCAAGCAGACGAGGGTCATTTTTTGTTGCATCATGTGAATAGAACTGAGCCGTGACCTGCCGTTACGTTGTCTCTTTGTTGGAAGAGGAGGGTTCTTGCTACCTTTTTTTGTTCTTTTTTGTGTGCGCTCCTACCGCTTTTTGACTCCAAATTCGCTGTGTTATTTTGGCTCACTCAAAGTCGTCCCCGCTGCTCTCATCCGCTAGGGATCTCCCGGCTCGCGCGTACATGTGCTCTTTCACGGCATTCTTGAGTTCATTGTGGTGCTTGTTGATCTCTACCTGGCCCGCCACCTGATGAAGCCATTTGACCAGCGCGATGGGCTCCGTCGGTGGTACGAGCTTGTGGTACGTAGATGCGCCCGCATCTTCAGCCTCCGCCTCGTCACAGCCACCCGCGCCTTGCGTGTGCCGGTGTAACCGGCCTTGCGCTCCGTCACCGTCATATTGTACATGATTACGCACGCCTCCATGATGTCGGTCACGTCCTCCTTGTACCACAAACAGCACGGCTGACGAAGCATGCGGTACCGCCGGAGGAGCACGCCAAAGAACCGCTCGATGCCCTTCCTGACCGCCTCTTGCTGCTTGCCGAAAGTCTTCTCTTTCTTGTTCCGTGGGTTTTTGTAGGTCTTGACGAACACCCGCGAATCAGGATAGATGCCGTCTGTTAGGTAATAGAACCAGGTGAAGACCATACCCGAGATGATGCTGTTTGGCCTCACGGGTGGCCACGCACCGCTGCGGATACGCTGAAAGAGCTTGGATGAATAAAGGATGTTCAGGTCGTTTTTGGAGCCAGGAATCCCAAAGCCGAGGTGCCAGCAATAGAGGTAATCATCGCATACGGCCTCCATTCTCAGAGTCGGCTTCTTGCTGGCGCCTGTGTAGTTACCTTGCCACCCAACTGGGCAGGAGTCCCACGCCCAACCGGCGCACTCCAAGCTGCCAATGCCGCCGGAAAACCCCAAGCGCTCGAACTCGGAGGCAATCCGCTCCAACTCCTCTGCCGTCGGGTCTCGTAGGTACTCGGCCTCGAAGTGCTTGACGACAGCGCGTGAGAACTGCTTGAGCGCCTCCCTGGCTGTGGACGTCCCGATTTTCAGGCAGTTCCAGACGGCTCGGGAGGACGCTCCTTCAACAAGCTGCAGCAGGGCGGCGCACATCTTTTAGTCCGTACAGCATGAAGGGTACCCCGCGGCATCGCGTTTGGTGTCATCAAAGTAGGGCTCCTTTATCAGCTCCACCCGTAGACGCTCGTACACAACATTAGGCATACGCCACTGCTTCTCAAACCGGTCGCAGCGAGCCGCTTGCTCCCCCACCACTCCGCGGCAAAAGTAGTCGTTGTCCAAACCGACCGCCGCTTGCCGTCGTAAGACGGACGAGTTCGCTGCCCGGCCGGGCACGGATCCCCCGCGACGAGTTCGGCAGGAACGGCGCAGGCGGCGGTGACGGCGACGAGAGCTCGCGGCGCATATCGCCGCAGTAACACTTCGGATGGAGAGCATGGCCTCTGCACCGGACGAGGAAGACTCGGTAGTCAGCCACAGCAATGTCGGGCCCATGGCAGCCGCCATCGTGACAGCGCGCACGGGGGACGTGATCGAGCTAGCCAGCGATGGCGGCTCGTGCCTACGGATAGCTGCGTCTGGCCGGCTGCGTGAGATTCTGTGCGTGGCTGGCCGGACAGAAGTTTGAAAGCTGTGTCAATCCACCGAAGTGGGAGGGCATTTCGGATTGAAGTTCTAAACCTGAGCACTCGGATTCTCCGGTTTGTGTCCTGCACCGCTGGGTTCCGTCCAGCGCCACCTATACTAACTGTTAGAACAGTCCACTCAGAGTCGTCCACGTTTCTGTTCGAAAATCGTAAAGCTTGCGTTTGCAGCGCACCGCTGGGCTTGCTCTCATGGTCGCCAGTTTCCTTTGATTGAGATCTGCCCAACGAATCATATAGTGAGTGGTCGTGGTTCAATGTGAAAGTCAATAGTGCCTGAACTCATGTACAATGGGGGCTGCGTCTCTCATATGTGTTTTTCACGTGCGGCTCCGGTGCGATGTCATGCGGTCCAATCAAACACCGATTCACCTGAACCGCACCGTTTCTATTTACTGGAGATAATAGAGAAAACGGGACGCTCCCATTGGCTTGTACCACCAGTTATCTTCCCAGCACATGGGACTCAGTCTTGGAAACTTGATGGAACTTTTCGAACAGCAGCTCGCATATGGCCGGCCCAATTTGAACAAGTGGCAGGGTCCGATAGAGAAGCTCGAGGACTCTGTGCACGCTTGGCTTTTCCCAGTTGATCCCTTTACTTGTGAGGGAGGCGAGCTCGTTGAGCAGAGAACACCCCAACAGCTGTAGCGTGTGAACGGTTGGCTTGCAGCGGACGGCATGTTCCCCGTCGTTCCGAATTGTTGGGCGGAAGAACAACGCGTTTGTAAACGCACGTAGAGCTTTGAGCGCCGCAAGAACCGACACTGCCAACGCCGGTAGAACGGTTTGTGAGTGCATGTCATCCAGCACTGTCGAAGCAATAGTGAAAAGAACAGAGAAATCGGACATGGACAAGGCTCTGCCACCCAAATTCTCTGGCTCAAAGGCTTTGAGAACAGTATGTCGGGGTATAAACCCATAACACGCACGCATGTCGTTCACAAACTCATCCCTTTGAAAGACTGACAGCGCATTGTGAACCTCTTGAAGAAACGGGCCGGCTAGATTGAAGAATAGCAGATAAGGTGGCGCCACTATGACTTGCTGGTGGAAGTCTAAAGATCTCGCCCCATGTGCCTCGGACACTCCCATGAACAGGTCGCCAGAACCTTTTCTGCATCCCGTTCAGCAAAAGCGCTGCTTTTATGGTTGCCTCAGAGCTCAGGCCAGCACGAATGACAGCGCGCTGCGCAGCGACAGTTCGTTCTTGGACGCGGGCATACCGAGCGTCTGTGACGTCAAAAACCGTCGTGCTGCTCATCACGCGTTGCTTTCTTTCAGAAGTCGTCGCCAGACCGACAATATCGCAGCTAGTCCAGTGCTCAACGCCGGTAGCGCCAACTGTATTCGATAGCTTAGTTGCCATTTGAGAGGCAAAGATGCCAGCGGCAGGATAGATGTGCACCAGTGAATTTCTCCCTGTACAAACGTCATACACTAGAAGCCCAGTTTTGGAGGCGTGGCATCAGTCCTTGACAACAGCAGATATCAACGGCACGCTAGCAGCGCCCGGCGGAAGGTAAAACAACGGACGCACAGTTGAAATCCAAAGTTGAAGGGAGACAGCACTGTTGGCGCCAAAGTGCCCCTGAACATCACCACGTCGACGCTTCATGGTGCCGTACTGGTCGCCATACCACGAGAAAGTTATCTTACATGGATTCTTCGGCACGAGCTCTGCGTCTTCCCTGACGACATCTACGTCTACTTTCATGCTGGACACGGTGGAGACAGTGTTCCATGAAAGTGGAGCTCCCTCCTGGACACCCAGAACGCGCATCGCATGTATGGTCACGCACCTTGTGATTTGTGCAGTGACAGTCCTGTTTCCCGTAAGCCATCAGGATGATAGCGCCGGTAGAGCCGAATCTTCGGTCAGCATAAACGAGGCAGTCAAGTCTTCCACACGCAGAGCATGACCGGAGGCATATTCTGATGGCGACAAAGACACTTCGCCGTCTGTGGCCATCCCCGTACTCTGTAGCTCGGCCTTGAGACTCACCGAGGCCGATATGGCCACGAAGATAATATCTCCGACCGCGAATCTTCTGCCGTCCAGTCTGATCTGACGCCGAAAGTTATAGCGCCCAGGATCAGTCGCCGCCACTGTGTGGAAGAATTCTGCTAGGCTGTCCACTGTCCCAAGAAATGCAACACCCTCATCATGAAAAATGGTGGCTGTCAATGAGTCGGCACAGTCTTGCCTCACATGTTCTGCGAAAGTCGTGTACGGCACGACAACGACAGGAAGCGTCCTTGGTGAGTTTCCTTTACCCGACAGGAACTGCCTTCCTGCTTTTTCACAGGTGCAGCTGCGAGCAGGAGCTTGCTCTGACCTGGTGCAGACGTTGACGAAATGGCAACTTCTCTGTTGACGAAAATGAGTTCTCTACGCTGCGCATGATGTCGTACTGTCTTGTTGACAACAGTGCACGCCAACACAAATATTCGTAACAGAGCAGCTCCTGACGACAAGAAACGTTGGCACTGTCCTCATCTGAAAGACTGCAGAACTCAGTGTCGGTCGTTGACGCGGACGAACTACTTCCGCCTTTGTCCACGTCCACGTCGCAATCGCCAATAAAAGGCTCGGGAGGAACCATCACAGGCAGAAGTGAGGGGCACCATGTTCCGCCTCACCGTCACTCCCATATCTCGAGCAATTCATCTCAGCGCTTCTGCGAGCGTGAGGCAACGGAGCGCATGAGGCTCCAAGGACTCTCACATGAGCAGACGCCTGTCCCAAAGAGTGGCGAGGCACGGACAAAGGTTCTAAACTCTCAAAAGAAGAGTATGCGGACGCATGAGGTCCACGCTTCCGTCTCTTTGACCCATTCATGCCCATAGCTCCGATCAATATTCTTGCTCTCTTTGACTGTGCCAGTAACTGGACGGTGGAAGAGCTCGACTCAAAGGGGCGGAGGGGGGTACAGGGAGCAGCTAACGGCCTGAGCACTGCAAGATGATGCTGACAGCTGAAGTAAGGGACCTCTTGGACCCGTCTGATGCCAGGAACGTTTGGTACACCTATCCGCAGTACGTGCGCATGAGCTGTCGAGCTAATCCTCTCCCGATGAGCACGCCTGAATGGGTTCAAGACAGCACTCCTAAACGGTATGCCCTGCATGTCCAGCAGACCGTCTCAAACGCTGTCCGTCAAACGATCCGACGGACCGTTTCCTGTTTAGTTATCCGCTTGGCCATGTCATAAGTGTCTGAGAATCAGCAAGAATCGATCCATCCTGTTAATTCCCTATGACCATCGTGTTGATGATCCCATACGCAACTGGGGACCGTGTGCGTGTCTGTTCAACATCTATTGTCAGCAATCTTGAGACCGATGTCAGACGACCTGGCGGACGTTCCTTCAAAAATTTCGATTTCGGGGTCAGAATTCCCTGGCCTTCAGGACAGGGTGCTCTCGAAGTGTAGTGATGCACACATACATTTAGATCACGGGACTTGCTCTCTGCTTCAGAGGTGGCAGTCTGCATTCGTGTGCTCAGGGATCTGAGGGCGTTTCAGCTTTGGAAGGGTCTCGATGACGCTAAACTGCTGCTGAGAAGGACTGTCCTGCCACAAGGGTCACAGGGCCCGGACGGCGCCTGCCCGCCTGTTCCCCCCACCGCCCCGAGTTGCGTGCGGCGACCATGCGCAGTGACTTCTGGGGTTAAACACGCCCACGATGACCCGCGTTTCCCCGCCTCAAGCGCCCCCGTTACGGCACGTGGTTGCACGCGCCCCCGTTGGCGCTCGCGGCTATGGAGCCAGCCGATGTGCACGGTAACGATGGGTCGTCGAGCGCGCTACCACCTGGGAGGCCAGGGTATTTTGCGCACGTGCCCGGAATTATTTAAAGAAGAAGCTCTTTCACGGTGTGCAGGAGGCGCCCGTTAGAGTTCTCAATCGAGCCCATGACAACGCCGCAAACAGGATGACTCACGAGACGAAATTGATCCGTCATGTTTCGGAAAAACGGTGCTTGGCCCTGCTAAAGGTCGGCAGCTGATCCAAGTCAGTCAAGTTCCAAATTGATTCGTACCCGTGTTTTTAAGGTATATTTCGTATTGATACACGTGAAGAGATAGGTGGCCAGCACTCGTACTCGAATTCACCGATTGGTTCATACCGTATCCGAAGCTGAAAATGATACATATGACAGGGCTTGCTTCCTTCACACATTTTTGGCGGAGCCAGTGGTCAAATCGCTTTTGGACCTCGATCGTCACGCCATTCAGGACTTGGTACAGCGGCTGAGTATGTTGTCTACCTCGAGTGAGTGGCGGTCAACCGCCGGTGCTGTCGAGTTGGTGGCAAATGGGTGGCCGTTCTTGCGACTAGAGGACAATGCCGAGGACGCTGACCCGCTGCTGCTGCGCGCCGCTGCCGCGGTGCTGCTCGCCAGCGACGGCATCGACACACTTTGGGAGACCAAGTGGCGCTCTCTGGCCTCCCCCGGCTCCCTGACATTTGAAGCTAACTGGAAGGACACGTCAGTAGACCCCTACAACGAGTGGGCTGTGCCGCGGCTATCGGCGGTGATGCCGCAGCCGCTGTTGAAGGCAAGCCGCTTTTCCTCATAGCGGGCGGTGGCCCAAGCGCTCTAGACGCAAACAGGCAGCGTTTTTCCGGACTGAGACGCCGTGCGGCCGTACGTCACCGAAGCGAAGATGCATAAAATCATTGCTGAAAGTGCGGCCCGGGCGGCCGCCGGCCCTGACGCGCTGGAGAGAGAGCTCGACCGCATGATGGAAGCCGACTTCTGTCGCCACGCCTATGTCACGTCGGACATCTTAATGCCCGTGGTGGAGAATTTCTTTTGCCCGTGCGGCTTTCTGGCGTGCTTCGAGTTCCTCGACCAGGCGGAACGCACCCCTCACGCCCTGGCCACCCTCGTTTAACTCTTTCCCGTTCTGCCTAACATCGTGTTTTTTGACACGGCATGCCAACTCTCACGTAACGCGCAGCGCCGGCCGCCATGGCTGCTCAGCACGTCAAAGTTCCATTTCTTTGTGGTCCGGCCACACAAATTTGGCAAACAGCACAAGTTCTAGTGCGTTCCTGACGCTAATAAATACCCATGGCTGTGCCGCAAGCACCGCTCGGCGAGCGCCAAGCGCATGAACTCGCTTAGCAAAGCTTTCAAGCTGTATCTCACCCACATGCCGCAAGACCATTGTATCCTGCAGATGAGGATCTTCGACGCCTTGATCAAACTGCGAGTGATGATGCGCGGCGTGGCTGGCAATGAGACCAACGATCGCCTCATGGTCACGTTCTTCTTCTCAAGAGTTGTCAAGCACTGCGAACGCATGGCGTGCCTCTGCGACAACTGGCTTGCCCGGGCGGCGGAGGTCCTGATTGAACCGCGAGACGTGGGCGAAGGTGGCAGTGGTGGTGGAGATTATCATGTAGGTGACGGTGATGGAAACGAAGTTAACGATATGGTCCATTGTAGCGACGGGGAGAGGGAAGAGGTGGAGGCTGATCACAGGGTGGTTGGAGGGCAGAAGACAGTAGGGGGAGTCGGTAACGCCGGCAACAGGGCGGCAGAGGATGCGATGGGGGCGGAGGAGGTCCTTGATGGTCCTCAGCTGCCTCCTGGTGAAGAAGTGGTCATTGCTGGTGAGAGCGAGGTCAGCGAGGCCACTGAATCGCAGTTCGCTGTATGGGAGAGTGAGAAAGATACAGAGGTAGAGTCGCACGGAGAAAGACCAAGAGAAAACTGTGGAGACGCAGTGGGGATGGGGGATGGGGGACCACGGTGAAATGGTTGAGTGGCTCGAGCTTGAGTGTATGTGTGCGAACGTGCTTTGTTGGTTGTCTCTGCAAAGCGCCCCTCTTCCCATCGAGGGAACTCTTCAAGTAGTCCAAGACGGAGCACTCAAGCGCACCACGCAGCCCAAGCAGCTCGCCCGCGCACGCGCCCGCCCACACTCTAAATCAAAACACTCACCAAATCAAAGCATCAGGGATCAAAGCAAAGCCCACGCAAATCAAAGCATCAGAAGCGCAAGAACAAAAAATGTGAAATCGCAAAACTTTCACTCAAAATCGCACGGGTACAAATGTCGAATGCACCAGCGGTCGCCAAACCGCGAGGAAGTCGCATGGGTAGCCTAGTGGGAAGTAGGCACCCACTCTCATTAGGCGTGACCATCGGGTCGCGTCCGGGAGTCGGGGGTTCGGACCCTGTCAATACCTGGTTTCTTGAATTTTGCTTTTTACAGCAGGAGGGTTTCCAGCGGCGTTGAGCATGACGTTCCAACATATTTCGGCACTCCCATGTCGCGCAGAGTGAAGGTCCTGGTCAACACTTGCTTACACATGTCGACCGTCTTGTCCGAGGCTCCGGCCACCAGCAGCTCGTCCACGTACTCGAGGACAAAGACCAAAATCCCTCCAAAGGTCCCGAAGGACAGACACGGGTCAGCATCAATGGCCCGCATCCCAGTCGCCCGCAACACTGCGGTCAGCTTTTTGTACCATGCGCGTGACGCGTGCTTGAGGCCGTACAGCGCCTTGAGTAGGCGGCACACCTGGCACCACCCGCCGCGCTCGTACCCCGTCGGCTCGCGGGCGCATACCTCCTCCTCCACGTCGCCGTTGAGTAAAGCAGTCTCCACATCCAGCTGGCGCAGCGCCCAACCGTCGCCGGCCGCCGCGGCCAATACCGCTCGCAAGGTGGCGTGGCGCGCGACTGGCGCCCATACCTGCTGTAGTCGACAAGGTAGACCTGAGTGTCGCCCCGTGCGACGTAGTGCGCCTTGTGGCGACTCACGGCGCCGTCGGCGCCGCGCTTCCGCTCGCACAACATCTGTGTGCCCGTGACCTTGGCCGCCGGAGGCAGGTTCACTAGCTCCCAGGTGCCATTCCGCCACAGGGAGTCGACGTCCGCCTCTACGGCCATGTTGACCTTCACCCAGTCCGGCTCCCGCCGGGCCTGGTGGATGAGCATCTTGTAGGTTTTAACCGGCACCGACGCGTACGCCTCTCCCGCGCTGACAGCCGAGTCGGCGCGGGCTGTTGACATCGGGCGCAACCGCAGAGACCGCACACTACTTCGGGAGGGAAGTGACCCCCCCGGCTCCGCGCCGCCCGTGGGCGCGACCGTACATTCGCAGCCGGCCGAGAGCTCGGCGGAATCCGGCCCGCCGTCTGACTCGGGCTCGTCGCTCCCGCTCGGCTGTTGGCACAGCCGCCGCGCCGCGTCCATGGCGTCCTGAATCACGTTTGAGGGAATGGGGTCGAGGGGGTTGACAGTGCTTGCCCCGGCGCCCGTCTGGGTCGTCGAGGGCCGCCCGTGGTCCGCCCCGTTCTCCGCCCCAAAGTCCGCGTCCTCCACCCCGGATGGACCGCTGAGTTGGGAAGGAACGTAAGAGTTGAGCATGCTTCCTGCCACCCCATCGCGGCTCGCGGCGACCATCCGTCCGCCAATTCGCTTCAGGACCCCGAAGCTTCTCGTTGAACCGCACGTCGCGGCTCAGGACGATCCGCCCGTCGAGGAGCACCTTGTATCTCTTGGTGTCCTCGCCATAGCCCATGAACATGCCCACTTCGGCCTCATCACCCATCTTTCGGCGCACTTGGTGGGGCACAAGGGCCCACACGCGGCACCCAAACGCCTTCAGGTATCCAACGTCCGGCTTCTCGCCAAAGAACAGCTCAAATGGCGTCCCCGTCTCGCCGCGCAATGGAGTGCGGTTGGCTACGTAAGTGTCCGTCAGCGTGTCCTGTCCCTACCACTTGCGTGGCAGGTTACTGTCCACCAGGACAGCAGTCACGCGCTGGCGCAGTGTGCAGTTGTATCGCTCGGCGACGCCGTTCTGCTCCGGCGTGTAGCGCTTCGTGGTCTTGATCACGATGCCCTTGTCCAAGCGCCACTGGTCGAACATCTTCGCAGTGTTTTCCTTGCCGCCATCGCCCCGCACAACCTTGGCCTTGCGGTCCATCTGGGCCTTCCACCGGTTGATCACGTCCATGACCTTGTCCGTCGCCTGGCCTTTGCTCTTAACGGGAACGACCACCTCTTACTTTGACTTGTGGTCGACAATGATCACCTCGACCCGGTCACCGCTCGGAGTTATGATCGACATCGGCTTCCCGACGTCGGTGTGGACGAGGTCGAGCGTCCTGTTCACGAACATGTCCGACGTCTCGAAAGACAGCCGTGTCATCTTTCGGAGGATGCAGGGCTCGCACCCTGCGGTATCCAGATTGCGCAGCTCCGCCGCCGTCACCTCCATGCCGGTCACGCCCTCCGGCACCGTCGCCAGCGTGCCGCCGCTGCCGTGCGCAAAACGCTGGTGCCACGTCCGGGCCGATGCCGCTACCGCCGCGACGCCCGCCCGGCCGCCCTTCTCACTGAGCACGTATATTTGTGCGCTCTGCTGCCCGTCCACGAGCAAATCAGAGCGGTCGTTCACGCCCATCCCATCGGCGCGAAACGTCCCCTGGTACCCGAGCTTGGTAGCGACGCGCACAGAGAAGAGCGACACGGCCAGCGCAGGCACCACCAGCACGTCATTCAACGTCAGGACCACGACTTTGGCGCCGGCCATTCCCTGAATCGCGCCCGTCCCCATCTTGGTCGCCACTCGTTTACCACCGTCGGCGTGCGCAATGTGCACGGGGTCACAAGGCCCCAGGCTTGTCAGCACAGTGTCCTCGCCCATCATGTGGTGCGAGGCACCGCTGTCGACAATCCAGCGACGCGCGCCGCCAAAGTTCCCAGGTCTTCCTTCAGCACGGAAGGCTGACGTGACGAAGGCCTTCGTGGCTGGACCGGGCACAGCCATTTCCCTTGCATCCGCAGGGAGAGCACGAGCGAGCATAGCGACAGCGCGCTTCTTGCCATTGTGCTTACGCCCCTTGTACCACTCGCGGGAGTTGCGTTTGATGTGCCCCGGCCTATTGTACTTGAAGCACAAGCGCTTCCGGGCGCCCCAGCGCCCCCCACCGTCCGTTGCCGCCATGGCCGCGCCAGACGTTTCCCTGCATGTGCCGGCCTCCAGTCGCATCTCCGAATCTGCCGCACGCAGCTCCTCCAGCGCGAGCGTAACCGTCATGGCGCGCAGCGGCGCGATGATCGTCCCACGCAGCTTGAGCTCGGGCCCAAGCTCATGCAGCAGCGCGGTCAGGTGCTTACAGTCCGCGACATCGACGCCCAGCACTCCCAGATTTCAACCGATCAGCTTGCTGCGGTTGAAGTATTGAACCACGTTCTCGGTCCCCTTGCTGCGCACTTGGTTCAGCTCCGTCCGCAAGATCATCTCCCGTGCGGGTCCCTGCGAGCGGAACTCCGCCGCCAGCGTCTCCCACCGCTCGCGCACCGTCTTGCAGGCGTGAAGAGAGGCGTAATGATTCTTCCGGATGTTGTGCATAATCAACGACCGGGCCATCTCGTCCTTCTGCCAGGCCGCCTTGTCCGTGCTGGCCGGGGTGCCCCCCCAGTCGGCCGTTGCCGACGAAAAGCTCGCACCGCTTTCAAGCGGGTTGATGGCGCTCCAGCACCGCTTGGACCTCATGACGGATTCCATCTCTGTAGCCCAGGAGAGGTAGTTGTCATCGTCGAGCTTGGAAACCCGGGAAACCCCATCCCCGCCGCGCCGCACCGCGGCGCGCTTGTCGCCGCGCCTGCACGCGGCGCGTCCCTTAGGCCGCACCCGCCACTCACCCGCGCGCCGCAGCCCCAGCCGCCTTTCCACGCGGCCTGCCCCCCGCGTGCCACTGCATTGCTCATGCAGTGTCACGCGGGGCTCCGCCGCACCTAAGCCGAAGCGGCAGTCGTGGCGGGCATAGAGGCCCCCGCGTGGGGTGTGGCCGGCCACAGGCCGGGCGCCTCGTCCCCGCCTTGCGTGTGGCCGCTGTCCGGCCCTGGCGCCAACAGGCTCGGGCATCTGAAACTGAGCAGCCAGGCCTGACCGGGGGATCGTCGCTGCACGTCGCAGGCCAACAGAATGCCGAACAGAATCGCTGTTGGGCAACAGCCGAACAGAAGGCCATCTGTTGGGGCCGCCTGTTCGCGAACCGTCGCCGACCAGGACGCGATTCTGTTCGGCGCCGCTGTTGGTCTGCTTCGTGTGCCGCTTCCTCCTCTGCCACAAAATGGCTCGTGTGGTGACTCTTATTATGATGATTGGGGGTGTTCTGAAAGCGTCAGCCTGTTTCAGGCTTCAAAGAGAGGATGTGGTCCAGCCCGTCATGGACTGCCATGCGCGGAAGTGCCACATCGTCGCTAGGTACTGTCAAATACGACTGAGCCAGCCCTGTCCTTACTAGGGAAGGTACATGTCATGCCACGTAGCGACCTGTCATGACATTTCCTGTGTTACGCCCCACGGGGTCGATTTCGTCGATTTCATGACACAGGAGATGTCGTGGCATGTCACCACGTGTCAGACCCCCCCCCCCGATCCTGCACCTAAAAACGTATGCTGAGAATGCGACCAAGCGCGCACCGTATGAGGAGGGTCCGTGATCTGCACCAAGTCCTCAAAATCGACTCCTGCGGGTTCAAAATCGCACTGTCGCGAGGTCGTTCGCAACAAGCGGATTCTGTGCCAGCCAAATTCATATTCAAAGGTGGGCTACTATGTCACAGCAGCAGCGACACGGTGACACCGTGTCGAGACACCTGATATGAATCGATGGACAGGGAAGTGTCACCTCGACACCGTGCCAACACTAGTCAGGACTCCTGACTGTTAGCTCGTTGGAGAAGGGTTGGTGCAATCCAGCCGAGGTGACAAGGCTGTACTTGTGAGGATGGCCAAAACTAAAATGTGTGCGCACGCGTGAAAATATGTGTTGAATTTCGATCTGCCGGCCAGCAGATTTTCAAATCGATCCAAAGACGTGATCCTATTGGTTGTGGGAACGGTCACTTGCGCAACGTTTCCAGGAAGGGTCCCAGTAGCCATGCCACGTCAACGAACGCCCCGCAATCGTGCGCGAATCTCTGTTGCGAGGCCTAGCCGTCTTTCAACGGGTCGTCGCCGACTCTCGAGCGTTCCCTTCATGTGTTTAGTTGTAAAGTTCTTTCATATGGCGTATGCAGAGTCTGTATGTACTTTGTTTGTGGAGCGAGTCGTGCGGCCGGTGAGCATGACGCGATTTGCGTCTTCATTTGTATGACGGACGAGAGATCATTGCAAACGTGCCGCTTACATTAGGTGCTCTCAGCATGAAAAGTGGCACGATGGCCAGATGATTTTGTCGAGGGCTTTGACGCGGGCCTGGCGGTAGGCATGATCGCCTTGTTTTAGCAGCAAAGGTTGTTGGGTTTGTCGGGCCAGCAGCAAAGTTGGAAACTGGGGGGCGTGCTCAGGGCGTTCTGGCCCGCGTGCGCGCCGCAGGCATGGCCAAAACTGTGTGTGCACCAGGGGTCTTCAAGCGTACTTTTCCCCAAGCGTATTCGCGCGTTTTTTTCCGGGTATATACCCACACGCTTGGATTTCTGCCTTCCTGCAGTTGTACGCTACCCGAAGAAGAGCCATTGACTCAAAAACGCTTGGACCCGCCGCAACCGGGTATTTTTTGGAAATACCCATACCCGGTGACTTCTGTCAGGAAGTACGCTGGCCTGATCACCTCCAGCGTACTTTACCCCCTATCTACATTACGTGGCCGACACCCGCGCGCGGCGGGTGGGGGCGGCGTCCACCGCCGGTTTCGGCGTTGCCGCCGCGCCAGTCGCCGACGCGGCGGTGGGCGGTGGACGGCCGCGCCCACGAAGCGCGCCCGCACGCGGCAGCGGGCGGTGGCGGCGGCCGCGGTGGCGGCGGCCGCGGTGGTGTCGCACCCCTGCTCTTTTCTCCCTTCACCCCCCCCCCCCCCCCCCCCCCCCCCCCCCCCCCCCCCCCCCCCCCCCCCCCCCCCCCCCCCCCCCCCCCCC
>ENA-ORXT01001320-ORXT01001320.1-marine-metagenome-genome-assembly--contig:-NODE-1320-length-33831-cov-45.158589_pt1 | contig 33831 bp, 31 predicted proteins | sample MGYA00237868_ERZ511482 | MGnify/ENA metagenome assembly ERZ511482 | reverse complement strand
ATGACTGCGTTTTTTGCCTTAATCTTAACAAATTCTCTTCTATAATCTTTTCCGACACCTTAAAATTTAAATGGTATTATAGCTATTTATTACTCTTTATACCCTATCTATTTCTCCACACCTATTGTATTTCTAATAATTTCATTACATATTTGTCTGATATATCGACTTATTAATGTCGATATTATCAACATGGTCTTTTCTGACTGTGCTTATTCTCGAGGAGAGGTCAGGAGACCTTCCACTCGATTTATCAAGTTGTTGACTTATAGCATTGCGCATTTAATAAATTACTTCCGTCGTAGACGGTTTCATTTTTACAAACTGATAGGCATCCACCTTAATTGTCATACATATTACTCCCTTAAGTATGGGACATTATCACCTCAGCAGCTCGTCGCAGCCGCTGCTGAGCAGGGCTTAAAGTCACTTGTATTGACAGACATCAATAATACGTCATGTGGGTATCAATTTATAAAAGCTTGTGAGCAGCATGACATCAAGCCTATCCTCGGTATAGAATTCCGTACAGCACAGAAGGCAACCAACGAGGCTAATCAAGTCAGCGTATTCAGCATTAAGAATTCTAAGTTGGCCTACGTCGGAATAGCCCGCAACAAGGAAGGCTGGCGAGAGCTCTGTGCTCACCTCACTCGATACTCGATGTCTAATGAGCCTATCCCAGAAGAAGCGCCACGCTTCGAGCATGCCTATGTTATCTATAGAAAATTACCTAAACCGATAGACCAACTTCGACCTAATGAATACATCGGCGTACGTCCTGGAGAAGTGAATCACCTCTACTCATCATACCTAAAGCAACATCAAGAAAAACTTGTCGTATTTGCACCTATAACATTCATAGATACGGACGGCTATAAGACACATAAGTTGCTTAGATGTATAGATCTCAATATTATCATAGGCAAGTTAGAAGATGCACATTGTGCTAAAGCCTCAGAACAAATTTATACTGCAAAAGCACTCAAGGAAATCTTCTCTCAGTATCCACAGATCATAAAAAATACTGAACACATCATCGCTAATTGCGAAATAAAGATGCATAATACGCCATTGAATAATAGACAGACATTTACTGGCAGCACCTCAGGAGATATGAAGCTCCTCACTAAGCTGGCTATAAGCGGGTGTACACGTCGCTATGGGGATCGCAATAAGCCTGCAATGAGCCGTACACTTAAGGAGCTTAAGGTTATTGATAACTTGGGCTTCGCTGCATACTTTTTGATCACATGGGATATCATCAGGTATGCGCATTCCGTAGGCTATCATCATGTCGGTAGAGGCAGTGGAGCTAATTCTATCGTTGCTTATAATATACTTATTACAGATGTAGATCCTATGGACTTAGATCTCTACTTTGAGCGATTCATTAATCCGCATCGGAGTTCTCCACCAGATTTTGATATCGACTTCTCATGGGATGAGCGTGATGATGTTACCGACTACGTATTCAAGCGATACGGTAAGGAGCATACTGCCCTACTCGCCACCTACAGTACATTCAAAGGTAAGTCGATCATCCGAGAACTGGGTAAAGTCGTCGGCTTACCTAAGGCAGATATTGACATCATCGTAAATGAACCGATGGCTACAGAAAAACACCATCCATTTGCCAAGCATATATTCAAGTATGGAAGACTCATCGAGGGATTCCCTAACCACCTCTCCATACATGCCGGCGGCATACTCATCAGCGAAGAACCACTCAATTATCATACGGCACTACAGATGATGCCTAAGGGATTTGCGATTACACACTTTGATATGTACGGTGCTGAGGATCTCCACTTTCATAAATACGACATCTTAAGTCAGCGTGGGCTCGGACATATCAAAGATGCCGTCACACTTATCGCTCGCAATCAAGGTCGTGCCGTAGATATCCGTGATGTAGAGAAGATCAAGCAGGATATAAAAGTCAAGCAACAGCTTAAGACCGGCCAGTGCATCGGGTGCTTCTATATAGAATCGCCAGCCATGAGAGGGCTCCTTACTAAGTTGCGATGTGACGACTACATACACTTAGTCGCAGCAAGTTCTATCATAAGGCCTGGTGTCTCTAAGTCAGGAATGATGAGAGAATACATACATAGATTCCACCATCCAGAATCCTACACCTACATTCATCCCGTGTTCGAAGAACATCTCGGGGAGACTTATGGCGTGATGGTCTATCAAGAAGATGTAATGAAGATCGTACATCACTTCTCAGGACTTGGCTTGGACGAATCAGATGTACTCAGACGTATCATGACGGGTAAGAAAAAAAGCTCTGATACTTTCCTTAAACTACAGAAAAAGTATTTTGAAAATTGTAAAGCTCGTGGCTATCCTGATGAGCTAAGTCATGAGGTATGGCGACAGATAGAAAGCTTTAGTGGCTATTCCTTCTGTAAGGCCCACTCAGCAAGTTTTGCGGTAGAATCATTTCAGAGTCTATATCTGAAAACTTACTACCCCAAAGAATTTATGGTCGCTGTAATTAATAACTTTGGAGGATTCTATAGTACAGAACTGTATGTACACGAAGCTCGCATGTGTGGTGCCAAGATACAAGCTCCATGTGTCAATTATAGCACATACCTGACGACCATCTATGGCGATGATATCTACATAGGATTCGTCCATATATCACAGGTAGAAAAACAGATCGCTACTAAGATCATTAATGAACGAGATGACAATGGGCTGTATAGTGGTCTCGATGACTTTGTCAACCGTGTAGATATCAGCAAGGATCAGCTTGAGTTGCTTATACGTGTAGGTGCATTCCGATTTTCTGATAAGAACAAATATGAGCTCATGTGGGAAAAGAATGCCGTACACAATCCAGAAGTTAAGTACAATGGCACAGGCCATCTATTCGGTATAGAGTCAGAGGAATACGATATACCCATACTAGAAGAGACTATACATGAACAAGCTTTTGATGAGATAGAATTATTAGGGTTTCCACTTTGTTCGCCATTTGATCTGTTAGAAACTAAGGATAGAGGTGATATTCTGACGCGACATATGAAAGACTATATGGACAGAACAGTCAGAATGGTCGGTTACTTTGTAACAAGAAAAAATGTAACAACATCTAACCGTAAGTTGATGAACTTTGGTACATGGACAGATATGGAGGGTAAGTTTTTTGATACAACACATTTCCCTAATGCATTAGCGCAATTTCCTTTCAAAGGAAAAGGCTGTTATCTGATAACAGGAAAGGTCGTAGAAGATTTTGAATTTCCAAGTCTTGATGTTATCAAAATGGAAAAGTTACCTTATGTAAAAGATGAGCGATATTAAAGATAATTTGGACTCATAATTGTATTATTTAAGTAATCATTTCCGAGGCACTAATTCATACATAAAAGAAAGAATAGGTATCAAATCTAAATTTGTTATTACTTTAGGATATCAATATAAATGTCTGATCAACTAATCAAAAAATCAGCAGGCACTATCGGCCTTAAGCAAAATCCAGAAGGTGGAACCACATCTACTTTACAATATCAAAAAAAGAAACTTATCGAGTAACAAAAAAAGCTTTTGTTATCTGAACCTGTTCATACCTTTTCTCATTAATTATTAAAAGAATACAATGAAGTACCTGACAATCCTGTACATTATTTTAGTCACTACTGTGTGTCAAGCTCAAAGCATACCCCAATCAAGTGAATATGAAAAGCATGGTGTTGTATGGAGTGTCGGCTTATTCAAGGCTTGGCTTGTAGACACCCATGTAGAATTTAATAAGGTCGGTGATAGGGTAACACCCATATTTGTCGAAGAAAAAAAATCTGGATTTGCACTTCAATCTCACTATATGTATAAACCCACTAAATGGTTTGGAATAGGTGCTCACGCAGGGTTAGGGTTAGACGTAAGTAGCTTTATAGAAGCACCTGTTGTATTATTCGGCTTAAGCATTTCTGTAGGCAAAGATCATCAGTGTATAATAGACTTTGGGTTGGCAGATGGTAAAAGAAGAATTGTACCAGATGTAGTAAGAAATGATCTAATGAATTCCAACTTAACACAAATACCCACCATATACAATCAGACAGAATTTAATACAGGATACTATATGGGTGTGAGTTATAGAATATTCTAAAATCAGATAGCAGCAATTATCGCATTACTGAAAATTTTATAGCTTCTGATTCTGAATTTTGATTTAGAGATAGTAGGTAGATTCCGTTATCTAAATGAGTGATATCAATCACTTTTCCATCTCCCGATCTACCAGTATCGACCACACTTCCTTTAGTATCCATGATCACATATTCAAACGAGCTTAAGGCACTATCGATATGTAACATGTCAGAAGCAGGGTTAGGATATAAGCTAATGTTATCAGCTCGATCAATCGATTCTTCTACACTTGTCAGTTGCCAGAGCACATCAGGTAATACGACTTGGTTAGCATTGAGGACTTCTCTTGATAAGATATCACCTTCACTGTATTTATTAATCATACATACAATTCTGATATGAGCAGGTCTATAATCTTCAGGAACAATATAATTGTAATTATATGAGTAATCGACTCCTATCTGAGGGTCAGTAGGAATAACATCCTTAGTCCCCCATGTATCATCCAGAATAGCTCTGACGACATTGGAGTGTACGTAATCCCATATGATGTCACCACGACCTTCTAAGGGGTGCCCAGCAACTTCGTTATAGTAACTATTCTGAGAAGAACCTATAACATTATCCTCTACTATCATCGCAGTAATCCTATAATCTCCAGCAGAAACATCTGCACCGAATACCGCATTGATATCAAAACTCAATTCTCTACTGGCCTCATCATATTCTACTTCTGTGACATCTACCACAGCCGCAGTGGCCTCATCGAGTTGCTCTGTAATCCTATTTTCCCAATCGATCGATCTTATAAATAAATAATTATCTACAGGAATCCTATCTATCATTCCAAGTGGATTACCTGGCACAAATACATCATCCCATAACTGCGCCGTCTGATCATTAGTCAGTGGATTATCAAACCAGCCATTATCCTTATAGTGACTCACCCATATTACATTATCATACTTATCAACGATATCTTCCAGTATTAGTGATGCATCAGGGCAATGACCACATGATGTATTGGTAAATTTCTCTATGAGAACAGTTTTCTGTGCTGATGCATAATGGCTACTAAAAAAAATAGCTAACACAATTATGTAGAATTTCCTATATGATAGATCCATAGTCATAACAAAATTTAATAAATCGAAAGTTACAGAATAATAATTACCTCTGCTCACTAAATAATTATTCGTGTCAGATGGCGACAGATACTTTATAAGGATTATAGAATATAGCCCAATAGGTTAAAGACCAAGCAAAAAAATTCTTCTCCGACTTCTTGACTAATAGACATACTATTATGATGTGGCTAATGATAATATAGAATGTATCCAGTATTAACTTCCCTACCGCTAAAGTGAATAGGGAGCATTTTTATTATTGATAGTAAGTTTTTGATAAAACTATTACCATATAAATGGCAATAGCTTATTATTAAACACTACTCTCTATTAGAGCATTGTCAGCTCCACACATTGAGATAGTTCTTTTTTGTTTTGATGATAATATAATCTATTACCTCAATAAGAAAACATTATAACTCCCAATACTAAGCAACTTCTCTTGCACCAAACTATCAAATCCAATCTGGCCCTCTACCTTCCTGGAATCAGAGTATATATACTTGACATTTTGATTCTTTGATAAATCTTTAATCCATTCTATAGGTAGATAATCATTTCTAAAAACATATCCTGACTTATCAATAGCATAAGGTAAAATATAGTTAGAATAATCATTGACCATGATACATTTTTTATCATTAGGAACTGCATTCTTAAGCTGAGTTTTGTGGACAAATAGATCATCATTAAAATATGCTTTATCTATTTGCCAAAAATCTTTAACCTTAGCGTATGCCCATACAGGACTTGTAAGAAGTAAAAAGTAAGCCAGGTATCTCTTGAATTTAGAAATTGTTTTTATGTTATAAAATAAATATAAAATCCCTATTGTAAAAATGGGTAAGAAGGGATAGAAATAGTAATCGTGTCCCTTCCCTATCTGTTGTAACACAAACATAAAATAAAAAACATAAGTAACGAATGCACTAATCCAATACCATGAATGCGAGCGTTTGTACACTCGATTTTTTAGTAATAAAATAACACTTAGTATCAGCAATCCTACCTGAGGATATCCTAAGACTATCATAGGTATATTATTTTGGAGTTGCTTCAATAAAAAAAAGAAATACTCAGCTGTATCAAAATTTTCAGAAAAGATTCCTTGAGCAATATCATTACCACCCCACTCAGGCACTGCTGTGAGATACCAACTAATCACAGGAATTAATATCAACCCAAAAGCTATAAACGTAATGACCTTATATCTAAGAGTTGTACCTTTCTTAAGGAAGTACATTAATGGCATAATACCAAAAAGTATAAATGGCAGCTTACTTAATGCACTAAAACACAAAAACACTGCAGAAATAATTATAGCTGTAGCATCACCTCTATTAATACCTTTAAAAAAGAAATACAAAAAATACAGACTGAGCATCAATGCAAAATTGTCTGGCATCACATTAATAGACTGATACAAGTAGACAGGAAAAAAAGACAATACAAACAAACTCAATAATGCTATCCCTCTACTCTTAAATATCTCAAAGGCCAGCAACCACATTCCATATAGACTCAAGAAGTATATAAACAACATGGAAAACCTCAAAATCAAATGATGCTCACCACACACTCTCTGAATTCCTGCAATCAACCACTGCATGACTGGAAACTCATAGCGCTTAATATTATCATCGCCAACGTTGTAATGTCCTACACGAGGATTAAAAATATTAAAATCGTTTCTCGTAAAATTTCTGATATTCAGACAGGTCTGTGATTGCCTCCAAGAATGTAAACCTTGCACATCTGAATGGAATGCATCTCTCTTGCAAAAGAGTGAAACAAAAACAATAGCAAGCGCTATGATATAATAATGAGACGTCTTAATTGTGATTACTTTTTATTGTATAAATATACGATAAGAAGTCTTAGTCTGATGAGTGTATTGGATAAAGGTAGTCCACCTTTATCATCGATTATAAAGACTTATTATTATATATTCAAGACTGAGCTTAAATCTTTAGATGTATTGCTGATAGCTAATCACATAGTTATATACAGTATCTGTCACAGCGAAAAGACTATCACATACCCACTTACTCAATAGTTAAGGCAAACCAAAATACCTCCCTACCCCTCCCATAAATTATTACTTTTGCATCATCATATAATTAACATAGAAAAGTAGCAGACGTATGGATTTCAAACAACTTATATCACATTGCAAAGAATACGGATTTATATTTCCATCATCCGAGATCTATGATGGGCTCTCGGCAGCTTATGATTATGGTCCCTTAGGTATAGAGCTTAAGAATAATATCAAGCAATATTGGTGGAAGAGTATGGTACAGATGCATAAGAATATTGTAGGTCTCGATGCAGCTATATTCATGCATCCTAAGACATGGAAGGCATCAGGTCACGTAGATGCATTCAATGATCCGATGATCGACAATAAGGATTCTAACAAAAGATATAGAGCCGATACACTCATAGAAGGGTATGCAGAAAAGATAGAAGCTAAAATCCAAAAAGATGTTACTAAGGCAGCTAAGAAATTTGGTGAAGAATTCGATGAGAAGCAATTCCGTGAGACCAATGGCAGAATAATAGACAGGCAGAGTAAAATAGACTATGCTATTAATACCATGAACCAGCATCTTAAAGATGAAAACATGGAGGGGCTCAAGGGCCTCATAGAAGAACTTGAAATAGCTGATCCTGAAGGGGGCTCACGTAACTGGACCGATGTACGTCAGTTTAATCTAATGTTCCATACTCAGTTAGGAGCTATCGCTGGTGAGGAAGGCAAAATATATCTTAGGCCAGAGACAGCTCAAGGTATATTTGTCAACTTTCTTAATGTCCAGAAATCTACGCGTCAGAAGTTACCATTCGGAATAGCACAGATAGGTAAGGCCTTCCGGAACGAGATCGTCGCTCGACAGTTTATATTCCGTATGCGAGAATTTGAGCAGATGGAAATGCAGTTTTTTGTTAAGCCTGGAGAAGAAATGAAATGGTTCGATTATTGGAAGCAGACAAGACTTAATTGGCACAAAGCATTAGGTACGCCTGATGAGAACTTAAGATTCCACGATCATGATAATCTTGCACATTATGCTAATGCCGCTGTAGATATAGAATTTAAATTTCCATTTGGATTCCGAGAATTAGAAGGTATACACTCACGTACCGATTTTGATCTTAAGAGTCACCAAGAGTTATCAGGTAAGAAATTACAATACTTCGATCCTGTTGCCAATGAAAATTATGTGCCTTATGTCGTAGAGACATCTATCGGATGTGATCGGATGTTCTTATCACAGATGGGGCAAGCACTCAGAGAAGAAACTGTCCCTGATGCTTCTGGTAAAGACTCGACACGTACTGTCTTAAAGTTACACCCTGCTATAGCACCAGTAAAAGCAGCAGTACTTCCACTGCTTAAGAATAAAGAAGAACTCGTCAAAGCCTCTACGGATGTATTCGATAAGTTAAAAGCTCACGTCATCTGTCAGTATGATGAGAAAGATGCAATCGGTAGAAGGTACAGAAGACAAGATGCGATCGGCACACCATACTCTATTACGATTGACTTTGATACATTAGAGAATGATACTGTAACGATACGTGATAGAGATACATTAGAGCAGAAGAGAATTAAGATCGATGAAGTCGCTAAAGTTGTCTCTGATAATTGCAGCATCAATCACATCTTATAAATAATTCTATATTGCAGATGGCACACCCTAAGATAGATCCGAGTAAGAAAACCATCATCTTTGATTTTGGCAATGTTCTTATAGACTTAGATTTCGATCTGTGCTTCGACACATTCGAGGAAGTCACGGGTATCAGATGGGACAGAGACAACATGCCACCTGAGATCACTTCTGCCATACATAAGTATGACAGAGGTCACATTTCTGACGAGGCATTCTTATGGGCCTTTCAGCAGCATAGCAGTAATTCTGATCCTCGAGATCTTATAAGAGCATGGAATAGTCTCATAGGGGATATACATTCAGAAAGATTCTCTATGCTTAAGGAGCTAAGGTCAGATTATAATCTTGCCATCTTAAGTAACATCAATAACCTACATCTTAGAAAAATACATCTATACCTTAAGAAGGAACATCAGATTACTGATTTTGAAGACAGGTACTTTGATCATGTTTTTTATTCTCATATCATAGGTATGCGTAAACCAGATGATGAGATATATCAGCATGTGACGTCAACGCTTGCCGTTAAGAATTCTGATATATTATTCATCGATGATCTGTATGAAAATATAGATGCTGCCAATTCCTATGGGTGGCATGGCCAGGTGCATCAACCTGAAGATGAAATAGTAAGTAATATTGACGGATATCTATCTGAGGCATTTTAGTTATAAAGAGAAAACGATCCTTCAAATATTTTTTGGAGGATCGTTAATATTCTAATGAGTCAATTCTAAATCGTTCTATCACTTACATAGTGAATTCATTCACAACCATGCATCCATTGCTCGGATTATCAACTAACCAAACTAAATTATCTCCTACTAATTCAGCATCTCCACATGCTAAAGTTGTACAAAGTAATATTTCACCTGTATCATCATTAACAGTATAGGTTATGTCCATCGATTCACTATATCCATCTCTGTCATTATAGTTTGCAACACCAGTGCCGTCACTTGAAATAGTTAATACAAATTCACACCAAGTACGATTAAATCTTGGATCAATAACAATGCAATTATTCTCATCTATTTCAGCCCTTGCAAGGTCAATATTAGCATCATCACAATTATTAGCTTCAATAGATATCATCTTCCAATCACCTACTATCCTTTCAGAATCCAAGGCATCATCAGAACAAGAGAACATCAAAAACAGTAAGCTTAATAATAGGTAATTAATTTTTTTCAAAATAAAAGTTTCTTTAATTAATGATTTAATTTGTCGAAGGAAATATACGCATGTTTTGCATACGTTAACTAATATACTGTAAATAATCTATTCAAAAATTTTGTTTGACGTAGCAGAAGTAATTAAATGTCAAAATTATTTCTGGCTTACCATATTCACATCCATTGTAGGATAAGGAATCCCAACACCAGCTTTATCAAATTCTTTCTTGACATTCTCTTGCATATAGAATGATGTATCCCAATAATGCTCACTCTTACAGAAAGGTCTCGTTGCAAGATTAACTGAGCTATCTCCTAATTCTGCAACGACGACGCCTTGTGCTGGACTTGTCAGAATATGAGGACAAGATTTTCCTACTTCCAATATGATCTGTCTTGCCTTATCTATATCATCCCCATAACCTATGCCGAAAGTCAATTCTACCCCTACCTCTCCTTGTCCTGATATATTAGTGATATCGTTATCAGTTACATTGCCATTTGCTATGATGATACGCTTATTATCCAATGTCTTAAGAGTCGTATTGAATGCATTAATCGCATCAACAGTCCCTATTGTAGCACTTCCACCGATCTGCACCAAATCTCCCACCTTGAATGGCTTAAATATCATGAGCATAACTCCTGCCGCAGCATGACCTAAAGTACCATTAAGCGCCATCCCTACCCCTATCATTAATGCACTGATAATGGCTATAAATGATGTCGTACTTACACCAAACATAGATGCTACTGATAACAACAACATCACCTTTAATATCATGCTAAGTATAGAAGATAGAAACTTAGAAAGCGTCTCGTCTATCCCACCAGCACGTATAGCCTTATTAGCAAATTTGATAATCTTACCTATAATCCAAAAACCTAAGATTAGCGTTACAATAGCTAATGCGACCTTAGGTGCATATTCTATTGCCATTTCTGTACCTCGTTCTGTAAGTTGAGCTATATCCATTATTGTTATATTTTTAAGCTGTGAGAATTCGATTAGTCTCCATTATGTAAAGATGTATCTATTGCTCCGCATTAGTAGTAAGCCATTAGATAAAATAATTGCATGCTTCATTTAATGAGAACATATGCATTATATCATGCAAATGAAATATTTTAGAGCTACATTATATAATATATAATGTTAATATAAATAATGATGAACGAAGTCGCTCTCGCAAAACTGCAAAGATACTGTGCCTATCAGGAACGATGTCACCAAGAGGTCCGCTCTAAGCTGATATCCATTAAAGTATACGGCGACGACTTAGAAGAAATAATCTCAGAGCTCATAAGTGATAATTTTCTTAACGAGGAGAGATTTGCCTGTGCTTTTGCACGAGGAAGATTCCGTATGAAAAAATGGGGTCGCAATAAAATAAAGCAACATCTTAAGCTCAAAAGAATATCGAGCTATTGTCTAAAGAAAGCAATGGAAGAGATAGATGAAGAAGAGTACCTATCAACTCTGGACGATATACTGAGAAAAAAAATGGAAAAACATGACGATCTCAATCCGCTTGTCGCCAAAGACAAAGCAATACAATATGCAATATCGCGAGGATATGAGACTTCTATAGTCTATGATCAGATTAGATCAATAGGCGCTTCTTAATTCAGATAGCCTTTTCTGAATAAGATGCCTTTCTTAGCATCAAAGCCAGGCTGTACACTCCTATGGAGTAATGCCTGCTTGTAAGGATACTTACGAGAATCAACAATATAAATCTTGCACCCTATAGACTTTCCTAATTCCGAATGCGTATTCTTCCATAGATATGCAATCTCCTGAGCAGTAGTACTATAATCCTTAGACCACTTACTTCCTATCACGACTTCTATAGAAAATATGCCATTAGAAAAATTAGTAAGCTTAGAGCTCAATCCGTAACCGACTCTGTAATACATGTCAGTCTCTATAAAATGCTTTCTGTTGATTTCTTCAATATTCATAACACACAGAAAAAAGCAGAAACTATGCCACAATAAGCTTGATATATATGAACTTTAGTATATGACTAGTAGCTTGCTACCTTAATCGCGAGGATCAATAGAAATATAAATATAATGTAGACTAATACTAGTAGCAGATACAGACTGCTATCAGACTGCTTTATCGCTTCAGATTAATTGGGATACCTATCCCTAATTGTAATTTCTTGTGTGAGAAAAAGACCAGTGGACCATTAGATAATCCTACAGGCTGAGAAGGAGTTCCTCCTTCTTGTAATCCAATAAATATATCTGCTGATAATTCTACCTTTCCTATCCATTGCGTAAGAGAAATCTCCGCTCCAAAAAACTTTTGATTCACATATACTCTATCATCTAAACTACTAAGTGTATAAGAATCTTTTGAATTAAAGTATTGTTCCATTTCTATCCCTACACCTAATAGGGTATTAGGATAGAGCTTATAATCTACACCTAATTTGATATCAAAAATATCAGTATACGTTGTTACAACAAAGTCTGGAAGATGAGGCCCTGACCTTTCATCTATAATTTTAAGCCCAAATGGATACATATTAAATGAAAACTGTCCATATAATTTCTTGCTAAATGGAATTCTTGCAATTGCTCCAACACCCCAAGTCCATTCTTGTGGATCTTCTATCGTAGTTAGGAATTCACTATTCCAATAATAATGATTATGAGTTCCGCTGATTTTCGGAGTGACTATAATTTGACCAAAGAATAATATTGGAAGAAACACCAAGATTAGGATGAAATAGAATTTTACACTTGATATCATTACTTATCTCTTGAATTATCAATTCCCAAAGTATAGCCAATTCCAAACTGAAAATTTGTGTGATAAAAAAAAACAATTCCCGTGCCTTGAGAAACATTAAGATTAAAAAATGCATCAAAAAATACTTCAAACTTTTTTATGTTATGGCGTGTTGTTAATTCAAACCCAAAATAACTTTGGTTGGGAAAAATTATGACTTCATTTCTTGAATTAATTCTATCTTTTAAATCAAAAATATACTCAAATTGTAGTCCTATGCCAACAGAAGTCTTATCACTGAATATGCTATTCTCTATACCAATCTTAATATCAAAGTGTTTAAACTCTAAATCATCTTCAGCTGTTATCCTATTAGGATAAACGACTTTATTAGTATAAAAATTAATACCTGAGACAATACCGAGATCTTTATACAATAGTCGACTGGCATTAAATCCAATCCCTATATTACTTCGAGAGTTATTACATTTATTATCTAAACACCCAACTTGTCTATAGTTAGCCCAATTGTAACTTACCCTCGGTGTCAGTGTTATCTGACTTGAAAGTGAAAAAGACATCATGAAAACCACACACAAAAATATCGTGTGTCTAAGTATCCATGATGTCTTATAACCGTGCATTAGCTGTGTGCTATTTTATTTTCAATAACTATAAAAGTATAACTAATCTTAGCGAGCTTATAGGTTTTGAATTTTTAACTACTATCCTCAAGACTGATTCTTGAATAAAAATGACAACGTTAGATGGCAATTACACTATGCTTGGCATCAATCTACGCTGAACGGGGTGTAAGTGGAGATTAGTTTGAAGGTCAGAAACTTATAAAAATGGAAAGCCCTGCAAGAAATTTGGAGTTTTTTTTTGCAGAGCTTCTTTTATTTAAAGTTAGCTTATTAGTCTACTAGTCCCATGACCTTTCTATATCACATGCCATAATCTTGGTTATAGAGTCTAATTCAACACTATTATAATAATCAAGACAATAATGCATAGTTCTTGGCCCAATCATACCTTCATTGTAGAGATTATTTACGAAAAGACTATCAGTTTCCCAATTAACTTCACCCCACTTTTTATATGTTCTATCAATACTATCTTGAATAATTTCTTCAATAACAATATTAGCTAATGAATCAAGTTTACGATAGGTTTCAAAACCATATTGTATACTATTAGGAGTGCTCAAATCTTTACCGTTTAATTTATAGGAATAACCAACACACGTTGCAAATACTTCAATTTTAAGATTTTCTTTTAATAACTCACCACAAGAATCAAGTCGATCAGTTTGCTTACGAGAACTACATGAACTATAAGTTATAATTCGTAATAAAATAATTATTAAAATATATTTACTCATCTTAACTAATCTAATTCCCAGTAATAAACGGTCTCATAACCACCAAAACAGCGCATTTCAGGTTGTGTAGTAGAACACCTGTCTCCATCAAATAGATCTGCATGGCCACTTGTATAAGAACCCGCTGGATTTACACCTATTCCTATACCTTTTCTACCATCTAATGCTGTATTAAGAGTTGATGTGCTTGGATTACTATAACCATCCGGTGCATTATCATAATCTGAAAAGGTTTTCTTCATCCATTCACTCAAAGCCCTTGCATTTAGAAAATAAAAATTGCCGTCTTTTCCTTCTAATGTTCCTGGCTTATCACTTGTACTTTTTATATCCGGAATTTCAATGCCTGCATTATTCAAGGCTATAGAAACTTTTAGGGCACAAGTATTTGCTGTTCGATCTCTACCTCCATCTGCAATATCATCTTTTCTAACCTGAAGTACATCTCCACCTGCAATTCTATAAATCTCATCTGCACCATAAATAAATTTACCATCTTTTTGTGGAAAGCCATCAAAAAAGTCTTGGTAGCTAGGCTCAACTTGTGGCGGAAAAGTCAATGTTGGATCATTCCAATACTCCTCATCAAAAAACCAATCTTGACCTGTATAGTCAAGAATATTTAGAATTTGATCGTCAATCTTATCGTCAGACAAAGTGCCATCACAACCTTGATTACCATTTTTTTCAAACTCCGATACAATATTATGTAATTGCTCAGCTGTTAAATCTGCATCATTACGTTTCATATAATCAATGATTGCAGCATTGCATGGACATCCCGGATATTGATTAGCCAATTCAGCTTTCACTTTATCTTCAGTGATATAACCATTCGGTCCATGAAAACCTGATTCAGATGAATTAGCCTCCTCGCAAAGCTTTTCCATAATTTCATTTACAATTGCATCCCCATCTTTATTTCCGCATGAAGGTCCCTTTGATATAGCTGTAATAAGGTCAGCTGCATTAGTTCCCATATGATTTCCTTTGCATTCTTCATCAAAGTCGAACCCATTTTCAATAATGATAATAACATCTTCAGTATTATTACTTGAAGTCCCAGATCCCCCAACACTATCACTTGTTTCACGAGGAGGAATATCTACACTTGTGGAAAAACTCCCACCTCCAGTGCTGCCTCCACTACAAGGTACATTGTAATATTCCGTCACAGTCTGAGACCACTTAGCCCAATAAGGAACGACACTACCATCTCCTAAAGTTATTGTACCCACATAAACAGCAATAGTATAGGTTGTAGAAATACTAAATGAATAGTTTCTACTGACTATTCTATCCTCTGGTATTGTATTTATATAATCACTTATCCAGTCATTTATCATAGGATACATAGATCCATCTGACAATATTTGCCAATTTTGAATTTTTGGTATGACATTAAAATAATCCTTATCGTCTGGCAAATTTGAAATTTTATTTAAAATTTCATTTACTGTATAGAAAGTAATATGAAAATGTGAATCACTATGAGCGTATTCAATAACTGCTGTTAATTTCTCATTTTCAAATATTGGGATATGTACCAAGTAAAAATCATCAGATTGAGAATTAAGTAGTGACCAATTCCATCTTAATTCTCCATAAAATGAAAGTGCCAGTTCTATATCTGACTAATTATTTAATTTTATCAAATTTTCTTGTACTTGACTAAGTAATGATGGTGGTACATCTTCATCAATATTTTTTGAGTTGCCTAAAAAGGAGCTTAATTCCAAAGATCTAAAATCAAGTTTATGTTCAGTTTTTGATTCTGTCAAATGGTCACTGGTAAGATGATGATCATTACCACAACTGAAGAACAAAATCAGTAGAAATAGAATTAAAATTATTCTTTGCATACTTAAAATTTAAACGGATAAGGAATAGAAAATAATATTCCTAAAATTACCCCCCCCACTCATATGACCAAATCCATGCAATGGTATTTTTACTTTAAATTTTATGATGTTAAATAACTTATATAAGTAAAATTTAATATGAAGCATAAAAAAGAGACTCAAAAAATAATTTTGAATCTCTTACATAATCAACAGTATACTTCCTTTACGTTAGTCATTGTAATCCACAACTTTACCATTCTTGGCAAGGCGGATAAGTAGTTTGATAATTTCTTCCATGTTGGCTACAGTTTGATGTAATGAGTAATAGATTAACATTGGTTAAGTAGAGATCTAATAGATTTTAGAGACTTGTAAGCTTTTTATTCATTCTATCTTAAAGCATTCTTGTTTTAAGATCATTTCCGAATTCTTCGAACTTATCTTTGAGATCATTGAAGCCGTCCTCCACAGTTCTTGCGATATTATCTATATTGATATCTTCTCCTCTCATAGCTAAGAAGTCACTACTTGTCTTGGCCTCTGGCACAGCAATCCAAAGTATGAGATAGACTAATGGACCAAATCCAAAAGCAAAAAACAATACGATCAATGCTATTCTTAAAAGCGTAGGACTTTTAAATCCAAAGTAAGCAGATAATCCTCCTGCAACACCACCAAAAACTTTATGCTCAGGATCTCTGAACAGACGTCTTGAATGTCCTGATGTCCCTGTATTTGTTTTTGATTTAGTTTTCTTATTTGCTCTACTTGAGTAGGTCTGTTTCTCATCTGATGCGAAGTCTTCTGGCATACCCATAGTCGTCTTCATATTATTGACCTTATGTAGTGAGACGATATGCCCTCCTGTCCTATCTTCTTCAAATAATTCTGCGATACGAGCTTCTATATCGTATATAATATCTTCAGCTCCTTGTGATCTTGAGAAGTGTTTTTCAAGGTTATTGAGATATTTATTGAGTGCCGTGTATGCATCTTCATCTATAGTGAAAGCTTTACCAGCTAAGTTTACGTTGATTACCTTTTTCATATTGTTTAATTTTTTTTAGAAACTAATCATCTGCATTAATGATGCTTAGTTGGATTTTTGAATTGATTGTCTTACGGCATTACTTAATGATTCCCAGGTTGTGATTAATTCTCCCAAGAATTGTTTTCCTGTATCTGTGATCTGGTAATATTTTCTGGGAGGTCCAGAAGTGGACTCCTGCCATGAGTAACTTAGGAGTTCATCATTCTTTAGTCTATTAAGCAAAGGATACAATGTACCTTCTACGACAATCATTTCTGATTGCTTGAGATGCTTGATTATATCAGAGGGATACATCTCCTCATTTGAGATAACCGATAGAACGCATAGTTCTAATAATCCTTTTCTCATCTGTGCTTTGGCGTTTTCTACTTTCATTAGATAATTAAATTTGATGGCAAATATAGTGTTATAACTACTACTATGCTAAGCATAGTTCCATATTATACACACATCTTCGATAAATGAAGTGAAAAATTAGACGAAATCATGGATCTTCGTTGACGATAGTCAGTACTTTTCCATACTTATGGTAGTTGTTCTTTTTGTTATTACCTCAGTTCTATAGCTACAAATGACAAAATGTATACCGTCAAATAACAACTCCTAAAGGAGCAAGCTATCAGAATAGTCTAATCTCGACTTATTAGTTATACCCATAAAAAAAAGGCGCTTATGATAAATTATGATTTATCATAAGCGCCTTTTCAGTAAGCACGGATAGTTCCTAGGATCTACATCGTATGCTTATTTAAGTGTGCTCACTTTATAGTCTGCTGACTCTTTATACTTTGCATCAGTAATTAATTTATATGCAGCTACTGCATCAGCATTTTTACCTAATGCTTCCAGCGCTTGGCCCTTCGCATAGATAATTCTATCTTTTTTCTCAGGAGATTGTGCTAGTGCATCATCTAAGTAAGTTACTGCATCTGCGTTGTTATTCTGAGTCATGAGACTCTTAGCGACATAGTATCCTACATCAGGATTTTTCTTATTGTCTAAGTACATCTTACCTAGTGATACGACTTTATCATAAGCTTTATTCTTGTAACTCTTACTGATAATTGACTTTGCTCTTTCGTACGCTTCGTTCTCTTTTTTAGGCTTACCTTCCGTCTTTGCAATTTTCGAAGCTTCAAAATATTTAGCGAGTGCCTCCTCTGCCATTCCTTTAGCAGCAAGTACTCTTGCTATACCTATATAATTAGAAGAGTAGGCAGGATTTAACTCCACACCTCTTGTATACAATTCTGAAGCTTCATCATAAGCTTTGGCCTTTCTCTTTGCATTGCCTAAGTTATAAGCTGCCATGGCGCCATTCTTTTTAGAAAGTCCGATGACTTGTTCGTTTCCTTCAGCTTCTGCTTTAATGAGTGCCTGTTCTACAAGAGGTAGTCCCTCTTCGTAATTTTTAGCTTTAATTAATTCTAATGCACTGTTATATAGGCTTGCTGCTGTCTTCTCACCTCCTTCCTGCGCATCTATGGTAGAATAAGTTAATGAACTGATCACTGCTACAAACAATACTTGATAAAATATACTCTTCATATGAAACTCTATTTAATTATTTATTTTATAAAAAACCAAGATAAATATTTAATCAATATTTAAAATAGCTGCTCGACATTAATCTACGATATGTCAAGGATAAGTTGTATTGTAATATTTACTGCACCATAGTCATCTTCATAATAATATCGGTATTGGGCCTGTCTTGGACACGAGCTCCAGTAGGCATGGCAGCCATCAGATCTATAATCTCAAGACCCTCTATAACCTCTCCGAATACAGTATAGCGCATATCCAGACCAGGGTAACCGCCTACAGTCTTGTAGTAAGCTCTATTGACATCAGGAAATTTATAATTAGCATTTTCCATTCCATCCAGTGTAGCATCTGTCCATTTATAACCTTGAGTAATATAGAACTGACAAGCGCTTGATTCCCTATTGGGATTATTAGCATCAGCAAGTCTTGCGGCGGCTACAGCACCTTTCTTATGGAAGTGATTAGATCTGATCTCTGCAGGTATTACTCCACAATTATCCACACTTAGTGACTCATTAGGACCAGCTCCTACAGAACTTGGATTTCCGCCTTGAGCCATAAAGGCTGGCATTATTCTATGGAACATTGTCCCATCATACATACCGCTTTTGACATTTTTGACAAAATTATCTCTATGAATAGGTGTATCATCGTATAACTTGATGATCATATCGCCAAACATAGTAGTGACCTTAACTTTGTAATTCTTGTCTTGAGATAACACAATAGTACTCATACATATAAATACTAAAAGTGATAAATAATGCTTCATACTAATTTTTGATTTTAAAAAACAATTACCAATTTCTATAGTCTTTTCCTAATGTATTGTACCCCTTAAGGGTTATGTACGTTGTGACATTTTTATAAAAATTACACTAACGATATTAGGATACTTTATCTAATAGAGGTAATACACTACTAATTGTAATTATTAAGTAGATCGCAAATTAATAAACTTGAAGACTATGAGGCAAGTGTGAGCACAATAATGTTCTGTTAAACTATTGTACATTTAATTGATAGGTATTAGAACTTGGAGTCGCAACTCTAACATATGTACTAAAATGTACCTATGTCCAAGAAGATGCTGAAATAGATTGGATTGGGTAAGAACTTTTGAGTTCTACTCACAAGGTAGCTTGATGTGGAATTCGGTCCCTATTTCTACTTCTGAGTTGATAGAAATCTGCCCATTATGTTTTTCTACAATTTTCTTACAGATAGATAATCCAAGACCACTTCCTTCAAATTCTCGATTACTGTGTAATCTCTTGAATGGCATAAAAATTTCTTCGTAGAAGGATTTCTCTATACCGATACCATTATCTTTTATATTGATGTGGAGGATGTCACCTTCCTGAACTGCGGTGACTTTTACTGTTGGATTTTCGCTTTTGTTATACTTAATTCCATTCTCGATAAGATTCTGAAATAATAAAGTCAAGTATACTTTATTACCCGTTATACTAGGGAGATTATCATATTCAATCTTAGCGTTTTTGGCATTTATACAATAAGCTAAGTTATATTCTTGATCTCTTACAATATCGTTAAGGTTAACCTGTCCCATGTCCTCACTGACCTGATCTACACGGCTAAAATTTAATATATCATTTATTAATTTTTCTAAATTCTTAGATGACGATTTTATAATATCTAAATATTCTAAATTTTTGTCGCTTGTATTATCTGCTTTTAGGCTACGTTCTAGCAATCCTGAGAAGCAGAATATATTCCTCACAGGCTGCTTAAGATCATGAGAAGTGACATAGGCAAATCTCTCCAGTTCTGAGTTCTTTTCTTTTACTTTTTCTATAAGCACATCTTTTTCGCTTGATTCGGACTCAGCGAATGTTGCATAACTTCTAATTGCATAGAATACAACGATGATCGTGATAAGTAAGTGCACCATAGATCTGTAAGGATTATCATAGACAACCAACTGCTCTAAGAAGGGCTTGCAAACTATAACAATTACAAACGCTACAATACTAAGTATAGCCATCTTATACCTCATTTCTTCATCTTTAAAAAGAAGAATACTCAAAGCGATCAGAACGACGAAATATGTCATGAGCCCAGTAGAATAAGAACTGAGCAAAGCATATGCAGAAACCCAAACTACGTAGTACAAGTACAGTAGCAAATTGATTTTATTCTTGTATCTCGTCTGGTTAACAAAGTAAAATGCTAATGAAATAAATGTCGAAATATAATTAATAGCAATCGGGAATTCTGTCTTCAGTGAGTTCAATACAAGAAAACATATGTTGACTATTAAAGTGATATTTAACCACTTATTAGTGAAAGTATTCATCCTTGCTAATGCGCTAGATGATTTAACTTCTACTTTCTCATAGTTTGTATGATATGATGTTGACTTTAACACAGCTATATACTTTCAAATTATGGTCCAAAACGTTAAAAGTCACTTTACCTGATCTAAAAAGTAAAGTAGCTGACAAAAAATACTAATTCTTGTAAGATATCCGATATATGGCATCACCAAAATCGTCACTTATAAGCATAGAACCATCAGGTAGGTATTCTATATCTACCGGTCTTCCCCATGCTTCATCAGCTGCGACATCTAACCATCCATCTGCAAATACTGAGTAATCTACAGCATTGTAATCATCATCTAAGCTCACCATACTTATACGATAACCTACTTTCTTAGATCTATTCCAAGAGCCATGTTCAGCTATAAATGCGACTTTATGTCTATACTTATCTGGAAACATATTACCAGTATAGAATTCTACACCTAATGGCGCTACATGAGCACCAAGCTTCTGTACCGGTGGTGTATAGTCCTTACATTTCTTATTCTTACCAAATTCATCATCTAACAGATCACCTTGATGACAATATGGAAATCCAAAATGCATATTATCATCAGTCGCCATATTAAGTTCGCATGCAGGGATATCATCTCCCAACCAGTCTCTTCCATTATCGGTAAACCAAAGTTTCTTGGTAGATGGATGCCATGTAAAGCCGACAGTATTTCTTACTCCACTCTGGACGATCTCCATCTTCTTAGTATCTACATCTAATCTTGTAATGGTATTGAATACAGGATCCTCAGACTCACAGATATTACAAGGAGCTCCTACGGGTACATAGAGCTTACCATCAGGTCCAAAAGCTATATATTTCCATCCATGATGGCCTTCATTTGGATACTTGTCATAGACAACTTCTGGCTCTGGCGGATTGCTTAAGTTATTCTCGATATCCTTATATCTTAGGATACGAGATACCTCAGCGACATAAAGATCACCATTTCTGTATGCGACACCATTAGGCATATTAGCATCTTCTAATAATGTATATTTCTTGTCTACTATGAAGTCTCCATCAGTATCCTTAAGAGCATAGACGGCACCTAATCCTCTGGTACCTACATACAGTGTACCTTCTGGACTATAACACATACTCCTTGCATTTTCTATATCCTCGGCATAGACATCGATCTGAAAACCCTCTGGTAGATTAATCGCAAGACCAGAATCTGTAGTGGGTTTTAAATCAGACTTTTTCTTTGGAGGATTATACTTACATGTAGATAAAGTAAGGAGAAGTGGTAGTAGAATTTTAAGTATCAAAAGCTATTATTTTAAGAAAGGTTATCAACGGATTCTTCTTGGCCGGGAGAGAGTACTTTAATTCTGACTATCTCAATCTTAGTCTCGTCTACATCTTCTATTGTAAAAATATAATTATCTAATGCTATCTCTTGACCTGCTTCTGGAATAATCTCAGAGGTCATAACTATGTATCCAGATAATGTCTGATACTCCCCTTCTGGTAGTTGTAGTTCCGGAAATTTCTCATGGATATAATCTATCTCCAGCCTTCCAGAAAGTAGATATTCATCATCACTAATTTTCTCAATAACAAAGTCTTCGACATCATGCTCGTCTTCGATATTGCCGAATATCTCTTCTAAGATATCCTCTAATGTTATAATACCGGCAGTACCTCCAAACTCATCAACAACACAAGCTATAGTCGTCCCATCATTAATAAATTGCATCATAAGATCTTTGAGATTCATGACATCTGGAACGTATAAGATATCTAATATTACAGATTTTATAGATTCGGGATTCTCCCATAGCTGCTGGTGATGGACATAACCCGTTATGTTATCAGTATCTCCATCTGTGACTATTATTCTTGATAGTTTTGATTCTAATACAACTGACATTAATTCTTCTACACTATCATTGACATCTACAGAAATTATCTCCGTACGTGGGATCATACAATGCGATACTGAACTGTGTCCAAGATTCAGAGCATTAGTTAGTATCTCTTTATCTATATCATCATGGTCATCACTAAGACTATCTTCTATGAAGTGCTCTAAGTCTAACTTAGTCAATACACTTTCTGCATTGTCGATATTAAATCTAAAAATGTATTTCAATATAAAATTAGTCAGCCCCGTCATTATAAAAGTCGGAACCATTAATAGCTTCTTAAATATCGACAGTGGATATGCTAGTCCAAAAAGCATTTTAGTTGAGTACATACTAAAAAAAGTCTTAGGAAGAAATTCTCCAAATATCAAAACTATAATCGTTATAAATAGCGTATATATAAGTAATGAAAATACGCCTGATCCTATATATGGACTTAAGTAAGGTTCCAGTAATAAAGTCGTAAGAGTGGTAAATGCCACCAAAGCAATATTATTACCTACTAACATCGTACTGAGAAAGTCTTGCGGCTTTTCGTAAAACTTGTGGATAATGTTACCACGACGCGTGTTTTCAGATTTCTTTACTGCAATACCCAGCTTGTTAGCTGAGACAAAAGCAATCTCAGAACCCGAGAAAAAGGCAGATAGTGCCAAAAAAAATATTATTAGTATAAATAGTCCCACAAGACAAAAATATACAGTTATTAAGTAATATTCATTAATAAAATCAATCTTACATTTATAATATAAGTATATTAACAAAAAAGAAATTTGAAGCTCGATATAAGAAAACTGGCGAAAGATGATCTGGATCAATATTTCATAGATCAAAAACTACCTAAATATAGGTCTGATCAGGTCTGGCAATGGTTGTGGAAAAAGCAAAAATTCAGCTTTGAAGATATGCGTAATATCCCCAAAACAATACTCGAAAAATTAGAAGCCGACTTCCGTATTAACGCCATTGATGTAGATAAAAAACAAGTCAGCATAGATGGTACCATTAAGAATAGAATACAACTACATGATGGGCACCTTGTAGAATCGGTACTTATTCCCGTAGAAGATATGTCTCGATATACAGCTTGTGTATCATCACAAGTAGGATGCAGTCTTACTTGTAAGTTCTGTGCTACTGGAAAGATGAAGCTACAGCGTAATCTGGAAGCTTCTGAGATATTTGACCAAGTGGCATTACTTAATCAGCAGTGTATAGAAAATTATGATAAGCCACTGAGCAATATCGTATACATGGGTATGGGTGAGCCACTACTTAATTATAAGAATGTACTTAAAAGCATCCACTATATAACTAATGACGTGGGCTTAGGTATGTCACCTAAGAGAATTACAGTAAGTACAGTAGGGATCGCTAAGATGATAAAAAGGCTCGCTGATGAAGGTGTTAAATTTAACCTTGCTTTATCACTCCACGCTGCAGATGATCATAAGCGTAGTCAGATTATGCCTATTAATGATCAGAACAATCTCTCTACACTCATGGAGTCCATTAAGTACTTCTATGAGGAAACTAAAAATAGAATCAGCTTTGAATACATCAGCTTTAAAGGATTCAATGATACACCCACTGATGCTAAGAATCTGATCGAACTATGTAGGCATTTTCCTGTTAAAGTCAATATTATAGAGTATAACCCTATAGATGGCGTGAATTTTGAACGATCTACATCAGTAAGCATAGATCAATTCGCCCAGATATTACGAAACCATAAAATTATGGTAACAGTCCGAAAGAGTAGAGGCATGGATATAGATGCAGCATGTGGACAGCTCGCAAATAAGGGTTAATACTGATTTTAAATACTACACAAAAACATACTTTTAGTACATGAAAAAAATCATCCCTCTTTATTCTCTCGCTATCTTACTTATACTACTTACTTCTCTATCTGTAGATGCTCAGAATACAATCACTGGAACCTTTATTGATGTAGGAGAAACAGAATATGCAACGCTTAATAAAGTTATCAGAGATTATGAATTACTAGAGATTAATATTCAGAAATCAGATATTAATTTGAATAAAAATAGCGGAAAAGTTAATGTGAAATTTGGAAGTGAAGAACTGAACTTAAGCCTCTTCAGTGATAACATTGCAGTCAGCGCCAAAGTCGAAAACAAACCTCACCTACTTTCAGGGAGCTACGATTTTGCATCTATTGTCAGTCTTACTATAAATGATGATTTTATCTACGGCTTTTTTAAAGACGGTAATACTACAAGATATATAGAGCCCTTATGGTACATAGAACCTGATGCTCCAAAAAATATATTCGTTTTCTATGACATGAAAAATGTTATAGAATCGAGCGATCATAAATGTGGCGTTACAGAACAACAAATAAGAACACCAAAAGACACGCCTTTAAAAATGACAACGGACTGTAGAGTTGTAGATTATGCTTTTGCCAATACTGCAGACATGTTCACTAAGTATGGATCAGCAACAGGTGTTATGAATCATAACTTTGGCGTACTTAATAATGTACAGACTAATTATAGGTCTGAATTTGACGCTAATTTGGAATATGTTGTGGTCGCTCATTACATACCTACGACCTCTGCTAATGATCCTTTATCGCCTAACACTGCATCTACGGATGCTTCTACTTTATTGGATAGGTTTACTTCTTGGTGTGGTGGATTTGGCGCAGGTGGAGGAGGATCACAAGGTAATAGTGGAGGATTTGGGACTACTTTTGATATGGCAGGTATGTGGTCAGATAGAACATTCAATAATAATGTCTTAGGAGTAGCATGGGTAAATGGCTGGTTTCATATTTTCTCAGATCATACGACTTCAGCTATTGGTCTTAATGTTCTTGTCTCTCATGAGATTGGTCATAACTGGGGAGCTCAGCACGTATCATCGACTACTAATATCATGTTCCCAAGTGTTCAGGTAACAGATAATTGGGTTAGTAATTCTGTTACTGAAGTTAATAGTAGAGTAAATGCGGTAAGTGGTTCTCTAAGTAACTGCTCTACAGAAGGAAGCCCTACGGCTTTATTTTTTAGCAGTCATGGTACAAATGCAACATGTAGTGGTACTGCTACAACTATAGAATTTGAAGATCAGTCTCTATATGGCGCAACACGAGACTGGATATTTTTAAATGGTACTCCCGCAGTATCTACAAATGCTAAAGTATCTGTAAATTATCCCAGCACTGCGTCTGGCTTAAACTACATAGAGCTAGAATCTGCAAATCCTGCTGGGTCAGATATATTACAATCCTACATAGACTTTAAGCCAGCCCCAGGGGTACAATGTACACCATCAAGTGGAAATGGAAGTAATGGAGGTATTGTCTCAGTAGCATTGGCCAATATGAGAAACATAAGTACAACAACAGGCGTTTATCAAGATTTTTCTTGTAGTAAGACAGCAAGCTTAGAAGCTAATGCAAGCTATGACATCTCAATATCAGGACCACCCTTCACCAATACGATTAACTATAGAGTCTATGCCGATTGGAATAATGATAATGATTTTAGCGACACTGGAGAATCTGTACTTTCTGGAACATTTGTATTTGGTGGAGTATTTAATTTTACTACGCCTACTAGTCCAGTATTAGATAACTTGCTGAGACTAAGAGTTATCTATTCATTAAATTCAATCAGCGGCCCTTGCATAAGTCCTGCTGTTGGTCAAGTTGAAGATTACTCCGTGTACTTCCCTTCTGCACAAGTATATGGTTGCACTGATACGGCAGCTAACAATTACAATGCTAATGCAACAGTAGATGACGGATCATGTACATACGGCGGTGGAGGTACAACATGGTATCGTGACAGAGATGGCGATACTTTTGGCGATCCTGCAGTTACTCAGAATGCTGTCAATCAACCTTCTGGTTTCGTAAGTGTAAATACTGATTGTAACGATGATGATGCTACCGTGTTTCCAGGGGCACCAGAATTATGTGATGGACAGATTAATAATTGTAATACACAATCTCTACCCATTATAGAAATAGATAATGATGGAGATGGATTCGTAGAATGTGCTATTGACAACGGTGGATGGGACGGCCCTATTGTTAACACATTAGGCAATGATTGTGATGACACAGACGATACAATATTTCCAGGTGCTCCAGAACTATGTGATGGACAGATCAATAATTGTAACACACAAAATCTACCTCTAAATGAGATAGATAATGATGGAGATGGATATGTAGAGTGTATAATTGATATGGACGGTTGGGATGGTAATATTCCGAATATTTTAGGAGAAGATTGTGATGATACAGACACCGATATAAATCCAGAAGCTGATGAGATATGCGATGGCATAGATAATAACTGTAATAATCAGACTGATGAGGGCGTCTTAACTACCTACTATATAGATTTAGATGGTGATAATTTCGGTGATCCTAATGTCACAACTGAAGCTTGTAATCCACCAGCTAATTATGTAATCAATAATCTTGATTGTAATGACAATGACAGCACGGTATATCCTGGTGCTCCAGAGCTATGTGATGGCCAGCTCAATAATTGTGCAGCTAATAATATACCTAATAACGAAATAGACAATGACAATGATGGGTATGTAGAATGCTCTATAGATGGCGGTGGCTGGGATGGTGGCAACCCTATCAAGCTGGGTGACGACTGTGATGACACTAATCCTAATGTTAATCCAGGAGAAACCGAAATCTGTGATAATATAGATAATAACTGTAATAATCAGACTGATGAAGGCTTAGTATCTACTTACTTCTTAGATAATGATAGCGATGGTTTCGGTGATTCAGATAATTTCTTAGTAACCTGCAATCCTCCATCTAACTATGTAACTGATAATACTGATTGTGATGATGATGACGGGACAGTATTTCCTGGTGCACCAGAATTATGTGACGGACAAATTAATAACTGTAACACATCGACGTTGCCTCTCATCGAAGTAGATAACGATGGAGACGGTTACGTAGAATGTACCCTTAATGGTGGATGGGATGGCGGTAATCCTACTAAGTCAGGCGGCGACTGTAACGATTCTAATCCTAACGTTAATCCTGGGGCCTCTGATGTATGCGATGATAATATAGATAACAATTGCGATGGCATCATAGACTTCGGATGTGGTGATTGTGACGGCGTTAACCTGGTGATAAATAATGGTAATATTATGGCTATCCATAGAGCACAAGTATCTATCGACTCAGATGCTTTAGTTAATTTAAATTCGGTGCTATATATGGCTGGAAATAACATAGAATTATTAGCTCCATTTGAAGTTGCGTCTGGAAAGGTTTTCGAAGCAAGAATAGAGCCTTGTGTTGTCAATGCTCAAAATGATGAAGAGCCAGATAATGCAAGAAATAATATTGATAATTATAATTTCTTTGATAGTGTAAAAGAAACTTTTACTACTCATGAGGAAGTAATCATAAATGTTACAGATGCTGATAATAAATTAGTTATTAATCTTAATGGTAAGCATTCAGAAATCTACAATCAGTTCTTAGAAAAACTGACAAACCTTAATTCAGGTAAGTACACTTTATCTATAAAGGGTGAGGAAAATTCTATCGAAGAAAAAATGACGATTACTCAAAAGAAGTAATCATAAATCTAAGCGTTGCTAAATCATTCCAAAAATTAGGGTATGATTTAGTAACGACTTCTGGGTCGTTAATATAGATAGGCTTAAGAATTGCAAGAGGCGCCAGCGCCATCGCCATCCTATGATCTTGGTAAGTGTCAAATATAGGATTGTCTATCATCGCTTTTCCACTTTGTATATATGCATACTCTCCATCTGACTCCCTGATAGTCACACCGACTTTACTTAATTCTGTAGCTAATGCTGCCATTCTATCTGTCTCTTTAATAGCTAATGTCTGCACACCTTTATAATGCAACTCTATTCCTAATGCAGCTGCCATTACAGCAAATGTCTGAGCAAGATCTGGCTGATTAATAAAGTCGTACTTTATCACTTTAGGAAATAATCCGTTAGAATTCAAAGTTATAGATCCATCATTAAATTCAGTTGTAACTCCAAATGTTTTATACAACTCGATGACACGACTATCACCTTGGTAGCTATTATTAATATAGTGTGACAACTTGATCTTAGAACCTCTTAATAGTGCAGCTATAGCATAATGATAACTCACCGAAGACCAATCCGATTCTACAGTATAATCACGAGCTATGTATGATTGATGAGCTACATTAATATTATTATCGACGAAAGTAGATCGGACTCCAAAATCTTCCATAATACTTAAGGTCATCTGAAGATAAGATTTCGATACCAGATCACACTTAAGTTCTATAGTCAGTCCATCAGGCAATACAGGTGCTATCATGCATAATGCAGAAATAAACTGACTGCTTATACCTGCATCTATTATAGCAGTAGAACTGACCTGATTTTTAAAAGACTTGATAAGTAGTGGCGGATAACCCTCTTCGCCTTTATACTCTATATCTGCACCTATACTTCTTAATGCATCTACTAATGGTCCTATGGGCCTCTGTAGCATACGTGAAGAACCCGTTAGCAGCTGCTCTCCCGGCATTATAGATAGTCTTGCTGTCAAGAATCGGAAGCATGTACCCGCATGGTGTACATCATAACTTGTATTATCGCTGTCTATCAGCTTAAGCATTGTCTGAGTGTCATCACTATCAGAAAGATTTTGAATATCAAAACCTTTATTGCATAGTGCTCTTATAAGTAACACCCTATTAGATATACTCTTGGAGCCTCCTATAGATAATGCCGCATCTATAGGTGACTGCGGCCCCTCTATTTTTATACTATTCAAAACATTACCAACTGACAGTTACAACCTCCTCAGTATCTGGGTGCAGACTCATCGCTACAGGGCAATGATGAGCAGCAGCTTCAAGGATCTTCTTCTCTTTGTCAGAATAGTTTTGATCAGGCATCTGTATAGTGACCTCGATTGACTTAATCCTGCGTGGATTAGAATCCATAATCTTATTGACATCAGCAGAAGCACCTACTATATTGATATTATGTGTATTAGCTGCGATACCCATTATCGTCAGTATGCAAGAAGCTAATGACGTAGAAGCTAAGTCTGTAGGAGAAAAAGCTTCTCCATTACCATGGTTATCTACAGGTGCATCAGTTATGATGACGTTACCAGATCTTAGATGTGTCGCTTCAGTTCTCAGCTTGCCTTTGTATATAACTTTTGAAATCATTCTTCTTTTATTTTAGATTCGTTATCAGATTCATTTTTTGCTTCAGGTATCCTTGCATAATCATTATTCTTACGCCTGTCATTATCCTTGTGGTACTCTTTATCCTTTCTATTGTGATAATCACTATCTTGATCGTAGCGTATGATGATCTGCTTGACAAGTCTATGTCTCACTACATCTTCTGCCGTCAAGAATACCTGACCTATTCCGTTTATATCTTTTAATATTTCTAAGGCTTTATATAATCCTGACCGCTGATGTCTCGGAAGATCTATCTGTGACATATCTCCAGTAATAATACACTTAGCAGAAGGGCCTAATCTGGTTAAGAACATCTTAAGTTGTACCGATGTAGAATTCTGCGCTTCGTCTAATATGATAAATGCATTATCTAAAGTCCTACCCCTCATAAATGCAAGTGGTGCCACTTCTATAATTCTATTCTGCATAAAGTGATCAAGCTTCTCACGAGGCAACATATCATCCAATGCATCATACAATGGACGGAGATAAGGATCTACTTTATCCTTAAGATCACCGGGAAGAAAACCTAGACTCTCACCCGCTTCTACCGCAGGTCTTGTAAGTATAATTTTCTTAACTAATCTTGTCTTTAATGCCCTTACGGCAAGCGCAACGGCAGTATATGTCTTACCTGTACCTGCAGGACCTATAGCGAATACGATATCGTTATCCTCACTGTAGTCGACTAATTTTTTTTGGTTACGAGTCCGTGCTTTTATAGGCTTAGCATTACGACCGTAGACGATGACATTAGGTTGTATGGCTTTAGAGCTCTCTCCATCTCCATCAGAGACTTCCAGCTCAAATGCCAGATTACCATTCAATACATCATTAACATTCTGAGTACTGAGTGTCTCCGTATTTCTTAAGACTTTGACAAGTTGTTCTATTTTGGACTTAGCTTTCTGCGCAAGTTTTTTATCACCGCTAATCTTTATAGTATCTCCTCTTGTATTAAATGACAATTCAGAAAATGACTTCTTAATAAGATTAAGGTTTGAATTTTTCTCTCCGTAGAGTTCTCTGTGATCTATACCTTCTATAGTGAGTATGATCTGACTTAGTGCTTTCTTTCCGATATTATTATAGTTAAGACTTTAATAACAAAGTTACGTTCTTTTTAGTTGTACTGATATAAAAAACTTAATCGTCATTTATATTATAAATATTTAACATTTGATGATATTTGTCCTTTATTAGCGTATAGCATGTCAATAGTTACTATCATATCGGATTTTGGTCAGAAAGACCACTATGCTGCCCTCCTTAAAGGGGCCATATTGACTAATAATAAAGATATTCAGATAGTCGACATTACACACGAGGTCGATACACATGACATCAGACAAGCATCTTATCATCTTAACGCTGTATGTAAGCGATTTCCAGCAGGTACTATACACATTGTAGCTGTCAATAACTTTTACGATATCGACTACGAAGTCATCGTATTCGAGTATAAAGGCATGTACTTTGTAGGTCCTAATAATGGGCTTTTTTCTTTAGCCTTTGACTCTATAGACGAAGGTCAGATTTATAAAGTGTCATTAGATGAAGGAGATTCTAATATGTTTGATCTTATAGCACATGGGGTAGGATTGATATCTCACAATATGTCTATCACTGAAGTAGGGCCTCCACTTAATCATTTTGAGAAAAAAATAGATATCAAACCCGTTATCACTCAAGACGAAATAAGGGCGACGATTATACACATAGACAAATTTGAGAACGTTATCATCAATGTGCATAGAGAATTCTTTGAGCACTTTAGAAACGGTAGAAATTTTGAAATCTACTTTAAATATTACGATCCAGTTAGGGTCATCAGCGACAACTATAGTAACGGGCCAGTAGGTGAGGTTGTCTGTATATTTAATTCAGCTAACTACCTTGAGATCTCCATTAATATGGGAAAGGCTGCAAGCCAGTTAGATCTTATGAAAGACGAGACGATTCAAATAAAATTTGTATAAAATTATGATAGTAAGAATCGTCAAAATGGAATTTAAACCAGAGCATGTTGCTGATTTCAAAAAGCTTTTCGTAGATAAAAAAGAAAAAATAAGAGCATTTCCGGGTTGTGAATATCTTGAACTACTCCAAGGCACAGATGCTAAGGATACCGTCTTCATGACATACAGTCATTGGAATACGGCAGAGGATCTGGAGAACTATAGATATTCAGATTTATTCAAAGCAACATGGAAAGAAACTAAAGTCATGTTCTCTAAGAAAGCTGAAGCCATAAGTACTCATCGACTACATACGCTGCTATAATGGCTACCATTAAAGCGACGACATACGACGTTCTGATAGATGAAGATTACTCAAAGCTTAATGCGTATATAGAATCTTTATCACCTTCTAACATCATTATCATAGTAGATGAGAATACAGAACAACACTGTCTCCCCAAAGTCAAAGCCAACTTACAACACGACTTCTTAAGTATAAAAATACCATCTGGAGAAAAGTATAAATCCATCTCAACATGCCAAGGTCTATGGCAAGCTCTTATCCAAAACAATTGTGATAGACAGAGCTTAGTTATTAATCTTGGAGGTGGTGTTATCGGTGATATGGGCGGATTCGTCGCTGCTACTTATATGAGAGGTATAAAATTTATACAAGCGCCGACTACCCTACTCTCACAAGTTGATGCCAGCGTAGGAGGCAAGCTCGCCATCGATCTATTATCTTATAAAAATATCATCGGTCTGTTCTCAGAACCTTCATTGGTATGGGTGGATACAAGCTTCATACAGACACTTACAGAACGAGAATTGAGGAGCGGATACGCCGAAGTCATCAAGCATGCACTTATAAGGTCTAAAGCCCTATGGCAAAAAATCAATAATCGAAAATTGGATTATACCTCAACAGAGTGGTCTACTCTGATTACAGATAATATCGCCATCAAGAACTTCGTCGTCAAACAAGATTACAAAGAAGGCGGCTTAAGAAAAGTCCTTAACTTTGGTCATACAATAGGGCATAGCATAGAAAGTCATTTTCTAAACACAGATTCTCAACTCACTCACGGAGAGGCTATAGCCGTCGGTATGATATGTGAAGCATATATAAGCTATCAGAAAAACCTTATCTCAGAAGCTGAGTTATCGGACATCACAACTTATATCAAATCCTTATATCCGCTAAATCTAAGCTTGAACGATATAGCCACTGACCTTATCAAGATCATGGGTCATGATAAGAAAAACGTATCAGGTAAGATTCTATTCTCGTTAATCAAAAGTATAGGTGACAGTACATATGATATCCACATAGATGATGATATGATCATTAAGGCACTTTCTTACTATGATCAGTAGAACTATAATCAGAAAATCGGTAATAAAATAAAAGTCAAGAAGTCTTCTAAGTGTGAAGTTAAGTTTAATTATATAGCAGGCTGCCTTACTTTAAACGTACTCTAATTCTAAACTGAAGATATCTCCATGCGGCCATCGCCTTAGTCGATATGAAAAAAAACCTGTTAGATTTGTGTGTTGATTTTATCATATTAATCTTGTAATATTATGAATCTTAGTTCAGAAAAAAGGGAAGCATTGAGGCAGGCATGTATGATGAGTGCATGGGATCGAGGTCGGGAGACCTCGACCATCGGGTGCAAGAGATAGATTACTATGCTAAGAAATGCAGCAATGAGTATGGTAGAGGAATACACTTGATGAG
>ENA-ORXT01001319-ORXT01001319.1-marine-metagenome-genome-assembly--contig:-NODE-1319-length-33843-cov-35.284162_pt1 | contig 33843 bp, 26 predicted proteins | sample MGYA00237868_ERZ511482 | MGnify/ENA metagenome assembly ERZ511482 | reverse complement strand
ACCAACGGCGACCCCAAGACCCGATTCAACTTCTCCAACGGACTCTTCGGCCAAGAATGCCTCAACACCGAACTCATCGAATCCGCCCTCGCCTTCACCCGCGAATACGACACGTATTGGGGCGGAGTGCTGGCAGACCCCACCACCTTTGACCCAGAAGAAGCTGCCGAGTTCGGCACTGCTGAGGTGGTCGAGGTCAATACCCAGGCAGTTGAGGAATGGGTTCGAGATGATCTTCACTTTGAGGGAACGGCGCGCGATGCAGAACTTCCTGATTCAGCAGTTGCTGAAATCCTCGGCCGTAGGTTTCTAGTTCAGGGTGAGGAGTACTTCGAGTTACTCGCATGCCGCACCATGGATGAGCGATATGGGTTGTACCAAGGGGAAGTCTTGGTGGATGATGGCAAAGGCGAACGAGTAGAGAACAACTCGATAGTCAAGTATCGCCTTGCGCGCCGCGATGAAGCTTGGCTGTTGGCGGGGGCAGAAACGAACCTTTGGGGCGATTGCATCAACACTCGGCCGAACTGGCTGGATGGCGTGAACGAATGGCAGCCGGATCCCGTCAGCTGGCGGATAGTGGTCCAACTGTGAATCGATTGAGAATCCTTTTGATTGTGCATCTCGACGAAGTGCGGCCAGCCGGGTTCTTCGGCGGCAACGAAGGCGACCATCTGCACTCTGAAGAAGGTGGCAGCGAAGGCGCGGTCGTGCTGCTCTCGATGCAGGCCGTCGACGACGTGATCTGGGAAACCTTCGATGACAAAGGCCAACTGATCGAAACCACGTTGTTGAGCGACTTCGCTCGCGTGCTCGACCGCCAGAAGGCAACCGCGCAAATCGCCTAGCCCGCCAGTGGCGAGGTCAGTCTGGCGGTTACAGCGTCGCGGATCTGAGCGTCGAAGGAAGCGACATGGTCATCGACCAGCGAAGCTGCCAGATCGCTGTCGCCAGTGCGCAGCGCGTGAAGGATGGCCACGTGTTCGTCGACCGCGTGGCCGGGATCGGCGACTTCGGACAGATACAGATGCCACAGCCGATCGCTTTGGGCGTAGAGCATGTCGAGTGTGTCGATCAGGAACCGGTTGCCGGCCGCCTGCCACATCAGCTCATGGCACGTGCGGTCGATCGCCAACAGTTCAGCGCCGTCGGAAGTAGTGACCGTGAGATCAAGCGCTTCCTCCATCGCATCCCAATTCGCATCGGTGCCCCGCAGGGCGGCCAGGCGAGCGGCATAGGGTTCGAGAACGCTGCGGGTCTCGAACAACATCGACAGTTCGCTGACCTCGATGCCGGTGACAAAGATTCCCTGGCGCGGCACCACGTTGACGAAGTGTTCACGCTGAAGCCGCTGCAAGGCTTCACGGATCGGCGTGCGACCAATTCCGAGTTGCTCACGCAGATCGTCTTCCTTCAGGACGTCGCCAGGGGCAAAGTCGAGATGCACGATCATCGATCGCAGCTGGCTGTATGCCTGCTGGCTCAACGATTCGGGCGTGGGAGGTGTGGTCATGTCATTCCGTCACAGGGTCGCCGCGTTTGGGGGTTGCCCCACACCCAGATTCCGTCGTAGGCTCGCTTTGATACATGAGTGATATATCACTCATCGATCAGAAACTCAACATTGCTTCGGAGATCTACATGAGTGACTTCCCCACCTCGGCCAAAGTCGTGGTCATCGGCGCCGGCATCGTCGGCAACTGCATGGTCGGCCACCTGGCTCGACTGGGCTGGACCGACATGGTGCTTATCGAAAAGGGTCCGCTGCCGAATCCGGGTGGCTCAACGGGTCACGCCTCGAACTTCATCTTCCCGGTCGATCACAACAAGGAGATGGCGCTGCTGGGCGTGCAGAGCGCGAACCAGTACCGCGATCTGAACCTGAGCGTTGACTCTGGCGGCATCGAAGTTGCTCGCACCCAGGAACGTATGGACGAGCTCCAGCGCCGCATGACCTCGGCCACTGCCTGGGGTGTCGAAGCCGAGCTGCTGACCCCTGCCCAGGTCAAAGAACTCGTTCCCTTCATCAACGAAGACGTCATCATGGGCGGCTTCCATTGCCCCACGGTTTCGGTCGTCGACTCACTCGAGACCGGCACCGTCATGCGCAAAGAAGCCCAGGAGAAAGCCGGCCTGCAGGTGTTCGCCAACACCGAAGTCCTCGATGTTCTCACCGAAGCAGACCCCGTTCCCGGCATGAGCCGTGTGACTGGCGTGGTCACCGACAAAGGCACTATCGAAGCCGAATACGTCGTCATTGCCTGCGGTGTCTGGTCGAACCGCATTGCCAACATGGCCGACACCTACATCCCCCTCGTGCCTGCCGTGCACCAAATGGCCGACGTTGGCCCCATGGACGTGCTCGTTGAGACAAACAACGAGATCGGCTACCCGATCGTTCGCGACATGGACACCTTTTGTTACGAACGCCAGTCCGCTGGCTCGATGGAGGTTGGCTCCTATGGCCACCGAGCCATCCTGCACCACCCCGACGAGATCCCGTCGAACGAAGAAGCAGCTCTCTCGCCGACCGAGATGCCGTTTACCCCCGACGACTTCGACGACCAGATGGAAACCGCCATCGAGCTGATGGACATGCTTGGCGATGCCGAGATCAAGTACGCCATCAACGGCCTGCTCTCGCTCACCCCCGACGCAATGCCATGCCTGGGCGAGCTGCCCGACGTGCGCAACCTGTGGTCGGCCGCTGCGGTCTGGGTCAAGGAAGGCCCCGGCATGGCTCAGGTTGTGGCCGAGTGGATGACCTACGGCTATCCCCGAGTCATCGATCCGCACGCCTCTGACATTGCCCGCTTCTATCCCGACGAGAAAAGCGACGAGCACATCTGGGCTCGTGCCGACGAACACTTCATCAAGACCTATGGCATCGTGCATCCATCAGAGCAGTGGGAAAGCCGTCGCGGCCTCAAAGAGTCAAGCCTCAAGGGTCTGACCGACGCTGCCGGCGCCGAGTACTTCACCGCTCGGGTGTGGGAACGTCCGCACTGGTACACCAGCAACGCCGACCTGGTCGAGCGTTATGGCCTGAGCGAGCGCGAAGTCGAGTGGGACAACCGCTGGTGGAGCCCGATCATCGACGCCGAGCACCTGAACCTGCGCGAGAACGCAGGCATGATTGACCTGACTGCATTCCAGATTCTGGACTTGACCGGTCCGGGCGCAGTTGCGTTCGCCGAGTACCTGTCGGTCAACAAGGTCGACAAGCCCGTTGGCACCAGCACCTATACACCTTGGCTCACACCCGACGGAGGCTTCCACTCTGACCTCACGATGCTGCGCCTTGGCGATGAGCACGTGCGGGTCGTGACCGGTGCGTTCGACGGCGGGCGCGACGAGGCTTGGATCAAGAAGTACATGCCAACCGACGGTTCGGTGACCTACACCAACCGCACCGAGGACTATGTGACCATCGGCTTGTGGGGGCCAAACGCCCCTGCGATCTTGGGCCAACTCACCGACGCTGACCTGAGCCACGAAGGCTCGCCGTACGGTTCGGTTCGCACGGTGAAAATCGCTGCCGAAGGCGGCGAGGTCACGGTCGACATCTTCCGCATCAGCTACGTGGGCGACTCCGGCTGGGAGATCTACATCCCGTGGGAACAAGGACCAGCGATTTGGGAAGCAATTGCCGAAGCCGGCAAGGATCATGGCCTGCGCCCAACCGGCGCCGGCGTCTATGCAGTCGGTGGCCGCATCGAAAAGGGTTACCGCTTGATGGGTGCCGAACTCGAAAGCGAGTACAACCCGGTCGAAGCTGGCCTGGCTCGCCCCAAGGTCAAGGCTGCTGACTTCATTGGCAAAGAGGCGTACCTGGCCGCTCGTGACAAGGGTCCCGACGCAATCTGTTGCACCTTCGCGGTCGACGACAACACTGACAGCCAGGGCCGCCAGCGCTTTATCCAGGCGGGCAATGCACCCATCGTGACCAACGATGGCGAACGCATCGTCGACAGCCACGGCCGAGTCAGCGTGGTCACCACTGCCGGCAACGGAGCGAGCTACGGCAAATACCTCTGCCTGGGTTACCTGCCAACCGACATGGCCGAGATCGGCAACACGTTCAAAGTCATGTACATGAACGAGCTGTTCCCCGTGACCGTCGTGGCCACAACCGGCTCAGCCTTCGACCCCGACGACACCCGCCTCAAGGGATAGCGCCGGTCCATATGAGCATCAACGAGCAGACCCGTTTTGAGCGGGCGAGGAACGAGTCCCGGACGAAACCCGGTCCTGTCCGAGCGAAGCGAGGAACAACATGACCGGAACCAGCAATCAGCTCGGCACAGCCGATCGCCCGGCGCCGACAGGCGACGCTCCGAAGGAGACGAAGTGAACATCCTTGTCTGTGTGAAACGAGTCTCGGTCGCTCGCTGCGCTCGCTTAACGAGTTGCTCGCCTGCGGCTCACAACATCGGCATCGCCGGATTGAAAGAGTCCTCATGAACATCCTTGTCTGCGTGAAGCGCGTACCGGCTCCTGGTGCGCGGATCAATGTGACTGATGATGGGCAGGCGGTTGATGCTGCGCATCTTGGCTTCACGACCAGTCCGCACGAAGAGTGCGCGCTCGAAGAGGCCGTGCAGATCACCGAGCGCGATGGCGGCGAAGTCACTGTGCTCACACTTGGTCCGGTCGATGCCGAAGAGCAGCTGCGCTATGCGGCCAGCGTTGGTGCGCACAAGATCATCCTCGTTCCAACCGACGGCTCGGCGTGGGATCCGCAGCGAACCGCAACTGCGCTCACTAAGGCAATCAGCCAGGCCGAAGACGCCAACGGTGCACCGTTCGAGCTCATCTTGTTTGGCAACGAGAGCGCCGACTCTGGCGGCTTCCAGGTCGGCGTTCGAGTCGCCCACAAGCTCGGCCGACCAATCGTGAACGCCATCAAAGGCATCGACCCTGGCGACGGAATGGTTACCGCCCGACGTGAAGTCGACGGCGGTTTCGAGGTCTACAACGTTGCAACTCCGGCCGTGCTGGGCGTCAAAGAGGGCCTGAACTTGCCTCGGTACCCGACCATGAAGGGCCGCCTGGCATCGAAGAAGGCGCAGCTCGAAACGACCGAAGTCGACGCACCTGCCGGTGGCCAGGCCATGGTCAAACTGCATCGTCCGACTGAGCAAGCAAGCACGACCGAGATTCTGGGCACCGACGAATCGGCTGCAGTAGCGATCGTCGACATTCTTGAAGAGATCGGAGTCCTGTCGTGACTCGCCGCCACTCGTCTCTCGCTCCCACTTGTTCCCGTTTCGAATCCCATGCCTGGAGTAGCTCATGACTCTGTTAGTTGTTCTTGAACACGACCGCGGCAAATGGTCCGAAGCCAACGACGAAGCAATGACCGCCGCCCGCACGCTGGCTGCTGACATGAATAGCACTATTCACGCTGCGCTCATCGGCGACGGCGCACTCGATCTCTCCGGACAAGCCGGCGCGGCTGGAGCCGACGTCGTGCATGTCGCCAACCACCCGATGCTGACCGACTTCGGGCCCGAGGCTGTCGGCGAAACCGTCGTGCAGCTCATTGCCGCCCAGTCCCCTACTGCCGTCATGGCCGTGGGCACCAGCCGCGGCAACGAAGTTCTTGCCCAGGTCGCGGCCCGCATGGACTTGCCGTTCGTCGCGAACTGCATGACGGTTGCCCCCGCCGACGGTCCGTGGTCCATGACCCGCATCCAATGGGGAGGCTCACTGCTCGAAGACACCACACTCGACGCTGGCGATGGCCCCCGCCTGCTGACCTATGGCCATCACGCGGTGGCTGCCGAGGTAGCTGCTGCGCCCGGCGCTGGCACCGTCCACGACTTCGCGCCCGTTCTCGATGACTCACTGGCAGGCACGATCGTGGTCGATCGCGACGTGCAACAAGCTGGCGTCACGCTGTCGACTGCACCCGTGGTGGTATCGGGCGGACGCGGCGTTGGCTCGGCCGAAGGTTTCGCCCAGCTCGAAGAATTGGCCGAGCTGCTCGGCGGCCGCGTGGGTTGCTCTCGTGCTGTGACCAATCTGGGCTGGCGCAATCACGCCGACCAGGTCGGCCAAACCGGCACCCGGATCGCACCCGAGATCTATATTGCCACCGGCATCTCGGGCGCAATCCAGCACTGGGTTGGCGCCATGGCCAGCAAACGTATCTTGGCGATCAACACCGACGCCGAGGCCAACATGGTCGTCAAGGCTGACTACGCCGTTATCGCCGACCTGCACAAGGTTGTTCCCGCAATCACCGCCGAGATCAAGCGCCGCCAGGGCTAACCCAGCTCGCTATCGAGGTTGGCGACGCCGCTCAGCCCGAGCGTTGTCCGTGACCCCAATAGAAGTTCCCAGCGCCAGAAACGGTGATGTCCCAGCCGAGATTGCGACGGCGGCGTTCGAGGGGCGCTGCAGTGTGGGCCACTTTGATCACACGGAAGGTAGTGCCGTCGTTGAGCTTGCGTGCAACCGTCGAAGACTCAGGCCCCTCGACGAGTTCGTGATCGGGTCGGGTAGTTGTCATCGCAGAAGAACACCGTGCCGACCGGGGTCAGCGCCTGATCGACCGTCACCCAGAACGAGTCGAAGTGTTCGTCGGGAACGTGCGAGATCCAGAAGCCAAAGAAGACGGCGTCATAACGCCGAGTCGGCTGCCACGAGAACAGGTCTGCATGGACGAAGTCGACCGGCGCATCGGGCCCGAGTCGGTTGCGGGCTCTCGCCAGCATTTCGGGAGCACCGTCGACGGCGGTGATTCGATCAGCGTGCTTTGCGAGTACCGAAGTCCAATTGCCTGAGCCACAAGCAAGTTCCAACACATCACCGGTTGGGCGAAATCCATCGACCGCCGCCAGCAACTCGCGCTCACCCGGAACGTCGATCTTGTGATCCTCATATTCGCTGGCGATCGCCCGGTAGTACGCCTGCTGCTCATCGACTACGCCCATCGCCCGAATCTACGCGAGATGGGACGGCGACATCCATCGCCCGATGGACCGGGAACGATCTCACTCATTCTGGCAAGAAACTGTGGTTCACCGAGGACCAAGCTTCAACTATGTTCCACAGATGGGTGCTGGCGAGATCGTGATCATTTCGGGGCCGCCGGGCTCGGGCAAGACCACGGTTGCGGGAGCGCTTGCCGAAGCCGCCACTCTCGGCGTTCACTTGGAATCGGACTGTTTCTATCGATTCGTCAAAGGCGGCTTCATTGCGCCGCATCTGCCCGAGTCGCACCAGCAGAACATCGTGGTCATGGACGTCTGCATCACTGCGGCCTCAAACTATGCCGCCGGCGGGTACACCGTGTTTTGGGATGGCGTGGTGGGTCCATGGTTTCTGGATCAAATCCGCCTCGGCCTTGGCAACCATGACATTCAGCCTCGTTACTTGGTGTTGCGCCCGACCCGCGATGTTGCGCTGCAGCGCGTCCGCGGGCGCGACGGCGCAACCGAACTCTCCGGCGCAGAAAAGATGTATGACGAGTTCGCCGAGTTGGGCCGGTTCGAAAGCCACGTGCTGAACAGCGACACTTCGCCGAGCGAACTGGTAGCTGCTTGTCAACGAGCCATGACCGACGACCGCTTCATCCTGACGAGCTGAGGGTTCAACTCCGCTCAGTCCTGCCGTCAAGTTTCGTCTGCAATACTTCGAGCATGTCCCCGTCGCAGCACCTCGAATGGTTTCAGGACAACTCCACGTGGTTCTGCGATCTCTCGCCGGGCGCACTCGAGGTGACAGTTCCCGCATGTCCGGGATGGACGGTTGAGAATGTGGTCACCCATCTCGCGTTCGGGCTCGGACTCGGCTACCCGTATGCGCTTCGCGCCGGCCCCGACTGTCCAGACGATCAGGCGTTCGCCGACGTGCCATGGCCAACCGAGATCCCCGTCGGTGTTGGCGCGCTCGATGCATTTCGAGTCGAGATTGGCCGGTGTATCGACACGTTCCATGCGACCAGCCCATCTCAGCCCTGCTACACCTATGCCGGCCCCGGTGTCGCAGCGTTCTGGTTTCGTCGCGCCGCGATCGAGACGACGTTGCACCGAATGAGCACAGACGCGGTAGTGAAACTCGAAGATGAACGATGGGCTGCGCTGATCGGCAACGATCTGGACCGGCTGGATGAGTTGATTCATCCGGCGCTGACCTACACCCACTCCAACGCAATCGTTGACACCAAGGACAGCTACATTGCGTCGATCAGAGACGGCGTTGTGTCGTACCTGGCCGTCGAACGCGAAGACCGAGCCGCCAGCGAGTCAGGCAACACGGTGGTACTGACCGGCAAGGCCACGTTCAGCGTGCGGTTCGCGGGCAACGACATCACGATCGTCGCTCGTTACACCGCAGTGTGGGTCAACGACGACGGCAACTGGCAGTTCTTCGCCTGGCAGAACACACCCATCCTCAGCTAGTTGAGGTACTTGCTAGCTGATGGTGTTTGGCGCGAATGCCCTGGGGGTGTTCGCGCCAAATTGAGTGCAGGCTCTACTTGACGTACCTGCTAGCTGATGGTGTTTGGCGCGAATGCCCTGGGGGTGTTCGCGCCAAATTGATTGCAGGCTCTACTTGAGGTACCCGCCAGCTGATGGTGTTTGGCGCGAATGCCCTGGGGGTGTTCGCGCCAAATAGATTGCAGGCTCTAGCTGAGGTACCCGCTAGCAGATGGTATTTGGCGCGAATGCCCTGGGGGTGTTCGCGCCAAATTGAGTGCAGGCTCTAGCTGAGGTACCTGCTAGCTGACCTTCGAGAAGCTGAGCTGCAGCTTCTTCATCGGGCGAAGGAAGAAGCTGAACTCGTGAGGCTGCTCATCGAGAGGTTCGGCCAACGCAAGATCGTCCATACGGGCAATAACTGCCTGGAACGAACTCAGGAGCTCTTGGCGAGCGAGTGCTGCGCCAATGCAGAAGTGGCCGCCGACGCCGAACGCAACATGGGTGTTGGCATTGGCCCGCATGATGTCGAACCGATCGGGGTCATCGAATTGGTCGGCGTCGCGGTTCGCCGCGGCGTAGCGCGCCATGACGGGTTGCCCCTCGGCGATCTCGACGCCCCGAATCTCAGCCGGGCACGCCGCGGTACGCCATAACCCGGCAACCGGGCTGTCGAACCGCAGGCTCTCTTCGATGAAGTTGGGGATTAGCGCGGGATCGTCGCGCAACATCTGTTGTTGTTCAGGAAAGCGCAGCAGATGCCACATGCCGGTCGAGAGTGCCGCCGTGGTGGTCTCGAAGCCACCGGTGATCATCTGGTGCATAAGATCCTGAAGCTCTTCCATGGTGAAGGCTTCGTCATCGTCGCCGTGGGCATGCACCAGCGCAGAGATGAGATCATCGGTCGGGTTCGCTCGTCGCTTTTCAAACTCGGCCGCCATGAAGTGCTGGGCTTCGACCTCGGTTTTGGCGGCCTCGAGGGCCTCTTCGAGCGTGAGCACGCGCTGAGCCATTGCCAGCATGGCCTCGGCCCACTTCTTGAACACATCGATCTGATCGGCCCGCAGCCCCAGCTGCTCGGCGATGAAAACGCCCGGCAACGGCAGCGCAAACTCGCTCACCCACTCGCATGAACCGTTGTCGATGAAGCGGTCGACAAGTTCGTTCGCGATCTCGTCGATACGAGGCGCCATGCCTTTGACTCGACGATTCGTGAACACTCGACCAAGCAGCTTGCGGTACCGGGTGTGCACCGGCGGGTCGGTTCGCTGGAGCGTGCGAGCCTTGACCCAACCGTGGGTAGCCATGTACTCGGCGTGCGCAAGCGCGATATCGGTTTGACGTCCGGCACCACCCGACGGTTGACTCGAGAAAATCGCAGGATCGGTCAACACCGTGCGCACGTCGTCGTACTTGGTGACCATCACCAGACCCGTCTCGGGTAGTCGATACACCGGACACTTCTCATGCATCTCGGCGTAGGTAGCAAACGGATCATCCTGAATCGCAGGATCCATGAAACTTGCAGAGATGCCATTGGTAGATGCCGTGTCGGTCATGAACCGAAGTTAGGCCATGGGTCTATCTCGTGTCGAAACCGCGCCACTAGCCTGCCGAGGTGCATGTAGAGACACCAACGGCGCCAGGCACATCGGCGTCAGCCCAATCTGTCTGGGTATTCTCGACGTTGTCCGCCGCCTTGGCCGCTGGCTACGGCGTCCTGTTCACCATGGGCGGCGACTACCGCGACGAATACGGGATCAGCGAGACCCTATTTGGCGTGATCATCGGAATCGGCTTCATATTGTCGTTCGTGTCGCAGCTCTGGATTGGCCCCTACGGCGACCGCGGCTACGCCCGACTGATGGTGCTTGGTGGTGCGGTCGTTAACGCCGCCGGGCTATTACTGATGGGCTTTGGGACAAACGCAACCATGATCATCTCGGGCCGAGTGATATCGGGAATTGCAATCGGGGCAGCCGGACCCGCCATCAAACGAATCGTGGTCGTTGGCTCGGGCGACAATCTCGGACGCAACCTGGGCCGACTGTTTTCGGCCGACGTGTTCGGTTTTGCAATGGGGCCGGTGATCTCAGCCATCCTCGTTGGACCCTTTGGGATTGCCGCACCGTTCGTGGTCATTTCGTCGATCACCGTTGTGCTGGTGCTGGCATCGCTTCGAGTCCCGATCGACGAGGAGACCGAGTCGACCGGCGCCAAGTTCGCGTTTGACCTCTTGCGCGATCGTGGCTTTGCCGGCGCAGTCATGATCGGAACTGCAGCGTTCGTGATGATCGGCGCCTTCGACACCCTGTGGGACCTGGTGCACACCGACCTCGAAACACGCGAGTGGATGGCGAATCTGGGTATCGCACTATTTGCGATTCCGCTGGTGATCCTGGGTCCCACATCGGGCAAGCTCGCCCAGCGTGTTGGACCGTTCTTGGTGGCGTCGGCTGGGCTGTTCGTGGCCGTTCTGTTCTTTGGTCTTTACGGCGTGATTACGGTCGGTGGCGTCATCTTTGCGGTGACCATGGTCCATGCAGTTACCGACGGACTGAGCTTCGCAGCAAGCGGCGTGGCTGTTGGTATGACCGCGCCCGAGGCCCGCCAGGCAGGCGCGCAAGGTGTGCTCGGCGGCATGCAGTCGCTCGGCGCTGGGCTGATGGCCCCTGCAGCAGGGTGGCTGTATCAGCACCAAGGCCAACAAACCGCCTACTGGTTCGCTGGCGGCTCAATCCTCGTCTTGGTGATCGGCGGCTTGGCGTTGGCACGTCCCGTTCTGCGTATGCACAACTAAGGGGGCTAGCGGGTAGGTGGGTTGGGGTGCGACACTGAACCGATGTCACTCACCGTCGCCACCTGGAACGTGCAATGGCAGTTCGGTGAATGGGAATCTCGCCAACCAGCAATCGCCACGACGCTGCAACAACTCGACGCCGACGTCGTGACACTGCAAGAGTGCTGGCGTGGCCAAGCCGAGGCACTCGCTGCCGGCCTCGGTTACAGCGTTGTGTGGGCCGGTGATGAGCCTGCCGACAAACCACGCCGCTCGATGGGCAACGCAATCCTGACTCGCTGGCCGATCCAAACCAGCGCATTCCGGTTCCTCGAAGACGCCAAAGGCCGCGAATATCGAACGATCCTGTCAGCGCGAGTCGCAACACCACATGGTGTCCTGCCCGTCTTCACCACCCACATCGATCACAACTTTGACCAGTCAGTGACCCGAATTGCTCAGCTCGACGAAGCATCGGTCTTCGTCGAAGAACACGCCTCGGGGGTCTTTCCTCCCATCATGACGGGTGACTTCAACGCCGTGCACGACAGCGACGAGATCCGCAAACTCACCGGCCGCAGCAGACCCTATGTCCAAGGCCGCATCTGGACCGACGCGTGGGAGCAAGTCGGCGATGGCCCAGGCCTTACCTGGTCGAACGAGAATCCCTCCCTCAACAACTCCGCCTGGCCGAACCGGCGCCTCGACTACGTGTTCATCGGCTGGCCGCGCGAGAAACGTCCGCTCGGGAACCCTCAACGGGCGTGGCTGTTCGGCGTCGATCCGGTCGATGGCATCGTCGGCTCAGACCACTACGGCGTGGCCGTCGAGATCCATACCTAGCCCGAGCCTTCGGACGGGGTCTCTCAGCGCGTCATCCCAAAGCATGACGCCGAAAGCAACGACCGAACGACGTTGCGCCTCTCGCCCGTGACGTAGCGTTGAGCAATGGCCGAGCGATTCTTTGCATTCATCTCGCGCCACCCGCGCGGCTTCGATGCCGTGGTGGCCGTCTTCTTCACCGTCTTCAACTTTGTAGATGACGCGGTCTGGGAATACAACGCAGCCGAAATCGCAATGCTTGCACCGATCGTGTTCGTCATGGGCGCTGCGCTGTATTGGCGACGACGCCTGCCGGTCCATGTATTTGTGGTCAATGCCGTTGGCCTGATCGTGATGACCTTGGTCGATGTTGATAGTGCAGTGCCTGCCTCGATGCTGTGCGCAACCTATTCGCTTGCCGCGTATAGCGTGGTCCGCCGCCACAGCCTTATTGCACTTGCCGGATTCGTCGTAGCTGGCTTCAGTTCGGTGCTCCTTACCTCTCCGAGCTACTTCGACGAAGCACTCGTGGTGATTCTTGCGCTCAGCCTTGCCTGGTTTGTTGGCGACAGTCTTGGTACTCGGCGCAAGTTTCAGCAATCGGTCCTCGAGCGGGCCGAACGGGCCGAGGCGCTACGCGACTCGTTGGCGCAACAAGCGGTCGCCGAGGAACGCACGACTATTGCGCGCGATCTTCACGACGTGGTTGCCCACAGCATGAGCTTGATGGTGGTACAGGCCGGCGCAGCGCGTCGAGTAGCGCACCAGGATCTTGATGCAAGCCTGGCCGCAATGGAGGCCATCGAGACCGTGGGTCGTAACTCGCTCGACGAGATGCGCCGCATTCTGGGCGTACTCCGCGGCGACGCGGCCTTGGCCACGGCCCCACAGCCCGATATTGCTGCGATCGAGCCACTTGCCGACGAGTTCCGTGCCGCCGGGCTTCCGGTCGAGATCCGGTACGGCGGCGATCGGCGACCGTTGTCGCCCAGCCTCGAGCTCACCGTGTTTCGCATCGTGCAAGAGTCACTGACCAACACCCTCAAACATGCTGGGCCAGCGAGGGTGATGGTGCAGATCAGCTTTGGCGAAACCGAACTACACATCGTGGTCGACGACAACGGTCGAGGGAACCCGAACACCAACGCTCAACAACCAGGTAGTCAGAAGGGCCACGTTGGCATACGCGAGCGCGTAACTTCCTTCGATGGCACGTTCGTGGCCAAGCAGCGACTGTCGGGCGGATACCTCGTCGACGTGACGCTGCCTTTGGTCGATGGGGGTGCGGTGCCGGAGAAAACCCGAGCCCATAACCGGAGTAGCCAATGATTCGAGTTCTCATCGTTGACGACCAAGCCCTCATACGTTCGGGTTTCGAGATGATCCTCAACAGCGAGGCAGACATCGAGGTCGTCGCCACGTGCGAGGATGGCACCCAAGCCGTCGAGGCCGCAGCCCGTTGGCGCCCCGATGTGGTGTTGATGGACATCCGCATGCCTCAGCTCGACGGCATCTCGGCCACCCGAGCCATCCTGGGCGACAGGGCGACCCACGACGCACCCCGGGTGTTGATTTTGACCACGTTCGACCTCGACGAATACGTGTACGACGCGCTGTCCGCTGGCGCCACCGGGTTCCTTCTCAAGGACACACCTCCCGAATCGTTGATCGAGGCCGTGCGGGTGGTTGCCGCCGGCGACGCACTGCTGTCGCCGCAGGTCACTCGGCGCTTGATCGAACAATTCGCGGGCCGACCGAACCCAGCTGCTCGCAACGCATCAGCCTTCAGTGATCTGACCGGCCGCGAACACGATGTGCTGTTGTGTATGGCGCAGGGCTTGAGCAACGCCGAGATCGGCGAGTCGCTGTTCGTGAGCGAAGCAACCGTGAAGACGCACGTGAGTCGCGTGCTCGGCAAACTCGATGTGCGCGACCGGGTCCAAGCCGTCGTACTTGCGTACGAAACCGGACTTGTGACACCGGGCACGAACTAGACCGATTTCACGAGCGCTCATCGACAAGGGTCATTCCGTTGAATGACGGGTCATCCAACCCGTCGTCAAGGGTCATTCGGTTAATTGACGGGTCATCCAACCCGTCGACATGGGTCATTCGGTTAATTGACGGGTCATCCAACCCGTCGACATGGGTCATCCGGTTGGATGACCTGCTGGCTTCGGGCTCATCCCTGCGGGGGAAGCCAAAACGTCAGCTTGGCTGACGAAAGTTCGGGGCCACTTCTTCAGAATTGAGTCATACCTCAACCTCAAGGAGACGCCGTGGCGCTCACGACAACACGACGCGAACCAGCACCCGTCCAGCAACCAAGCAACGTCGCAGCGCGCGCCGATGCCGCGACGAAGAGTTATGGCAAAGGCGACACCATGGTCACCGCACTCGACTCTGTCGACATCACTTTCACCGAATCCCAATTCACCGCAATCATGGGGCCATCTGGATCCGGCAAGTCGACCCTGATGCACTGTGTCGCTGGGCTTGACCGCCTGACCAGCGGCCACGTGTTCATTGGTGACACCCAACTTTCGAGGCTGTCGGAGAAGGCACTCACACGGCTGCGACGTGACCGCATTGGCTTCGTCTTCCAGGCCTTCAACCTGTTACCCACGCTCACCGCTCGCGAGAACATCGAACTGCCGATGAAGTTGGCTGGGGTCAAACCCGACCCGGAGTGGATGGAAACTGTTGTGACCACCGTCGGCCTCGCCGACCGACTCGATCATCAGCCCAACGAACTCTCTGGCGGCCAACAACAGCGAGTCGCCGTCGCCCGAGCCCTCGCCAGCCGGCCCGGCATCATCTTCGCCGACGAACCAACCGGCAATCTTGACTCTGCTACCGGCCACGAGATATTGGCCTTCATGCAGCAAGCAGTTGCCGAACTAGGCCAGACCATCGTGATGGTTACCCATGACCCCGTGGCTGCATCGTTCGCCGACCGAGCCGTTTTCTTGGCCGACGGACGAATCGTTGGCGACCAAGCCTCGCCCACCACCGACTCGATCCATGACCTCATGCGCAGGTTGGTGCAGCAACCGGCAACCGGACGCTGATCATGTTGCGACTCACCATCAAGAACGTCATCGCCAACAAGGCGCGGGCTGCGCTCATCACCCTGGCCGTCGTGATCGGCGTCAGCTTTGTGTCGTCCACTTTTATCTTCAGTGACAGCCTGTCGAACACCTTCACTCAGCTGGCGACCGACGTGTCCGCCGGGACCGACCTCGAGGTTCGTCCCGTAGATGAGTTCGGTGCGGCCGGCGAACTCACCAACGACACGCTCGCCGAGATCGAGACCCTCGACGGCGTACGCGCTGTTGGCGCAAACGTCGAAGCAGAGGGTATTGCTCCGGTTGCACCCGACGGCGACCTCATCGACCGTTTCGGCATTGGACTTTCGTGGATAGACGACGCCCAGATCAACCAATTCAACGTCACCGACGGGCGACCGCCAGGCGCAGGCGATTTCGTGATGAGTGCGCGCACCGCGAACGACGAAGGTTTTGTCGTTGGCGAAAGATACGGCATATCGACACCCACCGGGGTTGTCGATCGCACATTGAGCGGGCTCGTTGCCTTCAAAGGCGGCGACACCATCGAGGCACAAGTTTCGTTCACCATGGTTCCACTCGAAGACGCACAACAAATCTTCGGCGGCGACCCGAGTCTGATCAACAGCTTGTCCGTGTCAGTCGAGAGCAATGCCTCGGCGACGCGCGTGCAGGCCGAAGTTAGCTCACTGCTAAGCAATCAACTTCAAGTCGTCAACCAGCGAACGATCGAAGAGGAACAGGCGGCCGACTTCAACTCTCAGATTGCGATCCTGCGCAACGTGCTGCTGGGCTTCGCAGTGATCTCGCTGTTCGTGTCCACGTTCATCATCTACAACACCTTCGGCATCATCTTGAGCCAACGGGTTCGCGAGATTGGTTTGTTGCGCGCCATAGGGGCCGAAGGAAGCCACATCCGACGCAGCGTGCTCGGCGAAGCGCTGCTCATTGGTTTGATTGCGTCGGTCGCAGGCCTTTTCGCTGGTGTTGGTCTCAACGCCGCGCTGATTGCATTGCTCAATGCGCTTGGCGCCTCATTTCCCGCTATGGAAACCGTGATCTCTGCTCGCACGGTACTGCTGGCCTTTGGCATCGGCATCGGCGTGACGGTCATGTCTGCCATGGGTCCAGCCCGCCAGGCAAGCCGGGTTGCGCCAGTCACGGCGATGCGCGGCACCTCCGAACGCAACGAACATCTCGGGCGCCGCGTCACGGTTGGCGTAACGCTGGTTGCCGCTGGTGTGGCCTTGGCATCGATCGGCCTGTTTGGTGCAACGGAAACAGAGTCCGTGCTGGCAGCGATCGGCTTTGGTATCGCCGCCATCTTTGTTGGAATCACACTGCTGAGCCCTGCGCTCGCGCGACCGCTCATCAACGTGATGGGAACGCCGTTGAGCCAGCTGGCTGGTGCGAGTGGTTCGTTGGCGAAGGGCAACGCAGCCCGGAACCGACGCCGCACCGCCAATACTGCTGCGGCGCTCATGATCGGCCTTTCGCTGATCACAACCACCCTGGTTGTCGGACAGTCGGTGAAGAGTCACCTCGCCACGGCTCTCGATCAGACCGTGAGCGCCGACTTTGTGGTCTCGAACGACTTCGAACCGCTGACCGACGAGGTCGCCGACCGAATGGCCGGTGTCCGGGAACTCGGCGCAACGCTCGCAGTATCGGAACTCGACGTGCAGATCGCCGACGAGGTACGCGAGATCGAAGCAACAACGCTGAGCAATGTCGATGACCTCTTCGATGTGAGCGTGACGAGTGGCAATGTTCCTACAGCCGACGGCCCAAACGCCATGCTCTCCGAGGCGGTCGCGTCCGAACTCGGCTTGGGGCTGGGCGACTCGCTCGTCGTGGGTTTCGACAACGGCACCAATAACCAGTTCGAGGTGGCAGCGCTGTTCACCGATACCACGCTGCTCGAGGCCGGCGTCATCTTGGATCGCGAAACCGTGACCCAGACCTACCCGGTCTCGACGGTCGACTGGATTGCCGCCGGAACCGCCGACAGCGTCCGGGCAGGTGATGCGCAGGTTGCGTTGCAGGCAGTTGTCGACGAGTTTCCGCAGGCCCAGCTCCAAACGACCACCGAGTATCGAGAAACTATCGAAGCTCAAGTCGATCAACTCTTGGCGATTGTGAACGTGATGTTGGCGCTCTCGATTGTTATCGCCTTGATCGGGATCGGCTTGACGCTTGCGCTGTCGGTCTTTGAACGCACCCGCGAGATTGGCCTATTACGAGCGGTCGGTATGTCGACCCGCCAGGTCCGACGGATGATCCGCTGGGAAGCCGCACTCATCGCAGCCTTTGGCGCCGTCCTCGGAGTTGTCACGGGGCTTGTCTATGGCTGGGGCACCGTGACTGCGCTGCCCGACAGCATCGCAACGAGCGTGTCGATTCCGAGTCAGCGATTGCTGTTGCTCATCGGCGTCAGCACCGTCGCTGGTCTGCTCGCGGCAATGTTCCCCGCCCGTCGCGCTGCCAGGATGAATGTCCTAGACGCGATCACCGGCCGCTGAAACACGACCTTCAAAAACACGACCTTCAGAAACACGATCTTCAGAAACACGACCTTCAAAAACACGATCTTCAGAAACACGACCTTCAGAAACACGACCTTCAGAAGCAATAGGTGCCGGTGTCGGCATCACCTTCTGAGGTGAGATCGACAACCGGTTCATCGAGTTCGGCGTCGTGCAGCGCAATGATCTCCTCGCCTGGACTCGGCCCACCCTTGCGGAACGTCGCTCGAGCACCGGTAGGAACATTGCGGTTGGCAGTGGCGCGTTTCCATCCTTCGCGAGCCTGCCTGTACGCCATCTCCTCCCGGTTCTTCTTCGCCATGCATCGATCATCGCGCCAGCAGAAGTTCCCGTCTGTGAACCAGAACGCACAGACCAGAAGAGGTCGCCCGGAAGCCAAACCGCTTGTGAGCGGGCGAGGTGAGCAAGAAGCGGTGCCCACGCGAGTGCGCATCCTGTTTGCGTTGTTGAAGGCAGAGACCGTACACATCCGAGATGATCCCGAAACGCTGCTCAAGCCGCCAAGGCAGGCGGGGCATCCAGTGCCCACGCGAAGGTTTCAAACGGCGGAGGAGGCATAGCCGGCGACTGACGATGGCGTTCATACCAGTCTTATCGAAAGCTACCCGTCGATCGGTTCGCGGCAAGCGCAGATTAGATGCCGCGGTTGGACGCTGCTGGGTAATGCCGTGGTTACGGATCGTGCGAGCGGCAACCCTTCGGGTTCCAGCGCGCCGCTCGCAAGGCGTCAGAGGGCCGCTACTCCTTCGGCCCGGAATGGCCGATTCCGACAACACAGCGAGCGGCGATGGATGCTCGTTGAGCCGCGCAGCATGTATTGCTCAGCAGTGTCCTAGCGAGGTGGCTTGGGTTCTCGGGGCAGGCCTAGCAGCCGCTCGCCGATCAGATTGCGTTGGATTTCGCTGGTGCCGCCAGCGACACGCATTCCTGGTGCGTACAGGAATTCTTCGATGACGTCTTCGTTCGCCAGCACGGTGGCTGCGGCGCCCAGACCGTCGAGTTGGGCCCGAGTTCGCTCGCTGGAGAACTCGGTGTTGCCGAGTTTGACCAGTGGTCCAAGCATCGGGTCACCTCCGCTGCGATCGAGCAACTGTCGCAACGCGCCCGCGGTGACCTTGGTACGCATGATGCGGTCTCGGTGCACTAGGTCGGTGTCGGGTCCAATGGTGTCGAGAAGGCGCTGGGTTCGTTGTTCGAGACCGATTCCAGCGGCCCCTACTTCGGCTCGTTCGTCGCCGAGGACCGATGTCGCCACTGCCCAACCGCCGTTGAGTGGCCCAAGAAGGTCGGCCTTGGCCACGGGTGCCTCATCCAGAAATACCTCGCAGAACTCGTGGTCGCCGGTCATCTGTTTCAGCGGGCGCACGTCGACACCGGGGCCGTGCATGTCGAACAAGAAGAACGAGATGCCGCCGTGGCCGGGATTGGTCGGATCGGTTCGCGCCATCAAGATGCCGTGATCGGCCAGTTGCGCAGTCGAAGACCACACCTTCTGTCCAGTCACGATCCACTCGTCGCCGATCGATTCGGCCTTGGTCGACAGACTGACCAAGTCAGACCCACTGCCTGGTTCGCTGAACAGCTGACACCACAGGATCTCGGCGGCAAGCGTGGCCCGCAGGTAGCGCTGCTTTTGTTCCTCGGTACCGAACTTCAGAATGGCGCCACCGGCCAGCACGAATCCTTGGAAATTCATGTACGGCGAGACTTCGTGGCGGGCACATTCTTCGCTCCAAACCAGTCGATACTCGGGGCCATAACCCTGGCCGCCGTATTCGGTGGGCCAGGACACGCCAGCGAAACCGTTGGCAAACATGTGTTGCTGCCACGCTTTGGCTTCGTCGTGAAGCGCAGGCGGCATGATCGCACCGAACGCCTTGCACGCAATGCCCGATGCCTGGGATTCGGCGATGAAGTCAACAACCTGGCAACGAAAGTCCGCAAGCAACGGGTCGGATTCGCGTTCGGTAGTCATCTCCCGAAGGTAGCCGAGGGTGGTATTTCGGCTGGCAATCGGCGCTGGCAATCGGCGGTGGCAGTTGGCACGCTGCGTTGCGACGCCGGCCATCGGCGGGCGCCCTGAGACATGTTTCACGGCACTAATTCCGAAATGTAGTTGCACGCCACGCCTCGGTTCCGTATGTTCATGATCTAATTCCGACTAATCCGATCGGAATTATCAAGTATGTCCGGACATTTGGACGACTTTGTACGGAACGACAACTATGACGCAACCTTCAACCCGGCACGAGAACCTGCAGAACAGCTACCCGGTTCAGCTCCTCATCAAGGGCCGATCTGCGCTCGTGGTAGGCGCAGGCAACGTGGCCCTGCGCAAGATCCAAGGGCTACTCAGGGCCGGTGCGCACGTGACCGTCATCGCCCCATCCGTTCATCCCGACGTCGCAGCGTTGGATGTTCATCTCATCGAACGGCCCTATGCCGAGGGCGAAGCCGCCCGCTATCAGCTTGTGATCACATGCACCGACGATCCGCACGTGAACCGCCAAGTCTTTCGCGATGCCGAGGCCCAAGGCGTCTGGGTCAACTCGGCCGACGATCCGGTCAACTGCAGCTTCATCCTGCCAGCAGTGGCTCGCCAGGGCGATCTGACCGTAACAATCTCGACCAATGGGAAAAGTCCCGCAATGGCCATGTGGCTACGCCGCAAGTTCGAGGCCGAGTTCGATGAGCGTTACGACAAGCTGCTCGACCTGTTGGCCGAGGTCCGCGCCGAAGCCCGCTACGTGCTTGGCACGAGCGAAGTGCGCGGTTGGAACGAAGCACTAGACGCTGGCCTCTTCGAGCTCGTAGCGGCCGGCGATCTCGACACCGCCCGAGACCAGCTACGCCACAGCCTCGGTCTCGAACCAGAAGACCTCTCACTCCCAGACCGTCCAAAAGAATCGATCACCGCATGACCGTCCATCTTGTTGGCGCCGGCCCCGGCGATCCCGAACTGATCACGGTGAAAGCACTTCGGTTGCTGTCTCGCGCCGATGTGGTAGTTCATGACCGTCTTGTCTCAGCCGAGATCTTGGAGATGGCGGCGCCGTGGGCCGAGATGATCGATGTCGGCAAAGACCCCAACGGCGCTCGCACCACCCAAGACGAGATCAACCAGATCCTGGTAGATCGAGGTCAGCGGCACGACACGGTGGTTCGCCTCAAGGGCGGCGATCCGTTTGTGTTTGGCCGCGGCGGCGAAGAGGCAATTGCGCTCGAGGCTCATGGCGTCGAGGTGACGGTGGTGCCAGGCATCACGTCGTCGATTGGAGGGCCGGCCATGGCGGGGATCCCGGTGACCCACCGCAACGTGTCCAGCGCTTTCACCGTGGTGACCGCTCACGAAGATCCCCACAAGACCAACGGCCTGAACTGGCAAGCACTTGCCCAACTCAACACAACCCTGGTCGTGCTGATGGGAGCCCGCCGCGCCGCTCAGATCCGCCAGCGACTTCTGACTGCTGGCATGAGTAGCGAGACACCCGTCGCCGTCGTGGTTTCGGCAAGTACGCCGCGACAACAGGTCCTCCGCATGACGCTTGGGGCACTTGGCGTTGAGCCGGTCCCCAATCCTGCGGTCATCGTCATTGGCGAGGTCGCAGCCGCACCCGTGATCACCGGGCTGCCAACTTCGACCACCGCCACACCCACTGTCGCTCTGCCATCTGACCACGCGCTCCGAACCAATAGTGCACTCACCCTAGGAACCCAAGCATGACCATCATCGAAACCCGGCCACTCACGCCGCACATCGCCGATGCAGCGATCACCGCCGACATCGAGAAGTTCCGCGACATGTTGGCGGGCTTTCGTGCCGGCACGATCGAGGAAGACGTCTTTCGTGTCTTCCGGCTGACCAATGGCATCTACGGCCAGCGCCAGGGAGGCGAGAACCACATGGTTCGCGTCCGAGTTCCCTACGGCAAAGTGTCCGCTGAACAGCTGGACACGTTGGCCATGGTCGTCGACCGCTACAGCCGCGGCTGGGGCCACATCACCACCCGCCAGAATTTGCAGATGCACTACGTGCAACTCGATCAGATTCCCGAGGTGCTCGAACACCTGGGTTCGGTTGGCCTCACCAGCCGCGAGGCCTGCGGCGACACGGTGCGAAACGTCCAAGGTTGCCACCTCGCTGGCGCATGCCCGTTCGAGGTCATTGATATCTCCGCATGGGCCCAGGCAACAAACAACTACCTGCTGCGCAACCCCATCGGTCAACGGTTGGCGCGCAAGTTCAAGATCAACTTTTCGGGCTGCGAGGCCGACTGCGGCCAAGCGATGTTCAACGATGCTGGCGTTATCGCAGTGACCCGCACTCTCGACGACGGGACCAGCGAAGCCGGATTCCGTGTCTACGTTGCTGGAGGACTGGGCGCCAACCCGCATGCCGCGTTGGCGCTCGAAGAGTTCACACCGCGCGAGCAGCTGCTGCCAACCGTCGAGTCCATCCTGCGGGTGTTCGAACAAACCGGAAACCGCGACAACAAACTTCGCGCCCGTATGAAGTGGGTCGTCGACGAACTCGGCTTCGAGGAAGTTCAGCGCCGGGTGCTCGCTCAGCGACGCCTGCTGCCGGCCTCGGCGACCTGGCCCGGCGGCATCCCCGAAGAAGTACTTGTTCACGGCGACGCACCCGCCGGTCGCGACCTGACGGTCGACGCGACTGCGGTCGGACAAGGAGTCTCGGTCGCCATTGGGGGCAACTCGCCCTACGGCCGGTGGGAGTCAGCCAACGTGGTTCGCGGCATCGCCAAGTCGACCGTGTCGGCATACGCCTGGTGCCGGCTGGGCGACATCACCGCAGATCAGTTCCGGGGTGTAGCGCAGATCATTCGCGACTTCGACGTCGACGTCCGTGTCTCGAACCGGCAGAACTTCATCATCCGCGACTTGCAAGAATCCCAACTTGCGACGCTTTTCGAACGGTTGGTCGAGCTCGACATGGCCGCACCAGGAGCCGAGCTGAGCCGCGACGTCGTGTCGTGCCCTGGCGCCGACACCTGCGGCTTGGCGGTCACCCAATCACGAGGCCTCGCCGATGCGATCGGCGAAGCGCTCGAAGACGAAGGCCTCGCCGAGGTCGGTGGCGTGCGCATCAACATCTCAGGCTGCATGAACTCATGTGGTCAACACCACATTGCCGACATTGGTTTTTTTGGCACCGAGCGACGGGCCCACGGCCAAAGCGCGCCCGGCTACCAAATGCTGCTTGGTGGTTACGTTGGCCAAGAGACGATTCACTTCGGCGACAAGGCGCTACGTCTACCGGCAAAGACAGCACCACAGGCAACTGTTCGGGTGCTGCGACGGTTCACCGACGAACGCACCGCAGGCGAGTCGTTCCGCAACTGGATGGACCGAGTCGGCGGCGCCCGCGAGATCGCCAAGGGTCTCAAAGACCTCGATGTCTTCCCCGAGCCCGATGCAGATCCAAGCTTTTACATCGACTTCGATGAGACTGGCCCCTACATCGCCGAGATCGGCGTAAGCGAATGCGCCACCTGAGGAGAACTCGTCCGGACCGTAGATCTCCAATTGCAAACATCAATGAGCTAAGCGATCCGGGACTATGGACTCGGAGCCTCGAAAACAGGATGACGAGCCCCAGCGAGGATTCCGGACTACCCTCGCTCGGCTCCGCCTGCTCCTGCCGGCTTTCGGTGAGGCGTCGCTTCCATGAGTGATGTTGCGTTGCTGTTGGCGGCGATTGATGGGGCGAATCGCGAGGATCCCAATCTGTTCGATGGGAAGCCACTAGCGCTGGTCCAGGGACAGGCGGCAAGCCGGTGGCTTGCCCAGCTCAAGGCTGCTCCATCGGCTGAACTGCAACTGGCCGTTCGAGGACACCACCTACGGCGCTGGGAACTGTTGCGTGCGGATTTTCCCGAAGGACGACAGGGTTACCTACGATGGCGACGCCAGAACAAGGCGCATCAGGCCGACTCGCTTGCGGAGCTGATGGAAGCAGCTGGCTGGTCAGAAAGCTCGGTTGAACGGATCCGTACGCTCCTGGGGCGCACCAAGCTCCGCACCGATCCCGAAACCCAAACGCTCGAAGACGCAGCCTGTCTCGTCTTCTTAGAAACCCAGTTCGATTCAATGGCGGCTCGAACCGAACACGATCACCTGGTATCGATCGTGGCCAAGACGTTGAAGAAGATGAGCCCCGAAGCGGTTACGCTGGCAAGTTCGATCAGCCTCTCCCCCACGGCTCAAACGGTGCTTGCCGATGCGGTAGCCACGCTCTAGCACTCAGGATGTCTATGACCAGCGGACCTGCATTTCGCGAAGCAACACTGTTAGTAAGGGGTGGCCTCGAACGAAGCGCGTTCGACGAGACGGCCGAAGGGCTGTTCCTCACATCTGGTTATGTCTATGCCAGCGCAGCCGAAGCCGAAGCAGCGTTCGCGGGCGAGCACGATCGCTATATCTACTCTCGCTACGGCAACCCAACGGTCTCGATGTTCGAGGAACGGTTGCGCCTGCTCGAAGGTGCCGAAGCTTGCATGGCAACCGCCAGCGGCATGGCCGCCGTGTTCGCTTCGCTCGCATCTGTTGTCAAAGCTGGCGACAAGGTCGTGGGATCCCGAGCACTGTTTGGTTCTTGCCATGTGATCGTCAGCGAGATCCTGCCGCGGCTTGGCGTCGAGACCGTGCAGGTCGACGGCACCTCACTCGCCGAATGGGAACAGGCACTTGCCGGTGGCGCCCGTGCGGTGTTCCTTGAGACACCATCGAATCCGGGGCTAGAGGTCATCGATCTCGCTGCAGTCAGCGAACTGGCGCACGCGGCCGGCGCCCTTGTGATTGTCGACAATGTGTTCGCGAGCCCGGTGTTGCAAAAGCCGTTCGACTTCGGCGCCGACGTGGTCGTGTACTCCGCAACCAAACACATCGACGGTCAAGGCCGTGTGCTCGGCGGCGCAGTGCTGTGCACCGAAGCGTTCAAGACCGATTACCTGATGCCATTTACTCGCCATACTGGCCCGAGCCTGAGCCCGTTCAATGCGTGGGTGCTTGTCAAGGGGCTTGAAACGCTACGACTGCGCGTCGACGCCATGTCCCGCTCGGCGCACTCGATTGCCGAACAGCTCGAGGCCCATCCCAAGGTGCAGCGAGTTGGTTACCCGATGCTTGCGTCGCACCCTCAGTTTGAGCTGGCTAAGCGGCAAATGTCGGCTGGCGGCACCGTGCTCACGATCGATGTTGGCACCAAAGAGCACGCCTTCACTTGTATGGATGCCCTTGCGCTCTTCGACATTTCGAACAACGTTGGCGACTCCAAGAGCTTGGCTACTCACCCGGCCACCACGACACATCGTCGCATTGGCGCCGAAGGTCGGGCGTTGGTTGGCATCGGCGACGGCATGATCCGGCTCAGCATCGGCCTCGAAGACCCAGCCGACCTCTACGAAGATCTCGCCACCGCACTCACCTCCTGAGCAACAACAGCCCGCTTGGCGATCGAATCGAGTTGCATCGCGCCAGACCACGTGCCGAACTGCCACCCCCAGTCTTGGCCACGACCCGACGACACGAACGCGCTGGTCACGGCAGGGTGGCCGTGTTAGACGAGCAACGTGTTGCTCGTTTGGTGGTTGGCTTCGAAACCCCACTGCGAGACCTCAGCTGACCCCACTCGCTCGCCGAAGGACCGAATCGAATCAACCGCCGACGCGGCCCCTTCTCGCACGATCGCTTGGTGCAGGACTGGATCGGTGTCAAACAGGTTGCACGGCTCGAGCGGTGGCACTTGGTTGACGATGGTCACGGACTCGAGTCTTTCAAGCTATGCAACGACCGCCAGAGCCGTCCGCAAGCGCAAAACTGGTTGAGCCTGGATCCCGCCGAAGCAGGATCCAGGCTCAACCGAAATGGTCTACGTTGTGATGGGTGCTACTCCATCACTGTCCAGTCCAATTCAGGGCTTGGATCGTCGTCGCGACGACGGCGTTGAGCCAAGAACACGAGTGCCGAGCCACCAACGATCAGCAGCAGTGCGCTCTGGAACAAACGTCGGCTCTCTGTGCCGGTGAGGGCCAGCGCAGTTGGAACGTTAGTTGGAGTGTTAGCCGTTGGCGATGTTGGCGGCGAGGCATTCGGGAAGCCGGTGAAGCTCGGCAGGTCCAGCCCGCCGGACGTTCGACCAGTGGGCGGCGTTGCTGCACCGGTGATGATTGCGATATCGCTGTCATCCTCGTCGCCCGAACTGTTGTCGATTACGTCGTCCGTCACCGGATCGTCAGTGCTGTCACCCGGCGTCGAATCAATGTCGCTGAGGTCAAGCGGGGCACCCGTTGCGGGGTGCACAGGCGATGCGGCTGCAATGCCCGCCAGGTTCTCGAACGTGCCCGAACCAGTGGTTCGAGTGTCGACGTCGATCGTAGCGGTTTCGCCTGGCGCCAGTGGGCCAGCCAATTCGTACGATGCGGTGCCGTCCTCGTTGTCGGTCCAGTCGGGGTCCGTCAGGCGCATACCGGTAGGCATGTAGTCGGTGATCGTCATGTCGACGCCACTGACCGAGCCCTGGTTGATAACGAAGATTCTGAACGTTTGGGTATTGCCACTTTGCGAAAGCAACACTTTCTGCAATGCAAGGTCGAACTCGAGTGGAACGCCGTCGTAGTGCGACGAATCACTGTCATCGATGGGCACTGCGCCCGGCACTGGTAGCCAGCTACCCGAATTCTCGGGATCAGCGTAGGCAGGAGTACCGGTGACGGTTCCAACGTTCTGATACGACATATCGCCAGCCACTCCGTCGCCGGTGCAGGTAGCTGAGTCGCCAACCTCTAGGACTGCGATTGTCGAGGTGCCGTCGCCGCAATCGACGACAACGCCCTGGTCATCGCGGACTTCGAGGTCGATCAGAGTCAGATCACCGTTGTTGGTGACCACATACTCCCAGCGCACGAGATCGCCCGCAAGGAGCTTCTCTCCTGGGCCCTCGTCGGAGTCCTGGCCGTTGGTCGACTTCTCGAGATCCACGCTTGGGGTAGCGCCGATGTAGTGAGACATGTCGTCGTCCGACACTGGATCTTCGCCAGGAATCGCTACGAATACCGATGGATCATCGGTGCTCGGTTCAGCCGGAGTACCGGTCACCGATCCTTGGTTCTGGTACTGGCCAGCCGTGGCAATGCCTTCTGCTTCGCAGACCTGGGTTGCACCAGGCAACAGCAGCGAAATCGAGTTGCTGCCATCGCCACAGTCGACTGCTTCACCTTGGTCGTCGGTGACAACCAGGTTGATCAGCGCAGTGGTCGAAGTGTTGACAACTTCGTACGTCCAGGTGACAGGATCACCAGGCTCGATTGTCGGGCCGGGTGCTTCGTCGGCATCGATCCCGTTCGTCGACTTCTCGATGACCACCATGCCGTCCGATGACACATAGTGCGAGAGGTCACTGTCGTCGACAGGGTCGATGTCGGTGTCGGTGTAGTCAGCAGCGTCGGTTGGCCACGAGTCTGGATCCGTTGGATCACAGCATCCGGGCTCAGGGTTCGTCGGCATGGCCGGCGTGCCCGAGACGGTCGCAGTGTTCTCGTAGGTTCCGGCCTCGGCCGTACCGGTTGCTTCGCAGACCACGGTCTGTCCTGGCACCAAGAGTGCAATGGCACCGGAACCAGATGGACAAATCACACTGACGTCAGTGTCGTCGTCGCCGACGGTCACGTTGGTCAACGCCATGTTGCCGTCGTTGGTGACTTCATAGCTCCATGTGACGGGTGCTCCTGGTGCAACAGCAGGGCCGAGCGTGTCGTCGGCGTCTTCGCCATTGGTCGACTTCTCGATGTCGATCGATGGATCGGCACCGTAGTAGTTCGACGGATCGTCGGCTGAGGATTCGTCGGCTGCAGGCAGGTAGCTCGCAGGGTCATCTGGGTCAGCGTCTGGGTCGGTTGGATCCAGAATCGCTGGGGTACCCGTTGCTGTTGAGTCGTTGGTGTACGCACCGCCGGTCGCAGTGCCAGTTGCAGCACAGGTCACGACTTCGCCGATCGCCAAGACGGGAATGACGTTGGAGTTCTCGCCACAGTCAACTGCCAGCGAGGTATCGCTGTCGGCAACAAGGACGTTGGTCATCACTGCGTTCGAAGCGTTGCGCACCACGTAGTTCCACTCGACATCGTCGCCAGCAAGAATCGGCTCACCAGGAGCTGTATCGCTGTCGACTTTGTTCGTGGACTTCTCGAGTTCCAGTCCGCCTTCGAAGGCGAAGTAGTTCGACGGGTCCTCGTCGGTGTAATCAGGCTGAGTCAGCGGCGTGTAGAGCGCCGGATCGTCGGGCCACGTTGACGGGTCCGCCTCGGCGACCGCAGGATCGGTCGGTAGTGCACCGGTTCCCACGACGGTCGAGTCATTCTGGTAGCTACCAGAGATCGCTGCGACCGGGTCGATCGAAGTACAGGTAACCGTCTCGCCAGGGGGCAAGACCGCAACCACGTTGGTGCCGTCACCACAGTCGATCGCATCTCCGATGTCGGAGTCGGTCACCTCGACATCGAGCATTGCGGCCGGCGATGTATTGGTCACTGCGTAGGTCCAGACGACGGGGTCGCCGACAGCCAACTGCACACCAGGTGCGTCGTCGGCATCGGTCAGGTTGGTCGCTTTTTCAAGCACCAGCCCGCCGTCGGTACCGAAGTAATGTGAGTCATCAGCGTCTTCTGGGTTGTCCTGGCCGGTCGGAGTGAAGTCCGCCGGATCGGTTGGCCAGTTCGCTGGGTCCGACAGATCAACCGTCGGGTCGGTCGGCAGCACAGGTGTGCCGTTGGTCGTTCCGGTGTTCTCGTAGGGGCCGACAACAGCTTCGCCGGTCGCTTCGCAGGTCACTTGTTGACCAGGTAGCAGCAGCGGGATCGTGTTGTCGTTCTGAGGCGCACAGATCACCACGACGGAGGCGTCAGAGTCGTTGACTTCGACGTCGACCAGTGCGGTGCTGCCTGTGTTCTCGACCTCGTAGGTCCACGTGACGTCCTCACCAGCGGTGATTTGTTCGCCGAGTGCATCGTCAGACTGAAGTCCGTTGGTCGATTTCTCGATGTCGATGCCAGGGCTCGCAAGGAAGATCTCTGCGATGTCATGGTCGTCTTCGTCGCCACCGGCGTTGTCGATTTCGTCGTCAACCACGGTGTCGTCGTTGATCTCGTCAGGAGTCGAGTCACGGTCTTGCAACGAGTCACCGTTGCCGTCGACGAGCTCATTGCCCAGATCGTCGGTGGCGGTGCCGCCGGTGATCTCTGCGGTGTTGGTCACCGTCGTGGTCGATGGAGCCAGGCTGACTCGCAGCGTGACCGGAACCGTGATCGTCTCTCCCGGACCAAAGGTACCAATGACCGACAGCGCACCATCGGTCGTCACGGTCCCTGGTGCCCACGAGTAGTCGAGCGCCTGGTCACCAGTGGTGATACCGGCCATGTTGGCGCCCATCGACGGGTCGAATGGACCGAAGAAAGCTTGATCGACATAGTCGATCGCCGTTGGATCCGTGATTGATGTCGTTCCCTGGTTCGTGAGCGTGATCAAGAAGGTCACTTCGTCGCCAGGCTCGATTGGCTGGACTGTCGACGGGTCAAGTGTCTTGGTCAGTGCCATGTCGAAGATTGGGATGATGACGCCGTCGTAATCGTCTTCGTCGCCACCGTTGGTGCCGTCTTCGTCGATCTCGTCGTCGACGGAGTTGATGGTTTCGCCAGCACCGTTGCCGTCGTCGCCATCAGGTGTCGAGTCAAGTTCCGGAAGCGAGCCGTCGGCGCCGTCTCCGTTGTCGGAATCACCGTCGTTGTCGAAGTTCGAAATCTCTGCATGGTTGTCGAGCACGGTTCCGGTGAAGGACTCGTTGATCTTCAACACAATTGGAACCACGACAGTTTCGCCAATCAGCAACTTGTCGCCGGCTGACGTAGGGCTCACCATGGCAACAGGGTTGTCAGGATCAGTGACGTCCCAGAAGTACCCGAACGGGGCTGCCGAAGTTCCCGTCGAGGCGCCGGGCGGGTTCAGCGAACCGGAGAACGGCTCCCACATGCCCGGATCGACATAGTCGGTGACTTGAATCTGCTCGACGCCGATCGACTGGTTGGTGACGGTGATGAACATCGTCACCGTGTCGCCGTCAATCGTGCCAAGCGTCTTGGTCAATGCCAAGTCATAAGGAATGGTGAGGGTCTGAGTGCCCTCGTCGTCCTCTGTCGGCGCATCGCCGTCGGGTGTTGGATCGACGAAGCTGTCTGCATCCTCGGCCGGATCGGTTCCGTCTTCGTCGGCAAACATCTCGGTCACTTCGGCCACGTTGTCCAACGTGCCCGAGGTCATGGCAGCCACATCGACTGCATAGGTCACCCGAACCGTTGTTGATTCATCGGGTCCAAGTTCATCGGCGATGTAACTGCCGGGTCCGTCGGTAACACCGGCAGGCAACAAGTCAGTCGAGTCATAGACAAGACCAGCCGGTGGCGTATCGGTGAACGCAATGTTGAACAGGTCGGTTGGACCCTGGTTCGTCACGGTCAGGCAGTACGTCACCGTTGCGGTAGCAGCAGTGATTGCCAATGGACCTTCGACGCAGTCGGTGCCGTCGTAGATGAACTTCTCGAGCGCAACGTCGTACCAGATGGTCAACGCTTCGTCGTGATCATCTTCGTCCAAGGTGCCATCGTCGTTGAACTGGTCGTCGACCAGCAGATCGTCGTTGTCGCCATCGGGCGTTGAGTCGATGTCGAGCACCGTGCCGTCGGAGCTATCACCGTTGTCAGGGTTGCCGTCGTCGTCGAAGCGCAAGATTTCTGCAACGTTGCGCAGCACCATCGGAGGACTGTTGGGAATATCGGCGGTCAGCACGACCGGGATTATCACGCTCTGGCCGCCAGGCAATACGCCGTCGACCTTTGCGATTGGATCGGTACCCGAGGTATCCCAGGTGAAAGGAAGCACGGGGCCGCCCAACGATCCAGGTTCGGTGAATTGTGGGCTTACCTGGTCAGCCAAGTTGAATTCCCAGCCGGGCGTCAGGTAGTCGATGATGTCGAAGTCTTCGACAGTCGTTAGTTGGTTGAACACTTCGACGCTGAACAGAATCTTGTCACCGTTCTGCACACCGCCCGCAAGGTCAGGGAACGCTGGGTTGTCGGTGACTGGCTTCTTCACCAGTGCAAGGTCGAATGGAAGACTGACCGACTCAACGTCGTCGTCGTCTTCGTTCGACGCTGTGTGATCGTCGTCGTCGCCCGGTGTTGAGTCAGCATCAACTGCTGTTGCACCGTCGGCGTCTTCGAATGAGTTGATCTGCACGCTGTTTACGTAGGGACCAGCGGTCAAGTCGGTCACGTCGTATGAGATTGTGAACGTGACTTCGTCGCCTGGTGCCAGAACATCAACCGTGTAGGTCGGATCGGTGTCCGCTACTGCTACTGCAGCAGCACCAGCAGTCGTGGTCGTTGCAGCAGCGTTAGAGCTTGCGTACGTAAGCCCGGTCGGTGGGGTTTCGAGAACCTCGACCGAAGTAACGGTTGCGTTGCTTTGGTTGGTGACGGTGACATCGAAGGTCGCAACCCAGCCACCATCAACCTGTGCGATGGTCGGGTTCGACTTGTCGATCGCCATGTCATAGACAGGGATGACTGCAATGTCGTGATCGTCTTCGTCGCCGGTTGCGGCGGTAAGACCAGTCTCATCGTCGATGAGCGCGTCTCCGTCGATGCCGTCAGGCTGGGAGTCCACATCGACTACTTCACCCGTTGCGCTGCTGCCGTTGGCGGCGTTGGCATCGTTATCGAAGTAGCTGATCTCGGCCTTGTTAATGAGATCGCCGGCAACAACATAGGTCGGTGACACGATCAGTGTGACCGGGATCTGCACAGTGTCACCGAAACCGATGAGCGTTGAGGAAGGATCGCTACCTGGCTGATTAGGGTCGTTGACAGTCACAACTGGGTTGGCGCCAGTGGCGTCCCAGCTGTAGAGCAGGCCTCCAGCGGTCGTAGCGCCAGGGTTGTCGTTGATGTCAAAGGTGAACATTGCCGGATCGACGTAGTCAGTGATCTGGAAATTGTTGACCGGATCGCCTTGGTTGACGAACTCGATGATGAAGTCAACCGTCGAGGTGCCAGGTGTGAGCCAGTCAGCACCTGGTGACCATGTAGGTGCAGGCACCTTGGTCAGGGCCAGGTCGAATACGCAGTCCACCATGATGGAGACGTCGTTGGATCGAATAGGAAGACCAATCTCGGTCACACGAGCGCCGAAGGTGTTGGTCCAGATGTCATCGCACTCGTGATCGACGGTTTCGAGCACCAATGTCGAGGTGATCTTTTCGCCGACCGGGATGTCGTTCATCTCGGCGTAAATTGCGGTCACTTCGCTGGCGTTGGTTGGGCATGGGCCCGGCATACCTCCAGGGAAGTTTGCACCGTTGATGCCATCGCACCAAACAGTGTCAACAATTGCCCGAGCGGGATCACGGCTGATCGTCAGTGGATCGTCGGCAGACACCCAGACGGCGCCATTGTCACCGGTCAGACTCACGAAGGAGAGTTGACCAGCGGTGTCCGTCTCAGGTGAGCGTCCATCGCCAATCGTTGGCACTGGTACGCCGTCGGCGCCAGTGTTGGAGAAGGTCTCAAGCTCGTCGCCATTGTGCGGAAGCACATCGACGAAGCGAACGTTGGTCAGGGGCGTGTTGCCCTGGTTCGCCATTTCGAGCGTGAAGCCCATGGTTGAGGTCCCGCCACCGGGGGTGGTTTCGTACACGATGCGCTCACAGCGCTCAGCCCAGTCGGCTGGCTGTGGTGGAAGCGATGGAGCATCGATTGGTGCTCCTGGATATTCGTCGCAGTCGCCCACGCCGGTATCGATTGCTTTCACAATGACAGATTCGTCAAATGGAGCGCCGGTGAAGACCGAAGCGCTGCCGTTGGCAACCGCCTTCGCATCCCCAGTATTGCCGTCATTGCCTGCAAGGGAGACCGTGTTCGTCAGCGTTGCATCGGCGCTTGCGCCAACAATCATGGCCTCAAACGTGAAGACACCTTCGCCAAGCAAACCCCAGCCACCAGCACGATCATCACCATAAACACAGGTGATCGTGCCACCTACCGTGATGGTCTGCGTGGGATCCACAGGATCAACTGCCGAAGAACCGCCAGCATAGGTGCAGGTACCATCAGGTGGCTGCGAGGTGAAACCCTGGAAGGCCATGGTGGCCGGCAAAGTATCAGTCAAGGTAATCGCATCGATCTCATCGAGCGCCGAACCAACAACCTGTGGCTTAATCTCAAACTCGACCACGTTGCCGTTGGCAACGATCTCGGCGGCACCGCCCAAGTTTTTCTTCGAGACTGCCAGAGCAGCCTCGACGATGTACACCTTGTCGGCATGTGCTCCTCGCACAAAGTTGTTGTAGATATTCTCGGCAGCGCGGAGGTCATAGTCGTTGAACGAGTCATTCACATCAACCGACGATGCGCCATCGTCCAGAAGGGGCAGATTGCACCAACCAGTTGCCGGGTTTACACCACTGCCAGCAGCTTCTTGATCCCAACGAGCGTTGTTGGTGCAGGTCGGCGTTGGAGGTTGCCCAGTTCCGTCCCACACGCCCGAAGCACGAGCACCATAGATAATAAGTTCCTGGTCGGCCTCTTGGGCACCGGGAGTCGGGTCGTCTTTGACCCGCACCTGGAAGTTCAAGTTCATGGCAGAGCCGTATGAGCCATTGCCTCGAACGTTGCCAGCCCAGGGAACATCACCCGAGGTGATTACTCGCATGTGAGTGATGCCACCATAGATTGGCGTGCCATCAGTCGTGTTGCCGGTGATGAATCCGCTGAGATCGCCGGTCGCGGCGTCGACCCAGGTTGCATCGGTCTCGTTGCAGCTGAGGCCGTTAAGGGTCGAGAAGTTGCCAGGATTTGTGCCGGTGCCGACCTCGATGCGGTAGTCAAGCTCACCACGGTCGACTACTACACCGCCGTAGAGATAAAAGTACGACTGGGCAGAAACCGTGTGGCCTTGCTTACCCGCAATCAGGTTTGCCACCGGCGAGCTTGGCGTGCCAGTGATGCCACCAACGACGTTACGGTCGATTCGGAGTGTTTGGGCAGGGCCAGATCCGGCGAAGGGGCCCCGGACAGTAATGGGATAGCTACCCGGCAGCCCAACTACCTCTTGGTGAGTGGTGTCGATCTGAACGC
>ENA-ORXT01001318-ORXT01001318.1-marine-metagenome-genome-assembly--contig:-NODE-1318-length-33858-cov-4.896628_pt1 | contig 33858 bp, 33 predicted proteins | sample MGYA00237868_ERZ511482 | MGnify/ENA metagenome assembly ERZ511482 | reverse complement strand
CGTGTTGTTTTAGTTGAAATATTAGCCTACTCCAATGACAACGCCTATACCATTTTTGAAACTATGAATGATCGTGGGCTAAACCTTACACCTACCGAAATGCTCAAAGGTTACTTATTATCAAGCTTTAAAGATCATGAGAAACGCAAGTCAACTAACGAGTTCTGGAAAAAGTCGATTACCTCGTTACAAGCATTAAACAAAGAGGAAGATCAACGTTTTATCCAAGCTTGGTTGCGGGCGAAGTATGCCGTTACTATTAGGCAAGGTAAATCAGGCTCTCAAAATGAGGATTTTGAAAAAATAGGCACACGCTTCCATAACTGGTTTAGAGATAACCTCAAACATATGAAGCTAACTAAAGGATCAGAGCACGACTTTGATCAGTTTGTGAATGTAGAGTTTAAATATTATTTAAAAGCGTATTTGCGTATTCAAACAGCGGAGCAATGGCCACAATCTGATTTATTATCTATCCACTATATAAAGCAATGGGGAATTGCTTCATCGCTCAGTTATCCCCTGTTATTAGCGCCTCTACTTCAATCCGATAGCGTCACCGTGGCAAATGAAAAAATGAACTTGGTGGCCAAGTACATTGAAATTTTTTGTGTTCGTCGCTCGATCAATTTTAGGAATTTTGGTGCGACTTCGATTCGCTATACGATGTATACACTGGTCAAAGAGATTAGAGGGAAGTCCGTGGATGAACTTCGAGGGATTTTTTCTGAAAAATTAAAAGTTATGGACGAGAAATGGCATAAATTTAAATATTTTCGTCTACATGGGCAAAACAAAAAATTCGTGAAATATCTATTATCGCGGATATCAGGTTACATTGATGAGTTGGCTGGTGAGACCACAAACTTCAGTAGCTATTATCATAAGACTGCTGCTAAACCCTATGAGATAGAGCACATCTGGAGTCACAATTACGAAGAGCATAAAGATGAATTTGATCAAGTGAATGACTTTGAAGAGCACCGAAATCGCATTGGTGGTTTGGTATTGTTACCAAGAGGTACGAACCAATCTTATGGAGACAAGTCTTATGAGATTAAAAAAGACCACTATGTTAAGGAAAACCTTTTGGTCAAATCTTTGTGTTCGTTGACCTATGAAAAAAACCCTAACTTCAGAAGAATAATTACTGATCACGGTTTGCGCTTTAAGTCACACGAAACTTTTCCCAAGGACGCTTTGTATCAACGACAAAAGCTATATAGAAATATTTGTCGAAAAATCTGGGCGCTTTGATGTTCAAGTAATGTTGGATTAAGGGTTTAACTATGGCCTGTTTTTTTGGATTTGGATCGCTCGTCAATACGGGCACTCACCGCTACGAGGCGATCACGCCAGCGTCTGTTATCGGTTGGAAGCGCGCGTGGATTAATAACGAATATTACCAACATGCATTTTTGAGTGTTGTGCCGGATGTTAGCGCGCGCATTCAAGGTCTGATGGCCAAAGTACCCAATAACGATTGGGTGGAGTTAGACGCACGTGAAGTAGGTTATGCAAGGCGTGTATTAAGTGATGGCGAATGGCTTGTTGAAACACCTAAACTACCTGTCATTCAGGATAAGCCAGATGACGTACAAATGTATGTGCATGCATCAGGTGAATTTGCCCAAGCGGTTAAACCGATTCTCTACTCATACCTAGAAACCGTATTGTTTGGCTACTACCAATGGTTTGGGCCCGAGGGCGTGCAGGCTTTTATCGATAGCACCGTGGCGTGGACGGGTATTTTAGATGATCGCAACAATCCAGTTTACCCACGCTACGTGCCTGCCACAGGCAGTGCTATCGACATTGTTATCCCTACAATTGAAAAATTACAGGTTTAAACCGGTGTGTTTAGTGCGCGTTATCGTTTTAATTTAATAAAGATCAAATTTTCTTAGATTTCTCGGCCCAAGCGCCCAGAGTGGGCCAATCAATTGGAATGTCACATTCTCAACAAAATTGAGCTTTTCGCCTTCGGTGGTTTGTCCATATATCTGTCCACCTATGGCTATAACGATTAAGAGCACTAAAAAAATGGGACTAATGCCAATAATCAGTTGCAGCGCCCAGGCGATACCAATCATTAAAACGCCTGCTAAAGCTGTTTTCTTACTTAGTGAATAGTAAAAACCAAAGGCTGCAATACCGGCGGCTAAAAACAGAAAAAAAGAGATCGACCAAAGCAGGGCAAAAATGGCGAAAAAAGCAAGCAATGCACAGGCCTTCTGAATAAGTTTGCCCGACGGCTCTATAAAGGATTCAGAATAAAAAGCCATGTACTCGTCAAGTGATTTCATGGGTGGGGTGTATCCGTAATAAACAAGGATTACGAAAGATATACTGAATCGCGCACAAGCGTAACCGTTGCTGCGGTATGTATGTTTTAGTGGCGCAGTTAGTGCGATTAACGAATCCCATATTTCTCAAGCAGCGGTTTGGCGACCCAGAGTGGCCCAATAAATAAAAACTTTAAATCATCAAAAAAGCTGGGTTTGGCCCCTTCTAATTGGTGACCGTAAAACTGCCCGGCCCAAGCTAGCACAAATAAAACAATGAGCGATATGAAACCAAAATCAAGGATTAGTTGTAATAGGAGAGCTGCCCCAATCGCTGATGCGCCGGCAATCGCAACCTTTTGACCCATGGTGTAATAAAAAGCCACTGAGCCTAGGGTCACAAGCACAAATAAGATGAATGACAGTTTCCAAAGCAGGGCAACCACGCAAAAAAAGATAACCGGTACCGCAATTTTATGAATCATTTCGTTTTGTGAGTTCTGGTGTGACGCCGCATAAGCCGCCATCCATTGATCTAGTGATTTCATTGGGGCTCCAAAATGAATAAAGGTGCCATTATCCGTGGAGTTAATATCAGTTGCAACGCTGACCTTGCGCTAGTGGCTGCTTAAAAATTGATACAGTCGCTGTGCATTTGGATTATTTTGTTGCAGCGGCGATAACATTAGCGTGTAACCGTAACCTGTAAGTTGTTGTTTAAATAGGGGCGTTAAAAGGCCGTTGTCCAGTTCAGTTTGCATGAGCGGGTCTGCCATAATCAAACCTTGTCCATCGATAGCCGCTTGCACGCGCACATTGGCATCGCTAATGACATGTCTTGGATTGGTCAGCGGCGGGTCATAGTCACCGTACCAGATTTGCCAATGGTCAATGCTGCGATCTTCACACAAAAGCGGGACATGAGATAACGCTGAACGGTTCAGAGCGCAGGCATCTAATACAGGTTCGTTTGCTTTTATACCGATTCTTTGCAGTAGCTTGGGGCTACCGACGGGAAACAGTGGCATCGCTAAGTGCAGTCGCTGATTCGTATTGGTGGTTGTTTTGCAAGGCTCCCAGCGAATCGCTAGGTCGACATCCTGCAGTTTAAATGCCAGGGAGTTAACCGCATGCTGAAATACTACAGAGATATCGGGGTAGTGCTGGTTAAACTTTGCAATACGCGTCGATAGCCAGCGGGCCGCCACGTAGGTAGTTGCGCCAATGGTGATGTGTTGATGGTGTTGGTGAGTGCTTATTTGTGAGAGCGTTTTTTCAAGTTCGATAAATTGATGTTGCACGGTCATTAACAAGTTCTGCCCAGATTCAGTTAGGTAAACTTGCCTTATAGAGCGTCTAAATAAAGCGGTCTGGATGTGCGTTTCTAGCTTTTTAATCTGATAGCTCACCGCCCCCTTGCTAATGCATAGCTCCTGCGCGGCCAAACTAAAGCTGAGGTGGCGTGCGGCGGCTTCAAACACTTTAAGGCTGTCAAGCGGTGGGAGGTTGTGTTTCATAATAGTTAGCGCGCTTTTAACCGGTAAATGTTACATAGGCCTGTGTTAGGCTTTTATTGCATGGGTAAAAATATAGTTCAATAATTTTAAACCATAGCTCAGAAAATTGAGTTTGTCAGCCATCGGGTTTTTTATGATGATAAAGTCATAATGTGATTGTCTAAATTGAGGAGGAAAAAATGGCTGACACAGTGAACTCACACGCCCGTGTTGTGGTGATTGGTGGTGGTATTGCGGGTTGTTCAACGCTTTATCATTTAACCCAATTGGGTTGGACCGATGTAGCCCTAGTGGAACGGGATGAGCTAACCTCCGGTTCAACCTGGCATGCCGCGGCGCAGGTCACGCAGTTTGGTGGCAATCAAACCATGATTGCGCTGAAGCAGCACAGCATCAAGCTTTACCAAGAATTGGCTAAAGATACTGATCATCCTTTTTACTATCACATCACCGGTGGTATGCGCACCGCCTACACACAAGACCATATCGATACTTACAAACACTATGTCGGCATGGCTAAAGGCATGGGCGTTGATATGGAGTTTATTGGCCCTAAAGAGGTGGGTGAGCGACATCCTCTGCTCAATACCGATAACATTCTAGGCGCATGGTGGGATCCGTTAGATGGCTATATCGATCCTTCAGGCATTACCTTTGCTTTGGCACGTGCTGCGAAAAAAGCGGGTGCATCTGTTTATCGTTTTAACCCCGTTGAAAACATCACCAAAAAAGCCAATGGTGAGTTTATCGTTCACACCAAGAACGGCGACATCACCTGTGAGAAAGTCGTTAACGCAACGGGTTATCGAGTTAATGAGGTGGGTAATATGCTGGGTGTCGAGCATCCTGTTACCTCAATGGAGCACATGTACTTTCTCACTGAAAACATGCCTGAACTTGAAGCGCTCGACTTTCAAGTGCCGGTTGTACGTGATCCATTAGATGATTTTTACAGTCGCCAAGAAAAGAACGGTCTGCTGGTTGGCGTATACGAGCAGCAGTGTAAAACCTTTGGTATGGACGGTATTGATCCAAACTTTACGAAAGAGCTATGTCCTTCAGATCTTGATCGCTGTTTGGATAATATGGAGCGCATTTTTGAACGTATGCCTGCGCTGCAAGAAGCCGGTATCCACACTACGGTGAATGGCCCGATTACTTATACTATCGACGGAATGCCTCTAGTGGGCCAAATCCCTGGAATAGAAAATGCTTATTGCATCATTGGTTTGCGGGCGGGTATTGGTGAAGGGGGTGGTCACGGTAAGATTCTTGCTGATCTCATTGTGCATGATGAATGCGAGTGGGATGCTTGGTCTCTCGATCCGCGTCGATTTACACAATATGCAAACACTGAGCACACCTGTGTAAAAGCCATTGAAGATTATCAAAACGAATTTCATTATCACCTACCGCATGAGCATCGCCCCGCTGCGCGCTTGGCTCGCACCACACCGCTATACCCCGTCTTAGATCAGCTTGATGCGGCTTGGGGCGTTGTGAATGGCTGGGAGCGAGCGTTGTTTTTTAAACCTACGCCTGACTTTGAAGATCAGCACTCCTATCGCTTTACACCCACTCAAGATATCGTGGCTAAAGAGATCGCCGCTTTGCGTGAAAATGTCGGAATCATGGAAGTGTCAGGCTTCAATCGATACTCCATTGAAGGTGAGGGTGCAACGGCGTTTTTAGATAAAATGACCTGCAGCACGTTGCCAAAACAAATCGGTAAAGTGAGTTTGTGCTATTTGCTCAACGAAAGTGGGCATGTGTTAACTGAAGCGACGATTACCAAATTAGGTGAAGATCAATACTGGTATGGTTCTGCGGCGGCGGCAGAGTGGCATGATCTGGATTGGTTGAATCGCTATAAGCCCGAATCCGTCAGGATTACTGAAATGGCGGCATCACATACTATATTGGTCGTTGCGGGACCAAAGTCTCGTGAGCTATTACAATCTTTATCACCACGATGTGATTGGTCAAAAGCCGCATTCCCTTGGTTACGCGCAAAAGAAATGACACTGGCCCATGCCAAAGTGCTGGCCATGTCGGTGAGCTTTTCAGGTGAGCTGGCTTATGAGTTACATATTCCCAATGAGCAGCTGTATTTAGTTTGGAAAGTGATTAATGAGGCAGGTGGTGCGTTTGGATTATCACGCTTTGGTTTGTACGCAACCGAGTCCATGCGAATGGAGAAGGGTTACTTACATTGGAAAGCGGATTTGATGTATGAACGTAATCCGATTGAAACGGGGTTAGACCGTTTTGTGAAGCTGGACAAACCTGAGTTTGTGGGTAAGCAATCACTTGAAACAGAATTAGCTTCTGGGCTTAAAAAGAAATTAGTGACGATGACAATCGATTGCGAAATAGCGGCTGCGCATGCCGGTGATTCGGTTTATGTCAGTGGTGATACAGCTAATATCATTGGCACCATAACCTCCGGTGCTTACGGGCATAGAGTTAAGAAGAACATTGCGTATGCTTTTGTACAGCCTGAGCTAGCGGCTGCTGGAACGTCATTGAGTGTTTGCATTTTAGGTGAACATTATGAGGCAGTAATCACTGAGACTTGTTTATATGATCCTGAAAATTCATTAGTTCGCACATAGGGAGAGCTTATGGCTGATAATATTTCAACCAATAGTAAGCCAAAGCGTCGTCGTCGCGGCAAGATGAGCCCCCGTGAAATAATGCATGCGAAGCGTGCATTGCCGCCAGAGATTGACCCTTGTCCGGTTGGTCCGGTGGGTGGGCAATACAAACCATTGACCGATGGACAGCTGGAGCAGATTTATCAAAATGCACTGCGCATACTGTCAGAATTAGGCATCGGTGAGGCGCCACCTGCATTGGTTGAGCAAGCGGTGAAATGCGGCGCAACGGTGAATGATGCCGGGAGGCTTTGCTACTCGCCTGCCATGGTCGAAGGGATTATCGATGGGGCGTGTAAAAGCTTTCCGTTTTATGGCCGTGATGCTAAGCACGACTTTGAAGTCGGTGGGGATAAGGTTTATTTTGGAACCGGTGGCGCGGCGGTTCAAACGTTAGACCTTGATACGCATCTTTATCGTTCGGCAACGTTGCAAGATTTATATGATTTCACACGTCTTGCCGATTCACTTAAAAACGTCAGCTGGTTTACGCGCTGTTGTATTGCAACGGATGTGGAAGATATCTTAGAGCTGGACGTTAATACGGCCTATGCGCTGCTGCGTGGAACCACTAAACCTATTGGCACGAGTTTTACATTGGGCAGTAGTGTTGATCCCATTGTTGATATGTTCGATTGGTCTTTAGGAGGTGAGGGCAAGTTTAAGAAACGGCCTTTTTGTAAAGCACATATCAGTCCTTTAATCTCGCCTTTACGGTATGGTGAAGACGCGTTTGATGTGGCGGTTGAATGCATTAAGCGGGGGGTTCCACTTAACAGTATTATTGCGGCCCAGTCAGGTGCAACCGCGCCGGCGACCATTGCGGGTATGCTGTCATCAACCTTAGCGGAAACCTTGGCGGGCTTGATTATGGTGAATGTGTTTGCGCCAGGTTACCCCATGATTTTCTCCAATTGGCCGTTTGTGATTGACCTTCGTACCGGATCATTTTGCGGTGGTGGCGGTGAAATCACTTTGCTAAATGCAGCTTCTGCGCAGATATCCAACTGGCTGGGATTACCGTCGGGTTGTGCCAGCAGCATGAGTGATGCCAAAGCGGTGGATGCGCAAATGGGTTTGGAAAAAGGCATCTCATCGCTAGCGGCAGGTTTGGCGGGGTGCAATATGGTGTATGAGTCCAGTGGCATGATGGCAAGCTTATTGGGGGCGTCGTTTGAAGCATTTGTAATCGATGATGAGATGTTATCGCAGGTGTATCGTGTGATTCGCGGTATTGAAGTAAACGAGGAAACATTGGGTTTTGATGCCATTAAAGACTGTGTGTACGGCGAAGGACATTTTTTAGGCGGTGAGCATACGATGAAGGCGATGCAGCGCGATTATTTTTGGCCGAGTAAGTTAACCGATCGAGAGCAACCGCGTACGTGGGAAGAGCAAGGAGCCACCGATATGTGGCAGCGGGCAAATACTCGGGTTAGAGAGGTATTGGATACTTATCATCCGCAGTATCTTAATAGCGTTGTTGATCAAAAAATAAGAAGCCGGTTTGCTATACATTTAAACGTGTAGCCAATTAATTTACCGTTTATCAGATAAAATAAGACAAGTAGGCTGAGAAGTCCGCTTAGTATATTACAAGTTTTGTAAAATTGTATTCCCAGGTGACGCAACGGAATGTGGAATTTTATGAAAGAAATGATGTCAAGAGCGATAGTCTCCTGTCTTTTGTTAGGTGGTGTAACAACGTTGTATGCAGCCCCGCATACTGAAGGCACTTGGAGTGGTGTAAATGCCTGGCCATTGATACCCATACACGCCGTGTTGACACCTCAGGGTAAGGTGTTTACTTGGGGCACAGACAGTGCGGGTACTCAAACGAACACTTTTAACTATGACTTATGGGACCCTAGCTTAGGCAATAGTTCAAGCGCTCACCAGACACTAACCAATACCGTTGGCGTTGACTCATTTTGTTCAGCGGCTTTAGTGTTACCTGAAACCGGCGAAGTTTTTATGGCAGGTGGAGATGCTAGAGCGCAAGGCGTCACCAATGGTGGCATTAACAATGTTCTTCAATACAATACCAATAGCGGGGCGCTCAGTAGTGCACGAAGTATGGCCAATGCGCGCTGGTACCCCACCACGACAACGCTTGCTAACGGTGAAATACTCACCGTCGGGGGGATTGATCTAGTCCAAAAAGCGGTTACAACGCCTGAGGTATACACCCCGTCAACCAATCAATGGCGTTCATTGTTTGGCGCGAACACTGCCAATTACGATGCACTATACCCGCGTATGTGGGTCATTCCAGATGGCCGTATTTTTAGCCTATCAAAATCAGCATTTTCACCTAACGTTCGTTTGTACTACATGAATGCGACCGGAGTGGGCAGCGTGACTGACGCCGGTAGCCTTGGTTTATCCTACAGGCAATTTGGTAATTCAACTGCCGTCATGTACCGACCCGGAAAAATTCTGGTAGTGGCTGATAAGCTAAGTACGGGTAATATAAAAGCCATGATAGTCGACGTCACCGGTTCGCGTCCTCTAGTTCGTCAAATTGAAGGCCCAAGCCTAAGCACAGGTCGCAAATGGGCAGATACGGTTATTTTACCCGATGGTAAGGTCATGTTGGTCGGTGGTTCAGGTGCCAATATCGTCGGTGGAACAGCGAATGAGAATATGCAGGATCATAGCCAATTGGGCAATGTCTCTTTTCGTCCCGTCATCTGGGACCCCGCGACAGAAATTTGGACGTCGATGCAAGCGCACCAGCGTTCGCGGCTTTATCATTCAACTGCACTGTTATTAAAAGATGGTCGGGTTCTCGTCGGTGGAGGCGGGGCCCCCGGGCCACAAACCAATACCAATGCTGAGATTTTCTCGCCACCTTACCTTTACAATCCTTTAGGTCAGGCGCAACGCCCTAGTATTACGAGCGCGCCGGCACTGGCAATTTATGGCCAGCAAGTGACTGTTTTACACGCATCCAACAGTCCAATTAGTCGGGTAACGCTCGTAAAAACGGGTGCAGTGACTCATTCGCTTAATATGGATCAGCGTTTTGTTGAGCTCAATTATATGGATACGGACGGCGGGGTTCGGGTGAATATTCCCACTTCATCCAGCGTTGCAACACCCGGGTATTATTTAATGCACCTGATTGATAATAAAGGAGTGCCTTCTAAAGGGCACATCATAAACATTACGGCAAATAGTGTAGCTGCGGTAGCTGCACGCCCAGATACTGTCAGTGCGTCGGGTGACCCGATTGATATTAATGCTTTAGAAAATGATAGTGGAGTAGGGTTAACACTGAGCGTGCCAAGTTTGTGGTCTCAGCAGGGCGGAAATATTGCCGTGGTTAATGACAATATTAGATACAAAGCCAAATCAGGTTTTAATGGTACCGATAAAATTTACTACACTGCCAAAGACTCTCAAAACGCGACCTCTTGGAGCGCGGTTACGATTAACGTGAGTGGGAACAATCTAGACGGGCCATTGCCTGTCGGCAGGCAAGACACCGTATCGGCCGTGGTAAACGTTGCGGTCACGTTTGATGTTTTGGCCAATGACACAGGTGCCGGTTTGGTATTAACTGCACCAAACGCTTGGTCATGGAGAGGCGGGACGGTTAGGTTGCTTAACAATGCACTAAGCTATACCCCAAAAACGAACTTTATCGGTTTAGATAAAATCTGGTACGCCTTTAAAGATGCGCAGGGACGCCAAGCGTGGAGCGTGGTTAATATTAATGTGATGCCATAGTTTGGGACTCACTGTCGATGCATAAATTTTTTTTAGGGCTTACGATCATTTGAGTGGCTGACTCAACGGGGTTTGGCCGTTGAGTCTCTTACCACCAGCCATGGCTCAATCGGTTCAGGTAAGCTGGCATCTTGTTTTTTTATCAGGGCTAACAGTGTGTTAGCTGCAAGCACGCCCAGTTTGCGTCTTGGTTGATGTATTGTTGTTAAGGCAGGCACGAAGTATTGTGCAACCTGTAGATCATCAAAACCGACAACAGAGACATCGCTTGGGACTTTTATACCTAATTTATCAAGCGCTGAGATAAAACCAAAGGCCATTGCATCCCCTGCACAAACCACGCCAGTTGGGCGTTTGTCTTCGGTCAGTGCAAACCAAGCGTGCGCAGCGGCGGCCCCAGACGCCAGTGAAAAATCCCCCTCAAATGACCAGCTGCCTTTTGCATTGCCCCATAAATGCCTCTGTTCTTGATTAAAAGCATCGTAACGAATTTTGCCGGGTAGATTAAATCTTGGACCTGAGACTTGACCCAGTTTGCGGTGTCCTAATTCAAACAGATGTTTGATTGCCAAGCGAATGCCAAGCTCATCGTCTATGTGCACGGTCGGTAAATTGGCTTCAGGGTTCCACTCACCGGCAAAGACAATCGCCGGTGTTTGCGCGCCGGAGTTAATGACGTCAACGGGCATTAGCCCATCAAGAATAATGACTCCATCAACTCGATTTTGACTAAAGTAGCCGCGTGCTTTAGTTGGAGACATTGAGGCTTTTTGTGTGTCTGCAATCAGCACGCTAATGCCATTATCGGCGCAAACATCTTCGATACCCTCCACCACATTTGAAAAAACAGCGTTACCAATATTAGGCAGCATAATCACAATAGTGTCTGTTTGTTGCCGCCTAAGGCTTCTAGCTGCTTCATTGACTGTATAGCCTGTCTCTTTGACGGCTTTCATAATGATCTTGCGGGTTTTATCCGACACTTTTTCAGGCCTAGACAAAGCCCGGCTGACGGTGGCGACCGAGACGTTTGCAAGTGCTGCGATATCCTGTACGGTAACTTTTTTGCTGTGTTCTTTTTCCATAGTTACGGTGCGACCGATATTTAATTATTAACTTAGCTATTGACGGTAATTGACCGAGCGTGCCAAGTGACCTCACACTCTTTTTACAGCGTCTATTGGTTGACTGCATTCGTAGGTTTCAACAAGGCTAGCGCTCGCGTGACATAGGGGTCTACTTTGTTGGCATTGTCGACTCGCTACGACGCGATAGCATTTCAACGCCCGTTTGTGTGATCACAATGTTTTCCTCATGCACCATCATCTTATGGGGCGCGTAAATCATCCCGGGCTCTAGTGTTAGTACCATGCCTGCCTCCAAGACTGTGTCATCCCAACACGTGTGTGAGGGCGGCTCGGTTAACTGTAACCCTAAACCGTGCCCATAGCGACCCACCGAGTCGCCCATCGCACCATTGGCTTGCATGACGTCATTCATAGCATTAAAAATATCGATGCAGGTGTTGCCCGGTTTGCATACAGAGAGTCCAGCCTCAGTGGCTTCCCAGACGGCCTCGTAAGCGTGGTAAGCGACGTCATCCACTTTGCCAAATGCGTAGTTGCGATCATAGTCACAGTAGTAGCCATCAAATGTACAGCCTGTGTCTAAGATTAACACATGACCGTCTTGCAACACGTTGCCGCTAGGAGGCGAGATGATATCATCATAGCCGTCTTTGTCAGACGCCCCGACTAAATATGCCACGTCATCGACGCCAGCCTTTAGGCATTCAATTTTAAACGCGCGAAAGATATCACTGTCTTTCATCCCCACTTCAACAAAGTCAAACAGGTTCTCAAACACACCTGAAACCGTTTGAGCGATATAGAACAGCTTTTCAATCTCAGCAGGGGATTTTACCCTGCGCAGTTTACGCATAATATGTGTGGCGTCAGTAAACAGTGACGCGGCGTTGTGCTCAAGCAGCATGGCTGATACTTCATCAAAATCATTTAGCGGCATCCTGATGTGTGTTTCACGCCCACGATTGATGCCAATGGCGGCGAACGCCTTACCAAGCTGCTTAATGGATTGATCAACCGTTTCAATTAACGCCTCTGTCAGTAGTGACACACCGTCGTCTGTGGCATGGGGCGATGACCAACTGCGAACATCGTTTACCCAGCCATTTTTCATACAGTTAACCCCAATCTCAGGGATCACCGCGATGGGTTTACCGGTGGCTGGTAATATGACATACCAAGGACGAGTGGGGCTTTGCCAGAACTGCGTTAAGAAGCCGGTAAAATAATTAATATCGTGCTCAGTGGTTAATAAGACGCCCGCAAGTTTATCTTGTTGCATCATGTTTTGAGCTTTGTTTAAGCGTGCTTCAAACTCGGCGGCATTAAAGCCACGCGTAGGTTGCGTGAGCGCTGTGGATTGTCTTACTGACATAATCTTCCCTTATTTTTAAGATGGAGTGGGCGGCCTGCGAGTCGAGCCATGTCCCACGCTAACACCTGATTGCTCGATAGGGCATAGATGCCCGTCTTTGCTTCAATATCGGCAATTACCCGAGCGCATTTCATATTGGTGCAAGCGATAAAGATGGCATCGATAGGTTGTTCAGCCGCTAAGGCTTCTGCGCACAGATCAATACACGCCTGATAAATACTCTGCGGGCTTATCCTGCCCACCCGTGAATCTTGAGGTTCGTCATACGTTGCACAGTGGCTAATCGTTATTCCTTGTTTTTCTATCTCATCGATCATCGTTTGGGTAACGTGCTGGCTGTAAGGGGCTAAAAAGGCGATATTTTTTGCCCCGATATGATTTAACGCGGTAACCGCCGCTTTCATGGGATTGCTCACGTGATCACAGGGCCGCTGCGCTTGCACCAGCTTTTCAAGCGACTCACTGCCGATGTGCAGGGCACCTGAAGTGCAGGCGTAGCCCATAGCCTTAAATCTTGAAGTAACCGGGAATAGAGCGGTGGTGCTGCCAACATGCAGCGCCATTTGTTTTAAGGTTTCAGGCGTGACTTCGTTTTCAAAAGGGATACGGTTTGCCAGTAAACTGACAGGCTCGTCTTCAAAATAATAACGAAATTCATCTTCGATGGTAACGTCAGATTGCAGCACAATAAGGCCAAGCTGCGTCTTATCATCTTCTGGCAGTAATTCATAATTGAGTGTTTTCATCCCGCGCATCCTAATGGTCAGTAAACTTTGGTGAAGTAGTTAAATACCATATCACTCTTAAATGGATCAACTACACCGCTGATAGGCCAACTTCAGACAAAATGAACGAGGCCAATGCCAGTAAAAAAATTAGCCGTTAAGATGAGTTGTGCGTTATCGACCGTATGGAAGCTTAGTGAAACTATGGCTAAAGCCAATTTTGATAAGCGCCTGTCGTTGTTATTGACTGTTTTTTGTTTAAATTTAGTTCATCTTAGTGCAGTATGAGATTATATTGGTAGTGCTAGTATTATAGATAACAAATACCTGCGCCGCCTTAGCCCTATTTATATTCAAGGAGTGAACTATGCTGTCTATTTATAACTATTTAAAGTCACGCACCCTATTGTCGATAGCAGTGACAGGCGCACTTTGCGGTCAGCTAGCGCTGGCTGATAGTTCTGTTTGGAAGGCAGAGAAAGACGGCAGGCACATCTACCTTGGCGGTACGATTCACGTATTGAAACAAGACGACTACCCACTGCCAGAAGCCTTTACACAAGCATATGACCAATCAGCGGTGGTGTATTTTGAAACAGATATCGCTGGGCTAAAAGACCCAGAAATTGCAGCTAAGCTGATGTCTGCGCTAAGTGCTGAAGAAGGCAAAACGCTGGACAAAGTACTAAAGCCAGAAACGTTGGCAGCCCTTGAGGCATTCCTTGAAAAGCGCGGCTTACCCCTGGAAGTATTTAATACATTCAGCCCTAGTGGTTTGTATTTAATGTTGTTTTCGATGGAGCTTGTGAATATGGGGATGACCGATGCCGGAGTGGATGAACACTTTGATGTATTGGCCCGTAAAGATAAAAAGACGCTGGGTCAGCTAGAAACAATTGATCAGCAACTGTCATTTTTTTCAAAAATTGGCGAAGGTAACGAAGATCAATTGGTGTTGTACACATTGCGCGACTTAGAAACGCTGCCAGAAACAATGATTGAGATGAAAGCGACGTGGCGCTCTGGGGATCGTGCTAAATACCGTGAGTTATTGCTTAAACCGTTGGTGAAGGACTATCCAAAAACCTATGAAGCCCTTCTAGTTGAGCGTAATAATAACTGGATGCCCAAGATTGAAGCGTTATTTGAGACACCAGAGGTTGAGTTGGTGCTAGTAGGGGCGCTGCACATGATCGGCAAAGAGGGTTTATTACAGCAACTAGAGCGCAAGGGGTACACCATTGAGCCGTTTATAGCAGCAGACACTAAGGCTAAACAATAGCCTGTATTAAGCGTTAGCCGTCTTCGCATACGCCTGAACGATAGGGGTCATATAGGCATCGATATCATTATCGGTTAACTCTCTTTCCCCTTCATACCACCAAGCGGCGATGGCGGTGACCTCACCTAGGGTGACGTTCATCGCGGCACTAAACAGCTGCATTATATCGACCTGATCGGTCATGCCTAAGTCAACCGTGAGGTACTTTAGCAGGTCAGAGGGTTTGCGTTGGTTACGTGCCATCGTGCGCAGCTGCGCCATTATTTCATCGTCGCTTTTGTTGTGTGTATTTGCCATGATTGGGGCGCTGCCGTGTGGATAAAAATAGTGACGCGATTCTATTATTTAACGGCCATGCCTGTCAGCTAAATTATCAGTTTTCTGTATATTAGGGATGTTTTTATAGGCACGGCTCACAGAGTCGGTTAATAAGCTCGGCGCTGCTTTGCGCCATCATAAAGAATATCGGCTAAGTTTTTATTAGCGCCTACCCTGTCCGCTGCCGGGTCAAGATCAAACTTAGGCCGTGTCAATTGCGCGCTACCGTCACGCGAATTGTCACCGCGAATATCCATCCACAAATCCTTACCAACAATCTGCCGCACTTCAGGCGCCGCATAGGATTGCAATGCCAAACCGATGCGGCGCTTATCGCTGCGGTTTGGCTGTGAGCCATGGATGATTTCGCCGTGGTGCAGTGACATTTGACCGGGGCGTAAAATAAGGTCAACGCCTTTTGAGACATCCACGTCTCGCACCTGTTGGCCACGGGTTAGGATGTTGTTCTCTTCAAATGTATCGATATGCTCAACAATATGATCGCGATGGCTGCCGGGAATCATGGTCATGCAGCCGGTCTCAAGGGTGCTGGGGGATAACGCAATCCAAGGGGTAACGACATTATTGTTATTCATGCCCATGTAGGTGGCGTCCTGATGCCAGCTGACAAACGCTGACGAGCTGGGCTCTTTAATAAATAACACCGTCCCCCAAAGCGAAATATTAGGCCCAATTAAATCTTCAACCACATCAAGGATACACGGATGATGGGCGAGCTCATCCATACATTTAAACGCAAGATGCGTATTGTTGCGATTTTTAGCGTGCACGTGCTCAGGGTATTGACGCTCAGCTGCTTCAAAGCGGCGTCTGAAATTGATCGCCTCATCCTCACTCATTACGTCAATGGGTGAGAGGTAGCCGTTTTCTTGATAGAAATCGATCTGGTTCTGGGTGAGCACGTTAGGCATAAATTTCTCCTCTAATTGGAACCAGTATAGAAGCAATATACTCGGTCAAAAATCAAATAATTATGGGTTTAAGGTATCATTGGAATGCATGAGTAGAAGCGGTCGATAATCTGAAGGCTTTGACCCCACTAGATATCAGCACCAGATACAGGTGCTCTGTACGAAACGTATGTGTTTAATGCGCTCGTTCGGGGTCAAGATGTGACCCGAAGTACTTATTTTTATCGTACTCAGACAAAAGCTCATTATCAATCAATCAATCGATTGACGAGCAACGAGAGAGAGTGATCTTCTTACCCGCTTATTGTTTGATTTAACGAGTTATTTTACATAATTGAAAAACATTGCCCTGCCGCTGCATTTTGAGCACGGTCTTCAAATATATACTCACCTTCGACAACCAGCGCCTCGCTTGGCAGCGTTGTTTCCCAAAACTGTCGAGAAAAGGTTTCTGAAAAGCCAATAAGTGCGTCTTCAACAATCTGACGATAAGACGCTAGTGTAATACCGTAATATTGCTTTTCTTCAGGAGGGACTCTGTAAGCAAAGCCTTCGATTAATTGCCCGTCACCAGTATCTAACGCCACAACGCTGCGCTCGTAGCAGCATTCCCTGATGTCTAGTTGCAAGAGTTCTCGTTCGCTGACTCTTATTGCAACACCGTTACAATGATTGTCTTGGCTTTCGGTTAAATCTAAAAATAAAGCATCACTTGGGCGTGTACGGTTGTTGACGAGTAATTTCACATCACTTTGCGCTGTCCAGCTTCGTACGTGGTGTTGAATGTTAGCGCAGCAAATATCATTGCGGCTTAAAGAGCGCCCCAATGTTTTTTCTGCACTGTTGCGGCAAATTAGAGACCCATATCCAAAGACAATCGGCATTCTGTCACCCCGTTATAGATTGTTGTTAAAGATTTTGTATGAAATGACTTATCAAGTAAAATGATAATATCTGATGTTGTAATGATAAAATTAGATAGATTTTATCGCGGCGAATTGTCAAGCGCTAGTTGGAATCGGCTTTTTAGCTCTGGCAATACTTCTATTTCAAACCAAGAGTTCTTCTTCATCCACAGACGGTTTCTCGGGGAGGGGTGTGGGAGGGGAAAGTAACCTTCAGGTGCCTCGGCCCACCGCTTAACGCGCTCGGTAAGTGTTTTGTGCTGCCTACCTAAATAATATCGCTGTGCATATTGACCAATGAGCAGAGTGAGTTTGCGATTGTTTAGTTTAGTAATAATAGGTTCGTGCCATTTAGGCGCACACTCAGGACGCGGTGGTAAATCACCTGATTTGCCTTTACCTGGATAGCAAAATCCCATCGGCACGATGGCAATTTTAGAGGTGTCATAGAAAACAGTTTTATCGATACCTAACCATTGTCGGAGATTGTTGCCGCTGATATCGTCCCATGGTATCCCACTGGCATGCACTTTGGTTCCGGGTGCTTGGCCGATAATTAAAATGGGTGAATTAACCATCGCTCTGACCACTGGTCTTGGGCCCAATGGGAGATTTTCTTGGCAGAGCGTGCAGGCCCTGGCATTGGTTAATACCTGCTCAAGTATTTTTGTCATCGAGGATGCGTTAGTCAGTTGCTAGTTCGTTAGTATACGCTCAAACACACAGGCCGCAGTAATATTGGACAAGCTCAGCGCTAAATTAGTCGGCTGCACACGCTACCCAATAATTACGTAAGTTGGGTGATAGCGGTAAACGTGTTAGCAAGGCGCTAAGATCGGTGGGCAGCGGCTCGTCAGGGTCTGTTTGGATAGACCACTGCAGTATCGCTTCAAACAATCCAGCGGCTTTTATAATAATCTTAGCGTCAAGCCAAACAGGAAAGATACGCACCTCAAAAGTATGTTTGTCCGAGGCGTCATCGATTAGATTCTTTAAGTTGAAATCACAAAATTTGCTTAGCTCAAGCTCGCTTAAACAGGCTTTGGCATCTTCCCAGGGCAGGGTTTTAAACTTAGGGTTTTGCACTAGTTCGTGCAGTGCCTCAGGCCAGTTGCCAGTGCGCGTGCAGTTCGGATTTGCACCGACTAATTTACGCAATGGTGCACCCTGTATCCAGAGTAGTTTGACTAAATTGGACAATACTGGGGCAGAGCACAAGCGTGCTCCATCAAAATGTATATGCGTGGCCCCTTCGATGGGCGCGTAAAAATCCAAGTCTTTTGCCGCAGATAACAGTGTGGTTAAACGCTGCAAGTGGGTATTGGTCATGGGCGGTGTGACCAGCTCGCAGGGCCTTTCTCGTTCACCGGGTAATGGCGTTGCAATGGCAATAGAAAATCCACGATCGTCTGACAGGCGGGTCATGCCATCGGGGTTGATTGCTAGTGTTGAGCCAAATAGTTGAGCGATGGGTTCAAGTACTTGGCTACATGAATTGTTAGCATTGGCTTGGCGCATAATTAACCGTAAAAGTCGGCTATCATCGCTAACAATACGATACCAACCTTCGCATGGGGCGCAGTGACGCTGAAGGTCTTTTTGTAAGGTTAGGTCATCGACGCAGTGTGCGACTAGCTCACCGTTATTATTAATGACCTCAAACCCCAGTGTGAGGTTTTCAAAAACCGGTGCACCTTCGACCTGACTGGGCTCAGACTGGGGGTGAAAGAATCGCTGAACGTTTCCGCCTGACTGTTCAGCGATGGCCACAGCTAGGTCGTATCGACTGCGGCCCACGGGTGCGAGCAGTTCAATTTCAACGCCAATTTTCCAGTGCAATGTATGCATTTTTTTTGATATCAGGCTGTTAAGATTCGCGCGCTCTTTTTAATGCGCTAATAACCAATTTATTGTCACCCTCTTGAAGCATTCGCCCAATTTTTAGTTTGGCATCCCAAGGGGTTGCTTTTCCCCAGTATTTCGCAAGCTTGCTTGCATCATCGTAGCGGTAGTCTGGGTTATTACCGTCTTGCCACGTGCAGCGTACATTGTGCTCTAAAGCATAACTGCGAGCAGATTTTAGGTAGTCTTCGATAACATTGTATTCTTTGGCGATAGCCTTAGTGCCCGCTCTTACTTTTGAATCCCAAGGGCTCACTCCCCAGTAAGCTGATAGGAGTTTTGCATCGCAGTAGGTGTAGTTTTCACTGTCATAAAAAGCTTGCACGGGGTTTTGTTGAACCACTAGTGCGGCTAATTTTGTTGGCACTGCGGCACTTAAAAAAAACGCGGCTAGCGCTAGAGCAATGGGTTTTTTAACAAGATAAATTGAATGGTTAAAGGTGTTGATACTCATGGGTTTCCTCGCTTATATAACGAAAATAGGACATTGTTATTGTTTAATGAGTATAGTTCATCTTAAAAAAACCACAGGTCAATCACTGATCTTTATAAAAACATGATCACTTTGTCTGTCTGCTTAGCGGGCTTTAGAAGATGTCACCACTTTCGGGTCGCTAAAAACACGCCCGCACCTGCCATAACCAAGCCTAACCACGCGATCGGTGGCATCACTTCATCTAATACTAACCACGCCATCAGCGCGGCCAATGGCGGGACCAAAAATAGCAGTGCAGAAACTTTACTAACTTCGCCTGCACGAATCATTGCCAGTAGTAAGCCTACGGCGATGACTGAGTTGCCAATGACAAGGTAAAATAGTGCGCCAACAAAACTCCAAGTCCAATTGATCTGAGGGGTTTCTAGCCACAGCATAAAGGGCAGCACGCCCATTAAGCCGGCGCCATAGCCAATTAAATTAGTAGTAACTGGGTGGTGTGAGATGCCAAATCGCTTTTCCCAGAGGGTGGCAAAGGTAATTCCAACCAAGGCAATAGTGGCGCAAATCAGCCCAAATACGGGGGCAGCCCCCACGTCTGAGCGAGCAATAATAACGATAGCCGTTCCCAATAAGGCAAGTACTAGGCCACCCCACTGTTTAATGCTGGTGTGTTCACCACTCCAATTCGGCGCAATGAGTGCCACAAGAATGGGTTGCAGTGACATAATAAGTGCGACAGTACCGGCGGCAACGCCATTGATAAAAGCGATATAGCACATGCCAAAATACACCGCTTGCATGAGTAGCCCAACCATCGCTAAATGCCCCCAGTCTTTGGGGGTTTTAGGCAGTTCAGGTCGCATGAAAACAAATAACAGTGCCATTAATACAACAACGCTCACGTAGCGAAGTACTAGCAACGTGAGGGGTGGGGAATAAGCTAAACCGATCTTAGCGACAACATAACCCCCAGACCAAAGAAATAAAAATATGACGGGGGCGGCTACCAGCCACCAAGGCTTGTTTGTCATTATTTATATCCTTTTAAAAGTGGCGTCGCTCAATGTTCACGTTGGCTGTCAGGTTTAAGCATTGTTTAAAGTCAACGCGGCAGCCTAAGCTGAAGCTATGTTAATATGCCAGCATTTTTAACAAATGGGTGCAATTTATGAATGAGCAAACTAACTGGACTGTCTATCTGTCGGGCGAAATTCACACCGATTGGCGTGAGCAAATAGAAGCCGGTGCTAAAGCGCTGAATTTACCTGTTAATTTTACCTCTGCAGTGACCAACCATGAAGCCAGCGATGAGGCGGGGGATCATTTAATGGAGAACGACAATGCGTTTTGGCGCGACCATCAGTCATCTAAGGTCAATGCGATTCGTACCAAAAACCTGATCGGTATGTGCGATATCGCAGTGATTCGTTTTGGGGATAAATACAAGCAGTGGAACGCAGCGTTTGACGCAGGTCAGTTGGCAGCTTTAGGTACGCCCTATATCACGCTGCACGATGACACTATCATTCATCCACTTAAAGAGGTGGATAGCGCAGCGATGGCCTGGGCTAAGACGCCATCGCAGGTTGTTGAAATTTTAAAATACGTAACAACGGCTTAAAGCAGCCGTGTGAGCGCCTATGGTAACTGGTGCTTCACAGTTACAGGTTTTTTTCTATCAGGTCGGTAAGCTGTGCGCCTGTTGGTGAAACGTGACTGGCTAGGCTGGCGATAAGCTTACCTTCTTTGTTGAGAAGGTATTTGTGAAAATTCCACTGCGGATATTCTCCTGAAAGAGTGCCGAGTGTTTTATAAAACGGCGATGCTGCTGACTCGCTTGCGTGAGTTTTTTCAAACATAGGAAATTTCACACCATAGGTGAGCTGACAAAATGAGGCAATGTCTTTTTCAGAGCTTAGCTCTTGGGAGCCAAAATCGTTAGATGGAAAACCAAGTACGACCAGACCGCGTGCTTTGTAATTTTGATAAAGCGTTTCAAGCGCTGCGAACTGTGGTGTAAAACCGCAGCGGCTGGCTGTATTAACAATAAGGACTACCTTGCCTTTATATTCTTCGCACAGGTTAACTCTTTTGGCGTTGCTCAGTTGGCGAAAGGAGAAGTTGAGGGCAGCAGGGCAGCCGTTGCTGGTTAGTTGTTTATTAGTGCTTGATGGGGCTGCGGCATGAGCTAGGTTATAGCTAGCAAAGCTTGTTAACAGTGCGGATAAAAGAAGTGTTTGTTTAGTATTCACTGGATGCCCCTGCAGGTTAGCTTGATTCAGGCTGCTACTATAAGGCATGTAACGTCAATTTAGTGTGAAGATTCGTAAGTGAGTTAGTTTGGGGTGCACAAAAAAGCAGGCTACCCGCTAAGGTAGCCTGCTCTTAATTACTCAACTAACGGGGTTAATACCCCGTCAGCGGTTTACTCACCCGTTGGGTTGCTGATCGAGATATTATTACCCACGGCCGTCACATCTAAGCTCACCGGGCCCACAAAGCCGACGTTACGCGTAATTAAACCCGTTGCGCTAATCGGGCTGTTACGGTTGATTTGCGTCATAGAGCCGGTTGAACCCCCTAGTGTGCTTAGGTTGTTACCCACGGCCGTAACCACCAGCACGGGGTCTTGACGCACTGGCGCAACCGCAGGAGCAGGGGGGGCAAGTGGGTCAACACCAAAGCCGTTGTTTACAATCATACCGGTCGCCGTGACAGGGCTGTCATAGTTAAACTGCATGGTGCCCATGGTGGCGCCGGCGTCCAGTGATTTGTCATCAAGTGAACTGATGCTGAGGTTGTTACCCACCGCCGTCACGTTCAGCTCAACGATGCCCGCCACGGTCTCGCCATCGTCATTGACGACATCGTCAAGGTCTACGCGGTTACCCATAATGACCCCCGTAGCACTGGCGCCGCCGTTCTGGTTGCCTTGTACCGCGCCGATCACCGCGGTGTCTGCTAGCTCAACCGAGGCATTGTTACCCACGGCCGTCACATTAACCTGCAAATCACTAATCACCTGACCGTCAATGCCGCTGGGGGTGTTGTTGATAACGCTACCAGTAGCGGAGACAGGAGAGTCGTGATTAAACTGATTAATCGAGATATCCGCCTCGTCTAAGTTAACGCCGGAGCCTGGCACTTGAATGGCGCTGGTTAGGTCAATGGTTTGGTCATAGTTTAAAATCACATCGCTGTCGATAATGACGGCGGGAAAATCAGCCTGCGCCGTGGCGGCCGTTAGGGTCATTGCAAGGGCGATTGAGCTGACTAATACGGTCTTTTTCATGGTTATCTACCTATTTTTATCATTAAAACTACGGGGGTTTCCCCCACCCAAGGGGTGAGTGGGAGGGTCTTTTTTAAAAAACGGTTTATCTCATCGTTATCTAATTTTGATGTGGTCGTTGTAGCACTGGTCGACCTGAACATTAAACAGACGACCGACAAGGTGAGCGACGCCGCGTTCCACTAAGGAGCGCACGCCCATTTGTAAGGGTTCATCGGTACTGGAGCCGCCATCAAAATTGGTCAGCTCTTTGTCGATAAAGCGGTAAAGACCGGCTTTGGTGCGTTTACCGATAAATTGCTTTTGCAGGGAGACCGAATCAATCACTTCTAAGGTCTTCACATCGACAATGCGTAAATCCAGTGCCACGCTCATGCGGACGGTTTTGCTGCCCACTTCCAGTCCGGAGACGTTAAGCACCTGGCCACCGCTGTACAGGTTGTAATTGACCTCAGTAATGGCACCGGTAATGTAGTAATTGGCGCCGTGTATCTTGCCCGCCAACATCGGCTGGTAGCTGATTTTCTTGCCATTGGCTAAGGTATACTGGCGATTGTCGCCAATACGCTTGTTTTTCATGAGGCTGGTTTCAATATTAAACGAGCGGATATTGCTGCGTTCAACCACTTGAATGGCATCGATTTTTGTCAGGGCGGTAATCGCCATGGACTCAACGCCCTGGGTCATTTTGTAGCCTTCGGCCGAGTTCACCTTGCCGCTTTTATCGGGGATCTGATCGATGGTAATGCGCACCTTGCGGTTCAGGTTGATCCGCTCTGACACGCAGCCTAATCCGGAGGTGTAATCGGTATTGTTTTCAGTAATGGCGGGGCCGCGCAGGACGTCCGCTTGATCGTCACTGGCAACCTGCGTACTACTACAGCCAGACAGCAGTAACACGGACGTAAATAGCCAGACTTGAGTGGGGGTAATGCGTGTCATTTTAGTAACCTTGCGTCGGTAAAGAATTCAACGGTAATTTTTAATTATTAATGTGATTCTGTTCGCAGCAGGCCTTGAACTTTAGAGGCCGCTGCGGGGTCATTATTTTTTTGATGGCGCGGGTGTTCAGTGGCTAGCCTCACAAGACGGCTGGCCCACGTGATTGATTGCGATCACGTTAGTTATTGCTGTAATTTAAGACTTCCTGATTATCCACCGTGGCATTAAGCTCAGAGTCGGCACTTAACTGATTGTCATCGGCATCCTGACTGGTGTTTAAAATCACTGAGCTTCCATCACCGGCTAAAACCACGCTCACATTGTTAGCACTGGTGCTGGTATTGGGGTCAAGCAAGGATCCGCCACTGCCACTGCCAGCGCTACCATTATTAGATAGACCAACCGGACACTTAGACGGATTAGCCTGACAAAACAACTGTACTCGGTTTTGCGATACCTGCGTTTGCTCGGCGGTTGGAAACTGCCACCCTTGGGTGATCATTTCATTGGCATGTGCCGTTGTTGTCATTAACAAAAAAGAGGCGCTTAACAGGATGCTAGATTTCATAATTTTATACTCAGACAATTAGGGTTGGCTTGGGGGGTAGCAAGCGTCTAATTTGGTGTGGTTGCGAGGTGTCGATGCAGCCACTATCTGGTATTTCTGCGTCCTAGGATAGCAGCACAATCCCGTGCTGTATTTTTAATTGGACAAAAGGTAAGCAGTCAATCTGAACGCTTTATGAACGGTAGAAAAGGCCGATTAAGCGGAAAACTCAGCAACATGTAGGTCGCTCAAATAGCACAAACTGGGTTTATCTTAGTAACTACTGAAGTTTTTTTAGAAACTTTAGTAGCGGCTGAGTAAACAGTTCAGGTCTTTCTATAAGCCCCATGTGTCGAAGTTTCGGGATGATAATCACTTGAGCCTGTGCAATCTCGGAGCCTATAGCGTGTGACATAGCCGGTGTACTGCCGCTGTCGTTTTCACAGGTGATGATTAGCGAGGGTATAGTGATAGCGGGATTGGGACGAATCAATTCAACCACACCGCCTGCCAACACTTGACGGCACTGCGCATAAATTACGTGATCGTTAGCCACTACCCAGTGCTTAATCATCTGCAGCATAGGCTTGCGGGTTTCATGAAACATGGGCGTGAACCAACGGTTGAGTGCAGCGTCAATTGTTGCACCCGGGCCCCCTTCATTAGCTTGCGCAGCCTGTTCTTCAACGAGTTTTTGTGCCTCATCCCCGCGTTCATGCGGTGAATTAAAAATTCCCAAGGCAAACACGCGTGTCGGGTAGTCCATCGCCAATCGGCGGTTTATCATGCCGCCTAAAGAAAAACCGATTAGCGCCGCACGCGCGATGGATAATTCATCCATTAATTCGCGCAGCTGTTCTGAAAAGGTGGTCAGCGTCGGTACTTCCGGTGGCGCTACGCTCTCACCATGACCGTATAAATCATAGCTTAGAACGGTGTAGTCCTTTTCATAATCTGCTAAATGAGGCGCCCACGTATCGCGCGTTAGGCCTAGCCCATGAATCAATACGAGCACCTCTGCGTTCTTTTTTCCGGTTACGGTATAAACAGTTCCGTTACGACTGGTTTGTTTCATGTCCAACACCTTACAGACTTCGCTGCCTAATAAAATTTACACGCCAGCGGGGTTATCGACGCTGTGGCCCATTTCTTCAAGATCTTGATAGCGATCACCAATGCGGTGATGCGGATTACCACCAATGGATGCGCCTAAAGCAACAATAACTTCATCGTCAGCGGGGGCGTCGGGCACGTTAATATGAATAGTCTGATAGTGCGAACGACGACCCGCATCGTGCATATCCATCAATGGGATGATTAGCGAAGTACCCGCAGAGCCTCGGGTATTAGCAAAGGCTAGATAAGATTTAGCACCGACCGCATCGCGGTATTGATTACCAAAAAATAGGGTATGCGTCAGTGCTTGACCGTGTTCAATTTCACCGCCCATGCCCACCACCGAGGCTTTGCCGTAGCCTTCAATCTTATCGCCCGTGACATCTAAAATCATCTGGGTGAGCAGCTTACCAACGACTGGGCCAATGACTCTAATTTCAGGGCGTAAATCTTCAACAAAGCCTCGAGCAAACCAGGGGTTCTTAATAATCGCCATCGCAGTAATCAGCTTGGTCGGCGTCTCTAATGGTTTACCCCCTTCAATACGCGTAGTTTGAACATTAAGCAGGGTGCGGCGTATTTGCACTTCATTGGCATCTGACATGTCAGTCATTCCTATCGATTATTAAATTGAAAAGGCGGGCATCACTTCATCTATAAATAATTGCATCGAACGCTTCTGCTGCTTCATACCCAAACCCATGGAGGCGTAATAGATAAACCCATCCAAGCCCAGCGCTTCGTAGCGTTTAAGTTTTGTTATCACTTGCTCAGGTGAGCCAAATACAAGGTTTTCTTCTAAGTTGTGTGGGTCAACAAAGGCGTTTCCTTCAAGTGAGTCTAAAGATACTCTGTCTGGGAAGCCGTTTTTAACGTCGCCATTTTTCATGATTAAATTGCCAAACTGACTTAACGTGGTGCGAATGGCATTGAGCGTTGCTTGGCGGTCTTGTTGATTGTCATAGACAGAGGTGTGGCGCATCATCACAAAACGCCCGTCGTAATTTGTGCCATTTGTGGCAATCGCTTCATCGCGCAAGTTTTTATAAAGCTGGGCTTCTCCAAAATCTTTGGTGAGTGGCCAGCTCATCACATTGCAGTTATTTTTAACCGCGTAGTCAAAGGTAATGGGTGAGCGCGCGGCGACCCACATAGGCACTTTTTTCTGTATAGGTTTAGGGCAGGAGGTCGACGCTGGAAACTGCCAGTACTCACCGTCATGCTCAACGTCGCCGGCCCAAAGTGCGCTTAGTAGCGGTAACATTTCTTGCAGGTATCGCCAACCATCGGTTTGCTTTAGTCCGGGTTTCATCCGATCAAATTCACGTTGATAAGCCCCAGAGCCCAACCCCATTTCAAGACGACCTCCGCTGACTAAATCAACCATTGCCGCCTCGCCTGCAATATTAATAGGGTGCCAATAGGCAGCATTGGCCACACCGCAGCCGAGCCGAATGTTGTCAGTATGCGCCGCCCACCAAGTCATTATTTGAAAGGGGTTTGGTGCGATTGTCATTTCTAGGGCATGGTGTTCTGCAGCCCAAGCAATTTCAAAGCCGCCTTGGTCTGCCATTTGTACCATTTCAAGGGTGTGTTTGGCGACCTCCTGCATGTCATCAGTGTCGTCCATACGCTCCAGATTAATAGCAAGTTGAAATTTCATATCCTGTCCCTCAAAGCCTGTGGGTTCGTGCAGCGAGTAACAACCCACCTGTTTAAAATTAATGCGGCTTGCCTGATGTGTTTATTGTGGCGCTATAACTTATCGCCCATCTGGTGGTAGCTGCCATCGAAATAAAGCAAGGGGTCAGGCTCGCCAGCCTTTACCGATACCACACGGCCGATAAAAATACGGTGTGTACCGGAGACGACAATGTCTTTTATGCGGCAATGAAAAGCGGTGCTGCCGCTCAGGATCGGGTTGATGTCCTCATGTTTATCGAGCGGCACTTCGTCAAATCGATCAATAATTTGATGATCATGCCGACCGGCGAAACGGTCTGACGCATGCTGATTGCTAGTAGGCAAAACGTTGACACAAAAGCTACCATTTTGCGCAACGGTGTCAGCAATGTGGCTATCGCTGTGAAGACAAACCAGCACCGTCGGTGGGTCGGCAGAGACGGAGCAAAAGGCACTTACCGTGCCACCATGACGACCGGCTATTCCATCGGTCGTCACAACCGTGACACTGTTTGCAACAGCACGCATAGCATTAAGAAAGTCGCCCCGATCAACCGCTGCTTGCGTTGTCTGCGGCGCTGCGACTGGCTGTAGTGCGTCTGCTTTAGTCATGATCGTTTTACCACCTTTGTATAATTTAGAATATTGCCGCAGATTTAAGTATCTGAAAAGCGAAATATTTTGTACTATCAATCCATAAAAATCGAATTGAAGACTATGAATTTAGCCGCGCTTAATACCTTTCTAGCCATTGTAGAAACAGGAAGCTTAGTAAAAGCATCGGAACGTCTCTTTGTCAGCCAATCGACCGTGACCTCCAGGCTGCAAACGCTGGAGGCTGATATTGGACAGCCTTTGTTTCATCGCAAAAAATCAGGCGTCACTTTGACCGCGGCAGGGGTGAAATTTAAACGCTATGCAGGTGCTATGACCGACCTTTGGCATCAGGCTCGCCAAGAAACCTCACTGCCTATTGGCGTTAGTTCGGTGTGTAATATTGGCTGTCACCAAGATCTCTGGCCTAGTATTGGCTTATCACTCAGTCACAATTTGCGCCAACATCACCCCGATATCGCTTTTTCATTTATGCCAGGGCAGCATGAACAGTTAAATCAGTGGCTAGCGACCAGTTTAATTGATGCGGCGTTAACCTATCGTCCGATATCACAGCAAAACCAAACCATTCATAAACTAATGTCAGAGTCTTTGGTTTTGGTGGCAAGTAAACCTAACAACTCTATGCGCTCTGACCCCAACTATATTTATTTTGATGCAGGGCAGGATTTTGGGCGCAAACACGCCGCCGCCTATACGGATGCAGGCATTGCCAAGGTGAGTTTTGGCTGTGCGATTTGGGCATTAGATTATTTGCTAGACCAAGGCGGGTCGGTGTATTTGCCTGAATATCTAGTCACACCATTTATTGCCAAGGGGCGGTTGTATAAGGTTGAGGGCGCACCAACGTTTAGCCGTACGGCGTACCTGATTACCAATGACTTAGTCTCGGCGAATTGGGGCTGGTTAAATAACATTTCAGCGCTTATTAAACCGCATACAGATATTGCTTAAAGATGATTTATTTTTAGGCTATGCTTAAAACAATATTAGGGGATTTATTAACGATGACAACAACAAAAATGATCCACAATAGCCTGTTTGGACTGACTCTTTTGCTTGGCCTTCACTCTATTGCAAGTGCCGAATACCGCTGTGGCTGGCTGGATAATCCGGCACCAGATCAATATCAATTTATCGACAAAGAGGCGACGTGGACTATTATGACGCGTGGCGGCTATCAACTGCCAGCGTCTTCAATGAAAAATTTACCCCAGAGGCAACCCAATGAATTTGTAAGGACCAACGGGACCTTCGGTTATTCCTGCAGCTGTATGAGCGTGACCACCGATGCACGTCAAAAGCGTATTTTATCGATTGTTTATAAGGGTAAACAGGTTCTGTTAAAAAGGTGTTTGGAAGATAAAACAATCGCTGAGCGCAGGCACTCTACGCTGCGTTTTCCCGGTGCGCCGCTCAGGCAAGTGGCCAGTCGGCCCACTAGTCGAAACCTTGCTGGCAGTATAACGAGGCCCTCAGGCTCTTATACCGATACGCCAGTCGTGGCAGGGCGCTCCAATGCGGATACTCAAGGTTATTATGATGAGCCTAAAGTAGACGGAAGTCGTAAAACGGCCAAGGCCAATAAGGCTTCTAAGCGTCATTACATTCAAGTCATTGTTACCTCAATACCGGCTAAAGCGAAGCGCTTGAAAAACACCTTTGATAAAGCCGGTTTTAATACTGTGGTGAATGGTATTAAGCGTAAAGGTAGATTGCTACACAAAGTCAGAGTTGGGCCTTATAAGAGTCGGCGTGCAGCCTTGAACGGTCAGATAAAATTGCGTCAATCGTTTAAAAAAGACCAAGGCGTACAAAAAAGTATTATTGTGGGTTAGTGCAGTCATTAACGATTAGGAGAATACCGTGGACACTGTGAGCTTTACACAAATGAAGCATGGCACTCAGGCAGATTATGCCATGCTCCATGAAATGGAAAAACCGTTCATGGCAGGCACGGCAAGGCGCTTGCTGAGTGAAATGGCCAGACAGGGCGATGAGACTATTGCAGGTTACAAAGTCACGCGCTTGAGCCATGCGCTTCAAAGCGCCACCACTGCATGGCGAGATGGCGCTGAGGTTGACTGGATAGTTGCCGCTTTATTACATGATATTGGCGACGGTCTATCACCGCAAAATCATGATCGTATGGCCGCTGAAATTTTGCGTCCCTTTGTGCGTGAAGAAGTAACTTGGGTAATCGAACACCACGGGGCGTTTCAAATGATTTATTACGCGCAGCATTATGAAGGGTGGAATCAGTTTGAGCGTGAGAAATACGCTGACAGCCCGTACTATCAAAGTTGTGTCGATTTTTGTGAGTATTGGGATCAGGGCTGCTTTGACCCCGATTACGATACAAAACCGTTAGCGTTTTTTGAACCGATGGTTGAGGCGGTGTTTGCACGTAAAGCGTATGACGCCGAGCACACCCAAGCAGGCGTAGTTGCGGGACTAGGGCGCAGCGCTAGCTAATTGCTTACTCTGACAGCGACTGTAAAAAAGCAATTAGGTCACTGGCCTCTCGCTTGGTTAGATTAAGCGGTTTAAAGATTGCAGCGCTGTTAGCATTGAGCTTTTTCACATCAATGCTTAAGTAGTGGTTAACCACATCTTCAAGTGAGGTGAGAGAGCCATTGTGCATATAGGGCGCGGTGTTGGCGACACCTCTTAAGCTCGGTACCCTAAAGCTTTCAATGTTGCTTTTTTGACTAGTCACACGCTGAGATACCGATGCGCCTGATTTTTTCAGGTCATCGCTATAATCCGATGCTAATGTAAACCTCGATTGTTTTAGATGGATAATACCTTGCTGACGGCCGCTGTCTACGTCACCTGCTTTTGTAATATTGGAAAGGCCAATGTTGTGAAATTCACCGTTTGTAAACAGCGGCCCTGAGTGACAGGTATGGCAATTTCCCTTGCCTAAAAATACCGATAAGCCACGCTGTGCTGACGCGGGATACTGAGCCGCTTTTATCCAGTTGCTATGTGCTATCGCATCGCGAAAATCATCAAAGGGTGTCTGCTTTGTTATTAACGTTTCTTGAAAAGCGGCTAACGCTTTACCAATGTTAACCAACACTAAGTCATCTGAGTGATTGGCAATCTCACCAAAAAAACGCTGGTATGGTGCTAGAAAAGTAGATTGTTTTATAACGTGCCGCAGCGTTTCTTTGGGTAGACTCATTTCTTTTTTGCTGACAATCGGCCGCATCGACTGGGCCCACAGGTTGTCATTGGCGCCATCCCAACCAAACCAGCGGTTGTAACGCACATTGAATAAGCTCGGCGTGTTTCTGTCTAAGGTTAGGATGTTTTTCCTAATGACACGGCCACTGGCAAAGGCTTCATTCGCTGCGTGACAGGAGACGCAGCTTTTCGTGTTATCCGCTGACAAGCGCGTGCTGAAAAATAACCGCCGACCCAATGCAATCGCCTCCTTATTCCCCGACAGCCTGTTACTACTATCAAATGTAATTGGGGCAGGCCATGGACCATGAGATAAGGCTTTTTTGAGTGCCTGCTGTGTGAGCAAAATACCCTTCTCAGGGGCTTGGGCTATGTTGATTTTATCGGTTTCAGCGCTGCTTAATAATGGCAGCAATCCTAATAGTAACCATGATAATCGCCTCATCTTGTGCCTTTATTTAAATTTGCTTGTTATTATACTAACGTAAAATTGTAATGAATCGTGCCTTTACAACAGATTCACGTTTTTCTTGCATGGGCTAAGCCGTATCGATATGAAACCAACAAATTTGCCGCCACTTTGGCTGCTAATGATGATTACGCTAGCCAGCCCCTTTGCGATGAATGTGTTTAACCCAGCCATGCCAGACGTGGCAAGGGCGTTTAATAGTCCTATTGACATCGTCCAACTCACTTTAACGCTTTATCTATTTACCTTGGGTTTTTCGCAGCTGCTATGCGGTGCCCTGTCTGACCGCTATGGTCGGCGCCCGCTAATGTTAATCGGTATGGTGATTAACCTTGTTGGTAGCCTGCTGGCCGCTGTGGCGTGGGATGTCTGGGTGTTAATTCTTGGTCGGGTGCTGCAAGCATTGGGCGGCGGGGCGACGCTAATTTTAGTGCGCACCATGATTTTAGATTCAAGTGAGCGCAGTGAAGCAGGGCGACTATTAAGTTATATCTATATGTCCGTGGCAGTGGCTCAAATGATTGCCCCAACGGTGGGTGGGTATCTAAACTACTATTTTGATTGGCGCTATATTTTTTACGTATCGTTCGTAATGAATCTGATCATTACCGTGGTGATGTTAAAAAAATTAGGTGAGTCTACCTTTGTGGCCGATAAAATGCCGTTTAGTATTAGAGGTCAGCTGGCCAAGTACACGACCATAATTAGATCGCCTGTCTACGTCGGTTATGGCTTAGCCGCGGGGTTCATCACCAGTGCTTACTTAAGTTTTGCATCCATCATGCCGTATATTTTTATTGATACATTTAATGGTACGTCGGCGCAGTATGGCAATTGGTTTTTGCTTGTCTCCGGTGGGTTCTTTATGGGCAGTTTAGTCGCATCAAGAGTGGGGGTGCGTGTCGGCATGGATCAAATGATTCATATCGGGATGGGATTAGCGGTCGCAGCTGTCGCTGTGCTTGTTGCTACCATGGCTCAACATTACTTGGCGGTTGCGTTAATTTTTATCGTTATGGGCTTGGTGACTTTTGCGCGAGGGTTTGTGATACCCAATGCTCAGTCTGGCGCCATTAGCAGTCTTAGTACTAATAAAGGCACGGGTAATGGTTTGATGGTGTTTATCCAATTAACCACCGCAAGCACGGTGGCACAAACCATGCCGACGATACTTTCTTGGGGGTTGATTTATGTTTTCATTGCCATTTTAGTCTTATTATTGTTTGCGGTGGTGGCGCATTATTTTGCAAAGGCTGCGCTAAGAAAACAAGACCTGAAGTGATGTTACCTCATTTGAGGGTTTTTTTAATAAATATACTAGCTACCTACTGGCACGTAATAGGTAGCTAGTATTTGAATCGTTGCGTTTGTTATCAGGCGTTTAATGCATCTTTAGCCGCTACATAGTCATAACCTAGCGCATCGCTAACGGCTTGATAGGTGACTTTTCCTTGGTGTACATTAAGTCCTTTAAGCAGATGCTCATCATCAAGCAGTGCCTGCTTCAAACCTTTGTTGGCCAGTGCTATCGCAAATGGCAATGTGGCATTGTTTAGCGCCATTGTTGAGGTTCTGGCCACGCCACCTGGCATATTGGCAACACAATAATGCACAACATCATCAACGATATATGTCGGCGCGGCATGTGTAGTGGCTTTTGAGGTTTCAAAGCAGCCGCCTTGGTCAATCGCAACATCAACCACCACCGAGCCTGCGCGCATGCCGCTAATCATTTTGCGAGTTAGTAGTTTAGGTGCTTCAGCGCCCGGAATAAGAACAGCGCCGATGACTAAATCAGCGTCAGTGCAGTACTCGCTAACGGCTTGGGCGGTAGAATAAACGCAGCGTACGCGTCCTTTAAACAAATCATCGAGTTGACGTAAACGCGGTAGTGAGCGGTCTAAAATGGTTACCTCAGCGCCTAAACCGACGGCCATCTGCGCTGCATGTGTACCCACAACGCCGCCGCCAATCACCGTGACTTTACCCGGTGCCACCCCCGGCACACCGCCTAGCAATATGCCAGAGCCGCCTTGCGCTTTTTCTAAGTGATGTGCGCCTGCTTGGATTGACATACGCCCTGCCACCTCACTCATCGGCGCAAGCAAGGGCAGGCTGCCACTTCTGTCGGTCACTGTTTCATAAGCGACGCAGCTGGCACCAGAGTTTACTAACAATTTAGTTTGCTCAGGGTCTGGTGCGAGGTGAAGATAGGTAAAGAGGAGCTGCCCCTCGCGCAACATGGCACGCTCCGCCGCCTGAGGCTCCTTGACCTTGACGATCATCTCCGCCTCGGCGAAGACAGCCTCCGCACCCGCGATAATCTCCGCGCCGGCCGCGATGTAGTCGTCGTCGCTGCTCGCGATGCCGCCACCAGCGCCGGCCTCGACCAGCACCCGGTGACCCTGAGTGACGCATTCCCGCACGCTGCCGGGGGTCAAGCCGACCCGGTATTCGTGGTTCTTGATTTCCTTCGGTATGCCGATGATCACGTACGGGGTCTCCTCTTGGGCAAACAAGCGCGGTCTCGCGACTGGTGAGAACGACCGTGATCCTGCGATGGTGACGTCCGGGTGGACAGTGCCAGCCTCGTTGTCTTGCTGGGCCACGCCGGGACTAGCCCCTGATTGGCGGCTTCCGGGACGAGTGTCGCGAGCGGCGTCTGCGGGATCCGCCTAACGTTGATGCAGCCGACTTGACCACGATAGGCGCGGTGGGATCGTCCGGTACGTCACTTGGGTGGAACCCTCGAGTCCAACGCAGTTGACGCGCGTGACCGCAATCGGTCTAATACGCCCTTCCGACGCGCCTCGCGCCGTGGGGACGCAGCGCCAAGACCCGTGGC
>ENA-ORXT01001317-ORXT01001317.1-marine-metagenome-genome-assembly--contig:-NODE-1317-length-33888-cov-55.024933_pt1 | contig 33888 bp, 25 predicted proteins | sample MGYA00237868_ERZ511482 | MGnify/ENA metagenome assembly ERZ511482 | reverse complement strand
TTATGAAGGTACCGTATCTGAATTTCAGAAAAAACGTGGATATGCCCTTGCCAGATTTATTATTGATAACGATAAAATACAAATAATATTTGAAAAATCCTCTATGACGGAGGAGTGTCGGGATTTGTACTTTGGGAAGGGCTTTTTTTTGGTAGAAGCGGAGGTTAAATTAGGAGAATTATTAACTAAAAGATTAGAAATCGAAAATACATCTTTAAAAGTTGACAGATATACTTTTGTTGAGACTTTAACCAGCTATAAAATAAAATTTTAAAATATTCGAATAGCTATTTAAACAGGGTGTTATGCCGAAAAACCCATAATAGAGTAGGCATTATTATTTAATTTTTAACAAAAAATATTTATTATGAAAAATTTATTTTTTTTAGCAATGACTCTTTTTTCATTGTCGTTTATTACTACTGAATTAAATGCACAATCATTTGATGATTTTGGCAAAGCACACAATGAATATTTAAAAGAAATTTTGCCTCAAGTTTCTACTAAGCATAAAAGTGGTAACGTATTTCTAAATGTACTTAAATTAACAGATGGCAAGAATGTAAAATTTGGTGAAATTTTACAGGAGATTAAATCGTATGGTGACCCAGATGCTTTAATAAATGATTTTATTTCAAAAAAACTTCTTGATTCAAAAACAGGTGCATCTTTTAAAGCATTCCTGAACTTAACTAAAAATAAAAGTGCTGATCAAATAGTTGAATTAGTTGAGACTGAACGAAAAAAATCAAATAATAGTAAGACCTATTTAAATTTCCTCTCTACAATAAAGCATTCAGCTATTTTCTGGGGCAACAATGAGTACAGATTATATTTAAACGAATCTGTCATAGGCATGTTTGATAATAATGAAGGTGGTAATAATGGAGGACCTAGGAAAGCATTATCTCCTAGATTTTGGAAAGTAATGGCATGTGATGCTACTGGCTGTCTTGCTGGACCTCAAGCAGGAGGAATTTGTTCTACATGTGCGGCCATTAATCTTTATTTCTAATAATTCTAGAAGTGACGGAAAGCATTCCGTCACTTCTATTTAATTAATAACTTATGAATATTCGACATCTTATTCCCTTAATATTAATAACATTTGCTATAACATCGCTAAACTTAAAGAATTTAGACTTTGCTAACAATACTAAATCAGCGGCTTTTTTTGCTTTAGCAATTATTATATATATCGTTAATAGGATTTTTTTTAAAAAAATTAAAAAATAACGATTCAGACAACTTAAATACAATCAGAAATGACTTATTTAATATTCATTCTTATTTATCTTTTTCTAGGTAATGAGATAGAAACCACCGACGTCCACCTCTCCTTCGGTCGACGCGCCGGCTGTATCGGCTCGGGCGCCTGCGCAATTGAAACACCTGAAAGCTACCATAAATCAACTTACGATGCCATTGGCACCATCGAAGTCATCAACAATGATCTTATTCTTAAAATTAACAAAAGCAGTATTTCAGTAGCTGATGCCAAAGCACAATTTAAGCAAAACATTTTCACCATGGAGGAGGAACTTCCGTTGTCAGAAAACCTTTCTAGAGCCATTGGGGTTGATCAGAATCGAAAAATTTCCATCGGAAATTATACGGTTATTGAATCAAAAAATTTTCATAAAATAACTTTCACAAAATAATCAACCATGAGAAAAATAATCTTGTTTTTTTTGTTATTATTAAGTTTTGCACCTAAAATGTTTGCGGAACGAGATACCCTGGTCAATCAATTCTATCATGAATTGTCTCTGGAAATAACTCAAAAACAAGACTATTGGCTAGATCAGTTAACTGATTTAAATTTGCAATTAAACCAGATTGAAAATGCAATAGATACCGTAGCAGCTAGCAAATTTAGTAATGCGGATCAACTAGTCCGTTTGCTAATCAACAAAGATAATATCCGCGATCAGTTATCTAAAGCAGAAGAAGATTTTCAGATTGAGTTAAGCCGAATTCGCTACGAGAAAGGACTAGAACTTATCAAAATGATGTACGAAAAAATACTCGGTTTAGATCACCATTTTACTTCCTTGCAAACCTACCAAAATGTTATCACCCTTTCTAATCCAAATAATTTCGCAGAATTTAAAGATGCAAAGGACATTATCTCAGAACGCGTACATAAAAAAAATGCCATCCAGCTACCCAGCTTACTAGAAGCAAATCCGTTTGTTTCTATGACTTATTCGATGGTAGCTTCTTTTTTTGGAAATGAAGATAAGCGGAAAAAAGATCAAGACTTGTCTAAAATTGCCTGCATTCTGGATTTCACCATTCGCATGAATACCGACCTGAATACAATTTATTACGAGACTGAATTTCTTAAAGGACATAATCAAAGCCTCAAAGTAGCATGTATTGAATTATTTAAAGATTATACCAAAGTCGTTAAATATCACACCGCCCTACCCGAATGTCGTAAAGAAGATGACTGGGAAGCCGTAGATGAAAAACTGGCAACTTATATGCAAGCATTACAAGAAAGTAATATTGACCCCTTACGTACCAAACAGGCTTATAAAATGCAGGTAGATCTAGAATTTTCCATTGATCGACTCATGCAATTTATGGACGAATATGCTGCCTTTATTGGTCAAGGAGAAAAATATTACGAAAAATTTCAGACGATCCTAGGCAATTATGCAAACGAAGAGGTTTGTCAAGCCGCCTTGCCAAGACAGTTTGAATCCCTAAAAAGAGATATTGAAATATCTATCTTAAAATTTACCGAAGCTTATAATATTTCAGAACTTCAGGGTTCTAAATTAAAAGATTTAATGTATGGATTGTCGGATTAAGTTTGTACCTTCATTGTTATAATCATAATTCACTCAACCTTTAAAATAAATAATTATGAAAATTTCACTCTACAGCATCGCTATTCTCTTTATGATTTACAGCTTACTAATTCTACCAGACCCCGTCCACCTAGTACACATTTTACTATTTTTCGGAGGAAGTACTTTCTTTGTTAGACAATTGTATAAAGAGATCATGGCAAAGCGGAGCGCTTAAACATTTTAAAACTCATTCAAACCATTAATATGATAATCAACATTCTAAAAAAAGGAATCCCTTTCGCAATAGGTATTGCCCTACTAAACATCCTCATGGATACTGCAGAAGGAACCGTAGTTAACGAAAACTTCTTAAAAGAATATGTCATTAGAAGTTTGATCATCGGACTCCTCTTCGGAATAATCATGGCGCTTTATAATCGGTACAAGGAAAAAAAGCGTGTTTAAGATACCTGCAATCAAATTGTGCAACTCAAATCCATTTGTGTATTTTTGAAAAAATTAACTACATCACCATGGACCAAGCCAACCCCGTACGCGACACCGAACAACTCAACTGGGAACAACTCGAAGCGTATCTCAAAGACGCACTTCCCGACTTAACCGGTAAAATGGAAGTCACCCAATTTCATGGAGGTCACGCCAACTTGACGTACTTGCTCAAATTTGGTGATCAGGAACGCGTCCTCCGCCGTCCGCCTTTCGGAAAAATTGCGCCGGGTGCCCACAGTATGAAACGGGAATACCGCGTACTCTCTCAACTATATCAACATTTTTCTCCCGCGCCCCGCGCTTATCTACTCTGTGAGGATGCGGAGATTATCGGCGCACCATTTATCATCATGGAACGTTGTCATGGCGTTGTGATTCGAAAAAAAATACCGCCCGAATTTATCGGTCTCCCAAAAGTAGAAGAACGCGTTGCCGACGCCATGATCCGCGCCCAAGCCAATTTACACACCATCAAAGTTTCCGGTAAACTGGAAAAACTGGGTCGACCCGACGGCTTCCTAAATCGCCAACTGGAAGGCTGGGGAAAACGCTGGAACCTCTCCAAAACTTCCGAAAATAAAAACATGGACTGGATTCGTGATGCCCTTGCACAGAACATTCCGACACCACAAACGGCTTCGATTATTCACAATGACCACAAACTGGACAACTGCCAATTCCAACCCGATAATCCCGACGAGGTTACTGCTATCTTTGATTGGGATATGGCCACCCTCGGCGATCCGCTCGCCGACTTTGGCGCAACTTTAAGTTACTGGCCCGACCCTGCTACTTCCAAATACGAACATTTACCCGTCATGCTCATCGGTGATTATCCTCCTAAAGAATTTCTCAAAGAACGCTACCAACAATACACTGGTTTTTCACTGGACAGTATTGTCTGGTATGAGTCTTTTTCTTTTTGGAAACTGGCGATCATCGCGCAACAACTTTATAAACGCTACGTGGACGGCGCGACAAAGGATCCAAGAATGGCGCACTTTGGGAAGATCGCGGAGGTGATGGCGGAGCGGGGGAAAATGGGTTTGGGTTAATTGGTTAATTGGTTAATTGGTGATCAGTTAATCAGTTTCCCCGCGATCGCGGGCACTGATCCACTGATCCACTGATCACTGATCCACCGATCCACCGATCCACCGATCACCAACCCACCGTAATCTTCCCAAAATGCTTCCCCTCCTCCTGGTATCGAAAAGCAGCGCCTAATTCTTCCAGGGCAAAATTCCTATCCAAAATTGGCTGAAAGTCATTTGCGTTAATCGCTTTGACCATTTTTTTCTGCATCGCAGCACTACCCACAGCGAGACCAATAATGGTTAGATGTTTAAAAAATAATTTTGGAAAAAGAATCTCTCCTTTGGGGCCACCGAGGATACCGATCGAATATATTTTTCCGTAAACTTTAGCGGCTTCAATGGATTGTCGCATGGTGGCATTTCCTCCGACATCGAGGACGTGGTCGATCCCGCCCGTTTTTTGGAAGAGCGTTTTTCCCCACTTGGGATCTTCTTTATAATTGATGACTTCGGTGACGCCCATTGCTTTGAGTTGGTCTATTTTTTCGTCGGAGCCAGTGGTCGCAAAAACCTGAGCGCCCGCCATCCTGGCAAATTGTAAAGCAAAGATAGACATCCCGCCCGTGCCTTCGATCAGCACCGAATCACCGGATTTAACATGCCCTTCTACAATCAGTGCGCGCCAGGCGGTGAGGCCCGCGCATGGGAGCGTGGCAGCGGCAGCGTACGGGTAGTCGTCAGGCATGGCCGTAACCGCATTGGGGGGTAAGACCGAATATTCGGTAGCGTATCCGTCGGTAGTTTCGCCGGAAATTCGTTGGGTATTTACTACGGTTGGAGCACCCTGTTGCCAGTCGGGGAAGAAGAGCGACATTACCTTATCTCCTTTTTTCCAACGGGTTACGCCGGTACCGATTGCGTCGATGATTCCCGCTCCATCGGACATGGGGATGCGTCCTTCGGAAACAGGAAGCACTCCTTTGGCTACTAAATAATCGTGGTAATTGAGCGAGGTGGCATGCCAGCGAACGCGGATTTCTCCGGCACCGGGATTGGGTATTTCTTGTTCGACTAGCGTGATTTTATTGAGTCCTTCTCCTGCTTTTATTTGAATGCTTTTCATGTAATATATTTTATTGCAAAGATAAGGAACTGTACATAAATAAATTGATATTTTAGACTTGGTTATTTTGTTGCTAATCAAGGTACTAAAAACGGAGTTATGCCGTAGTATAATGAGTTTTTTAGTGACCCTGCCCGATCTGACAATCGGTTAGGCGGGGAATAGTAGGAGCAAAAAAAGCAGTCAAAAGTGTAAAGTTATTTTTGAACCGTTCCCAAGAAAAGATTTATCGACGGTTGGTCATCTTCTACGCTTCCCCTGAGGCATAAGGGCGTTAGCCAAAACCCTATAATTTTAGTCGAGCAACTATTTTAAATAATCAGGATCATATGTTCGCGGGCTTTTGTCGTAAGGCACAAAAAAACTGTAACCTTCTATTGAAAGCTACAGTCTTAATTTTTTATTTTAGAAAATCATTTTTTAATCCCGCTCCATCGTACGAGGAAAACCGTAATGAACGGTATTAATTTCATCGCAGGTAAAACTACTAATGAGGATAATCGTTTCGTTGGAAGAACTTCCGGTGGTTGATTTTACTTCAACATTTCCGTCTCTGTTTACTTGCCAGGATTTTTCTGCGGTATCCGTTCCATTGATGGTAGAATTTTGTGGATCGACTAGTTTACCGTCTGCTTTGAATTCCACCGTTTCACTGGTCAGTGGATAAACCCATTTGCCAACGATGGCGTTTTCAATGTTCGTTGCATCACATTCATCTTCGTCGCTGCCACAAGAAGCAAGGGTAGATAACATGATAAAAGATAGTAGTAATATTTTGAATGAATTTTGCATAAGTTGTTTATTAGAGATAGCGGAGGGCTAATATTATAATAAACAATTGCCGTACCAATCGCGTTTTCCGGGTATTTTTTTTTGCGAGGCACAAAAAATGGAAACTATTCTGCAAACTTATTACATTAAAATCTCTTTAGAATAACGAAAAAAGCAGGATATATTTTCAATTTTTCCATCAATTTTCCTTTGCTCGCAGCGTTCTACGTTCTTTCTATTTGAACTGGGAAACCGAAGGCACTCAGCGTAATTTTATCACATTCAAAACCGTCCACCATCAGGGTGCTTTCTTGAAAAGTTCCACCGCTGGCAGCTCGTAAAATCAGATTACCGTCCGCATCAATTCTCCAGCTTTTTTCTTCTAACATTACTCCGTTAACTTCTCCTTCCAAAATTGCTCCGTCAGGATCGATTAATGTACCATCTGCCTGAAACTCAAAAGTTCCAGGCATAGAACTTGCATATTTCCACGTACCAACAATTGTTTCTGATAAGGTACCCGGTTCGCAATCATCGTTTCCACAAGAAGTAAATCCAAACAACAACGCAAGAGACAGAAAAGATAATTTTATTAAGGATTGCATATTAAAATATTTAAGGGATGAGGTATAAATAAATTGGTTTTCTTGGGTTAGGAATGTTGATAAAACACTATGCTTCATCTTTTTACTTGATTCCTAACCTTACGAAAGGTCGTTTTTTAACGCTTCTAAATAATCGTACTGTAAGTCTTCGTGTAATTTTCCAACAGCAGTACGAATGACTTTTTCTTGTTGTAAATAAATATTTTGTAGCATTCGACTTCTTTCGATCGAAGGTTGAAAAGAACGGAGTCGTTGACAAAAATAAACTAATAAAATTACTTCTGTTTCTTTATTACCTGAGTAACGAATATATTTTTTGATCATTCGGAGCGTTTTCCGAATTCCCTTTTTGATGAAATAATAGTTTTTACGGTTGACTTGCGCCAGCTCAAAATCAATCTCTCCTTTAACACTTTCGATGTAAGATTCCTCGTCTCCTGCTTCAAAAATAAGATAGGTCAGTAACTCCTTGTTCTCTTTTTTAAATCGAGAAAGTCGAAGGCACAACGCCACCAGATCTGGCTGTGATAATTGGGTGAGTGCGATTTTTATTTCTTTGGCTGCGGCAGCTTTCATAGGCTGTTGAGTTGTTAAGGAATATTGACAAAATAACCAAGCCTAAATTATCAATTTATTTATGTACAGTTCCTAAAACTGCGTAGAGACAATTTATGAATTTCCGCTCTACACAGTTTCAAGATTGATGGCATTATTCATTTTTTATTAAAATTACACATCCGCTAACTCCATCCAGCGTTCCTCTTTCTCTTCCAGTTTCTTCCCAACGTCCCCCAGTTCAATAGAGAGTTTTTCAATTTCTTTGGCTTCCAGATTGGGATCATTAAACATCGCCATGATCTCATTTTTCTTTTTTTCCAGTTTTTCAATTTCCTTTTCAAGTTTACCAAGTTCCTTGCGTTCGAGGTAAGTAAGTTTACGCTCGGTCGTTGGTTCATCCGATTTAACAGATTTTTCAGCCTTGGGTCGATTGGCGCGAGCAGTACGTTCTGCTTCGAGTACGCGTTTCTTTTCCAGATATCGGTAATCGGTATAATTACCATTATAATCACGAATGACCCCATTTCCTTCCAGAATAAATAAGTGATCTACCACTTTATCCATAAAGTACCGATCGTGCGAAACGATGATCAAACAACCTGGAAAGTCCATTAAAAATTCTTCCAGAATATTTAACGTCAAAATATCCAAATCGTTCGTGGGCTCATCGAGAATTAAAAAGTTAGGATTTTCCATGAGTACCGTTAACAGATAAAGCCGACGGCGTTCTCCCCCACTCAACTGCGAAGCATAGATCTGATGTTGTTCCCGGCTAAATAAAAAGCGATCCAATAACTGTATGGCCGTCAACTTTTGTCCTTTGGCCAGAGGTATATATTCGGCTACGTCCCGAACAACATCAATGACTTTTTTATCTTCTTCCAAGTTGATTCCTTCCTGATCGTAATAACCAAAAACAACGGTGTCTCCAATTACTACCCGACCATTGTCCGGACGAATTTGTTTGGTTAATAATCGTAAAAATGTTGATTTTCCAACTCCATTGTTACCAACTATTCCGACCTTCTCATTTTTTTTAAACTTATAGGTAAAATCTTTAACCAGTACCAGGTCACCATAAGCTTTACTGACATTATTTACTTCGAGAATTTTACTACCCAAGCGAGCACCTTTAATCTCAATCCGTAAATCTTCGTTGTCCGCTTTTTGGGAAGCCTTTTCTTCTATCTCATAAAATTTATCTTCGCGAGATTTGGCTTTGGTTCCCCGTGCCTTCGGTTGACGACGCATCCACTCCAGTTCTTTGCGCATCAATTTTTTAGTCTTGTCCAATACCACCGCATCGTTTTCCTGACGCATGGATTTTTTTTCCAGATAATCAGAATAAGAACCCCGGTATTTGTACAAATTTCCACCGTGGAGTTCTACAATACTATTACAAACTTTTTCTAGAAAATACCGATCGTGCGTAACCATAAATACGGTCAACTTAGAATTCGTCAGGTAGTCTTCCAGCCATTCTATCATTTCCAGGTCCAGATGGTTAGTTGGCTCATCCATGATGACAAATTCGGGTTCGTCGATCAGGAGTTTGGCCAGGGCTAGTCTTTTGCGCTGACCACCAGAGAGGGTGGTTATTTTTTGATCGAGTCGTTCTATTTTTAGTTTAAAAAGAATCTCCTTGATTTGTGCTTCAAAGTCCCAGGCTTTGAGATCGTCCATGTCGGCAAGTGCCGCCTGCAGTGTTGTTTCGTTGGTGGGATTTTGGAGTGCTTCGTTATAAGCCTTGGTAGCGGCCACCATTTTATTTTCAGAATCAAAGACTGCTTCAATGATGGTTTGTTCTTCCGGGAAAGAAGGATCTTGCTCCAGGTACCCCGTGCGGATATGTTTGGCTTTGATTATCTTTGCGACTTCCCCTTCGATGGGTTCCAATCCGGCAATCAGCTTTAGCATCGTGGTTTTTCCGGTACCATTCTTGGCAACCATCGCGATCTTGTCTCCCTGACTAATCTGTAGGTTGAGATCTTTAAAAAGGACTTTTTCGCCGAAGGTTTTGCTGACATTTTCGAGTGTAAGATAATTCATTCGACAAAGGTAGTTTTTTTTGGCGGGTTGGGCGGACGATGGGCTTTTTTCTCTGCTTTCGGGGTTGGCTTGCGGTGGGCGGGCGATGGGCTTTTTTCCTTCTTTCGGGTTTGGCTTTTGGTGGGCGGACGATGGGCTTTTTTCTCTGCTTTCGGGATTGGCTTGCGGTGGGCGGGCGATGGGCTTTTTTCTTTGCTTTCGGGATTGGCTTGCGGTGGGCGGGCGATGGGCTTTTTTCTTTGCTTTCGGGGTTGGCTTGCGGTGAGCGGGCGATGGGCTTTTTTCTCTGCTTTCGGGTTTGGCTTGCGGTGGGTGGACGATGGGCTTTTTTCGCTTTTGGCGTGTTTGGCTTTCGGTGGGCGGGCGATGGGCTTTTTTTCGCTTTAACAGGGTTGGCTTTCGGTGAGCGTGTAGTTCCATGTCATTTGAATGTGGAAGGGAAGGGACCGGATAATCAGCACTTTGATCTTGGCAGGGAGTTCTGCGCGCGGATTCCCCTTTCAGGGGTTAGGGGCGAGCGATGGTTCCTTTTAAAAATCTTTTCTTTTTTAAAGTTTGCTCTTTAAATTTCTCCTGATTTACCTCCGCACATCATGCATCGCCACGCTCGCCCCTACCCAGTCCTTATCCCGGTTGTACTTTACACCGACCATTTCTCCCTTACTCAGTCGCACCAGATTATTGACAACCTCAGGACGCGCCGCACCTTTCTCCCAAACCATCAGCATTCTGATTTCACATTTTGCGGGTTCATTGGCGGTCTGAATAGCCGACTGGTATTTTACTTTTTTCTGTAGAATAAAGTGCTCGGGTTTCGTTACTTTTTCGATATCCTCTTTGGTTACATTGATAATAACACCAGCACCGGAAAAAGAGAAGAGTGGCTTTAAAACATAATTTTCCAGATCTTGCGGAATGGTTTTAAGATCACTCAAGAAAGAACAATAAGGATTGTATTTACTCTTAATTAGTGGCATGGTGTGCTTGCTGATTCGGGAAAACCAGTGAGGATGGCCGATAAATTCAGCGTTTATTTCGTCGTTTAGAGAGTACTCTTTTACAAATTCGGGGCGACGTTCTAATTCATCAAAAATAATCCGGTTGTATATTTTTTCTACACCAATTTTTTTACCTTGCTCATTGATATAATATAAATCTTTGCCTGATTTTTTAATTTCACTGATGCATTTAACAGGCGTTTTGATAGCCGCATTGGTAGCGTAAAAATCAATGGCCGTAGCCTGGTTAAAAGGATCTATTTCTAACAACACTACATTTTCGGGTCTACTATCACCGATGATAACGTTGCGTAATTTTTCAAAATATCCCTCTGTGTCGAGTCCACCAAAAAAGGACTGATAATGATCCGGTATGTCGTAAGCCGTTTTAAAACAGCGGGCCAATAATTCCTGAAAAAAGTAGAGGGTTGGAAAGCCCTGTATTTCAATGAGTTGTGGAACTAATTTTCCATTACCATCGTCACAAATCCCAAAGTCCAATTGTAAAAAAGTAGTATGATCATCTTCCCCCGGCACCTCCTGGCCTGGTAAAATAGCGGCCTGGGATTTTTGTTTAAAATCAGGATCGAGTAATGTCTCACTGATTTCTTCACAGGCTTCGAGTAGCTGTTTGCGTAGTTCAGGAGTTAAAAAAATCGGGGTTTCACTAATCCGAAAAGCAGGCGTATGATCATGCGCAGCATTAATAAGTTCCTTTAATTTTGTGTACCGTTCGGATGAAAATCCCTTATTGAATAGTTGGCGTTGAGAAGCGTGCACAGCGTGTTTTGTTTTGTATGGGTGATAATCTATAAAATTCTAAACGGCAACCAACTCCAGCGATCGAACCGCCTCATCCAAGAAGTTGGGAAGTATGGTATCATAGGTTAATGGAATTGCCATCGGATCATTCAGGTCTTCCATCATTTGGTCAAACTTTTCCTGACCATGTTCTTTTACAATCACGGTTTTATTTTCTTGTTTATTAAAATGAATGAGCATTCCTTCGGGGTCTCCCTCGGGATGAAACTGTACGCCAAACATCTCTTCTGAAAACCGGACGGCCATGATGGCCCGTTCGAGCGGAATATTAGGACGTATTTTTTCGAGTGCCATAATCTTGGCACCCATTTTTAAGAACATATCAACATCCGGCTGTACTACTTGCCAGAGTCGAAAATCTGCTGCACAAAAAACATCCGGTAACTGCGTAAAGAACCTTTCCTGTTTTCCAGCCTGTGTTTTATGAATCGGCGTGGTACCAAAAGACCTGGATTTTCGCGGAAGTACCCGCGCCAGATCAAAGTGATCACAAGCCATCTGAAAGGAATGACAAATAAAAAAGACATATTTCCTGGTCTCCTTTTTTTGACTATTTATTTCCCAAAGTTGGTCAATCAGATCAAACAATTTTTTATTCCAAACTCCGTCACCGTCGAGCGGACTGCCCGGACCACCACTGCTAATGTATACATCGTAATCCGTGCCAGGCAGTTCTGCTTTGCCCCGTACGTCGAATACTTTCCATTCGAAATGGTCTTTGTAACGATCAACGATATTTTTGATCGCGCGCATACCCTGATTTGGTTCGCCGTCGTACAGATCCAGTATTGCTAATTTGTTCTTTGTCATCTTTAAATATTTAATGAATATTAGAACATGTCTCAATTTTCATTAATTACCAATTATGAGTGATTAATGTAGGTCGAGACATGCTCTATGTTAAAAACAGACAGATGAATTGCTTCTGTTTTTTAACAGCTTTGATTTCAAAGATAAGTAAATTTTACACCAAATTTCTGAATAGAAGATGCTTTAACATGCCTTTAAAATACAGCGTATTACTTGCGTTTGGCCGTTCCGGCTTTTACTTTCTTGCCCTGAACACCCTCACGGACAAAGGTTCCCCAGGTCAGATTATCTCCACCAGCTTTGTGTGCCTTGGCTTTTTCGATGGCCATATTAGCGGCATTTTCGACGACCCATTCAAAATTTTCGGGACCAACAGAAGTCAATTCCGCATCGGGTGCAGGATTGCAAAAGTCAATAGCATAAGGAATACCATCTCTAATCGCTAACTCCACCGTATTAAAATCATAACCCAAAGCATGATTGATTTTAAGGACGATATCCGTCATTTTTTTAAGCATCTTCTTTTCAATCGGCTTGGGTTCCAGCACATAACGCAGGTGGTGTGGATTTCGCGGTTCGTATTCCATGAAGTGGATATACTTTCCACCAAGGCAGTAAATTCGGTAGTAAGCGTCAAACTGAATTTCTTCCTGTAGCATCATTACCAGTTGCCCGGTTTCAGCATGTGATTTCCACAGGTCCTCCTTGCTTTCTAGCTTATAAACATTTTTCCAGCCACCACCTGAGAAAGGCTTCATGTAAGCTGGAAAGCCACCGATGTAGTCAAATATTTTTTCCCAATCCATGGGATATTTCATATTTCTAAATGAGTTGGCGTTGGTATCTGCGGGCATTTCGTTAGAAGGCAACAGCACTGTTTTAGGGACTGGCACGCCTATCTTTTCCATTAAACAATTATTGAAAAATTTCTCATCGGCACTCCACCAGAAGGGATTGTTGAGTACCGCTGTTCCATTTAACGCAGCATTTTTTAAATAAGCACGGTAGTACGGCACGTCCTGTGAGATCCGGTCAATAATCACTGCATAGCCCGTGTCTTCTCCCTGCACTAGTTCTTCGGCGTGCAGCAATTCAGCTTTTACACCAGATACATTTTTACTGTTTACACGTTCTACAAATGCTTCTGGAAATGTACTTTCTTGTCCGAATAAAATTCCTATTTTTTTCATATTAATGAGTGTTTTCGTTTTTTAGTAATGTTTGTTATTGGTAAATATTTATGTAAAAAGCTTGTTATATGAATGGTAATTATTCTAAATTAATAAATTTTAAACTGATGTATGCTTAGGAATGAATAGTACTTAGATAGTGTGGAAACATCTCGCGCCAAGTCGGCCAGTCGTGTTTGCGTTCGGGACGTAAATCTAACCAGTGATCCATTCCTTTTTCATTTAAAATATGCGATAATTTCAAGTTGGCGTCTTTACAAATATCCCAGTCAGAAGTACCTAAAATGATTTTCATATTATATAGATGATCGTTGTGTAAGCCAGGCAGATAATCGACGGGATTATTGAAGTATACATTGTCATTATAAAAACCGTCGAGGAAAGTCTTTATATCAAAAGCACCACTCATTGTGAATAGGTGACTGACCAGATCTGGATGACGAAAAGCAAAATTGGCCGCGTGGTATCCACCAAAACTCGCTCCGGAAACAACTACTTTTCCGACGCCAGTATTCCAACGGATTTTTTCCACAATCTCATCCTTTATCATCTGATCATACCACATATGATTTTCAATCCGCTTGGCAGGATGGACGCCTTTATTATACCAGCTGTGTTTATCAATACTATCGGGGCAAAAAATTTGTATCAGACCTTCGTCTATAAACCATTTAGCAGATTCAATCAATTTAAAATCCTTACTTTCATGATACTTTCCCATCGTACTTGGAAATATAATTACCGGGTATCCTTGATGACCAAATCGCAACATTTCAAAATCCATACTCAAGGTAGGGGAATACCATTTCAAATAATCTTCCTGCATCGCTAGTTCGTTTTGTTTTGTTTTAAAAAAATGTCTATTATCCTTCACTTAGAAGCCTTTCGGTAAAGATAAAATTATACTTTTAAAATTCTTATTAATTTACACACGATTTATATATTTCTTAAAGAGACTGATCCTAAGAGATGAGGAATAAATATCTAACCCAGGAAACCCAATTTATTAATACCTCATTCCTAAAGCACTATACGCATGAATTTTATTTCTAAAATGATACAATATCTCTGGAGTTTGTTTAACCAGCCAACGACCGAGACTTCTCCGGTATCCAATGAGGCAACCAGGCTGACCAGGAATATTTTCTCCGAATATTTGGATCGTGAAGTAACGGTCTATCTATATCTGCCACCAAATTTTAAATCAACCTCTGCGGATTATCCAGTTTTATTTTTCCACGATGGTCAGGATCTAGAGCGAATGAATTTTCAAGATCAACTGGAAACTGCTTATCAGGAAAAACACCTGAGCTTTCATATCGTAGCTGGTATTGTCGCCGGAGATCGCATGCAAGAATATGGAACGGGCGCAATAGAAGATTATGCCGGCCGGGGCAATCGGTCTGCACAACATAACAACTTTACCCTCAAAGAATTATTACCGATTCTACAACGGGATTACCGGGCAGCCAAAGGAGACTTTAAACATAGTGTAGCCGGATTTTCACTAGGTGGGTTAGCGGCCGCTTATCTGGCATGGGAAAATCCTGTTTATTTTCGGTGTGTCGGTATTTTTTCGGGTTCACTGTGGTGGAGATCCATGCCTTACGATGAGCAATATCCGGATGCTAATTTGATCATGCACCGACTGATGGATACGAGTACCAAGCGAGCGAATTTAAGATTGTGGTTTCAGGCCGGTACAAACGACGAGACTTCTGACCGCAATAAAAACGGCGTCATTGATGCCATTGACGATACGTTGTTTTTGATTAGAATTTTAAAAAATCTGGGATATACGGACGACGAGGTAACTTATCTGGAGATACAAGATGGTCGGCACGAACCAGCTACCTGGAGTATAGCGATGCCTGATTTTTTGCGGTGGGTGGGAAAATCGGCAATGTAATGTTATCGATAAACGATCAGACAGGTTTTTCCTTTTTCTGAAGGTTGGTCTGCGTTAGATTTTAAAGTGATCGTAAAATTATCTGCATTGTCCACAAAATTAATCGGAATCAACCCGTTATGTTTTATTCGCTGATTGATCGTTCCCATATCTACAGTACGCTGATCTACCTCTGCCCATAGTTGATAATAATGATCTTTGGGTGCTTCTGGCAAACTGATCGGATCGAGTACCGTACGTTTTTTTTCAGCATTATAAAAAACGGTGACTTCTGCTTCCGGCATAACGCCCACTCCTTTCATCCGCATTTTTTGGGTAACCTTATCTTTAAGTAACGCATTATCCGTCGTGGTCGTTTGCATTTGCGAGACTAGGACTTGCTGCTGCTGCTGAAGTTCAGAGAACTGTTGCTTTATTTCAACCAGGGCGGACGATTCGGAAGCTTGTTTTTGGTAGAAATAAATAGATAATCCTGCAAAGAAAATAATTGATATACTCGCCAAAGCGGTTAATAACCGTGTATGGTTTTGCATTTCAGCCAGTTGTTCCTTTTGTTGTGGTTGACCAAATTTTGTCTCTACGGACAAGCATCGCTTACGAGCTTTACCAGATAATTTATCGCAATTGGAGTTCCCGATTTTTTTAGTTTGCTTTTCAGGAGATCGAATATCGTGAAGGCCCGTATAATGCTCCATGCAAGAGCGCAGCCGCTGTACTTTTTCGTTTACTTCCGGAAAGGCGACCATATAGACCTCTATTTCCGCACATTCCTCGTCTGAGACCAGTCCTAAAACGTATTGTTCCAGGATACCCGATTGCAGTATTTTTTCCGAGTCCATCATAATTTGCAAATGGTTGCTATATTTTAAAACAGAGCGGTTCGGATAATTGTTTTCGAAAAATGGTAATTATTCTAAAGATGAGCAAAAATGGACCAACTACTGGTTCGGGGATTAGATTAGTATGTATTAGTGATTGGTTAATCGGTCCTTCCAACGCATAGGTATCGCCCTCTAAAGTATTGAAGAACTCAAAATAGTTTCGAAATTTCAGTTATTTTATTCTGTCCAGATACTTAGCTTTCCAGAAAAACTATTTACTAAAGCACATTGGGAACGGTTCAAAAATAAATGACGATTCTATACTTTCACTTTCGTTCCTGATATTCTTCACTAAATATTCTCAAAAGCCTGTTCCAGATCAGTAATCAAGTCCTCCACATCTTCGATACCTATACTGAGGCGAACTAATGAATCCGTCAATCCTACTTTCATTCTTTCCTTTTTAGGAATAGCAGCGTGGGTCATCGTGGCTGGATGTCCGATGAGTGATTCGACTCCACCGAGTGATTCGGCGAGCGCAAAGAGTTTTGTATTATTGAGTACTTTGTTAGCCGTTTCAAAGTTATCATTTTCAAAATTAAAAGAAACCATCGCACCGTAGTTGCGCATTTGCGCGGTAGCCACATCGTGGTTAGGATGATCTTTAAAACCAGGATAATACACTTTCCCTATTTTGGGATGTTTGCTCAGGTATTTTGCGATCCGCTTGGCATTTCGACAAGCCCGTTCCACCCGTATGTGCAAGGTCTTGATACCACGCAGCGTCAAAAAACAATCCTGGGGGCCAGGTACTGCTCCCGTGGCATTTTGGATAAAGTATAGTTGGTCTGCTAATTTTTTGGTTTTTACAATCACGGCTCCCAGGATCACATCCGAATGACCACCGATATATTTGGTGGCAGAATGCAATACCATGTCTGCTCCCAGATCCAATGGATTTTGCAAGTAAGGCGAAGCGAAAGTATTGTCTACACAAACCATCACTTTTTTCTTTTTAGCAATCTGACAAATCTTTTTGATATCCACAATACTGAGCATCGGATTGGTCGGGGTTTCTACCCAAATCAATTTTGTATTTTTTGTAATCTGCTTTTCAATAGCCGACGCATTTTGCATATTGACAAACTTACCTTTGAGCCCAAATGGTTCGAATACTTTGGTAATCAGTCGATAAGAACCACCATACAAATCATTGGTCGATAAAATTTCGTCGCCTGGCTTAAGTGTTTTCATGATCGCATCCATCGCTGCGAGACCACTGGAAAAACAAATTCCATACTTTCCATTTTCGAGCGCCGCAAGACTATTTTCCAGAACGGTTCTTGTAGGATTTTTTGTACGTGCATATTCGTAGCCCTTATGGTCGCCTGGAGCCGCCTGAACATAAGTAGAGGTTTGGTAGATAGGGGTCATAATCGCTCCTGTATCAGGATCGGGTTTAATACCAGCATGGATAGCTTTTGTTCCGAATTTCATTGTATTGAATTGTAAAAATTAGCGAAGTTGTATAGTAAACAAAAAGCGCAAATATAGAAGATATTAATGATAGTCATGACAGATAAAACTTTTAATTCTGTCTGCCAGAATCGCAAATAAAAGATTACAAAATACGTCTGACAAATATTCGGAGACCGGATGCGATTCAACACCTTTTACCTAAAATTGATTTACTTTGAATAAAAAAAGTGATACCGCTCAGTTTTAAGATTCTTTTTGAAGACACTGAATTCATTGCCATTCATAAACCATCCGGTATACTGGTGCACCGTACCCGGATCAGTGAAGACACGGTTTTTGTTTTGCAGTTGCTAAGAGATCAGGTAGGATACCATATTTTTCCGGTACATCGCCTGGATCGGATGACCTCGGGTGTCTTGGTTTTTGGAAAAACCAAAGACGCGGCTAGTAGCTTATCAAAACTCTTTCGGGAACAGCAAATCGATAAAACCTATCTAGCCGTCGTACGGGGTCATCTACCCGCAACGGGCACCATTGATTATGCCCTGGCTCGTTCACCCGACCACCAAAAACAACCTGCTCTTACTGACTATCGAACTTTAGATCAAACGGAGATACCCCACGCCATTAGTCGCTACCCTACTTCTCGTTATTCATTGGTAGAAGTGACCCCAAAAACCGGACGTTTTCACCAAATCAGGAAACATTTTGCCCACCTGCGACATCCCGTAATTGGCGACCGTCCTCACGGCGATTGCAAGCATAATAAATATTTGCGGGAAAAGCTAGGCATCCGTACCATGTTACTACACGCTCAGTCGTTTTCTTTTATTCATCCACGTACCCAAAAGAGGGTAATTATCGACTCCAAACTGGATAATTCTTTCGTAGAAGCCCTAAAGATTTTAAATTTTTCATTTTTTTAAAAAAAATTAGAAAGCATCTAATTAGAATTTATTCTATCTTTGTTCAATAGTTAAGGCCTTTCTTTTAGTACCCATCTTTACAATTATTCGTAACTTACGGTAAATACCCCACCTAATACCGTCTTACTTTTTTTACTACCAAACATAACTTATTATGACTTTCAGGAAATTAAATTTTCAGAAATTTGCCGGTCCTATAATGCTATTCTTTTTAGCGTTCAGCAATCCCGTCTTTGGACAATTTATCAATTATCAGGGACATTCTACCACTAGAGGCTTAACCACCGCTCCAGATCAATCCATTTGGGCCAATGCCGGTAATGGACTTTTACATTATGACCTAAACGGTGATTTAATCGAAATAATCAGTCGGTCCACCTCGGGAGACTTAAACACCCCAATCAACACTGGTATAGATGTAATAATTGCTCCCAATGGAGATATCTGGACGGCTAGTGGCTATGGCCCTATCCAACGTTATGATGGTAACAACTGGACTACTTTTAGTAGTTCAAATACTCCTGGACTTTTTACGAGTTCCATCGGACTTCTTGAAGCGGGACTAGACGGTACAATCTACGCGGTTGGCTACTCGGACATTGGGGTTTACCAAAACGATGAGTGGCAAATTTTTAATTTAGGTGTTTTTTCAAATGGAATGAATGCTACGGATCTTAGCCCGTCTGGCGAATTGACTTTGGCACTCGGTCGTGGACTCGCAACCTGGACCCCGGAATTTGGAATTGAATTTATCGTAGGAGGCCCGGAGAGTAATGACCCTGCCATTTATGATCTGCAATATTTAGAAAATGGAGATCTCTATTATTCCGTTTCTACCGGAGCCATCTATCGTATCCCGGCGGGAACTAACAATTCTATTTTGATCGCTACGGCGGATGAGCTTTTTCCTCGATTAGCTGTTGAAAGCGATGGTACCGTTTGGGTCGGAACTTTTTCACAAGGTGGAAATATTGTCCAACGCTGGACTGGAAATAACTGGGTTACTTACACGCCAAGCAATAGTACCGTTACCACTGGAGCCGTTACGGATATTATGGTAGATGCGAATGATAATATTTATTTAAGTCAAGGATATTTTTCAGACGATGACGGTTTACAACGCTTTGATGGGAATAACTGGGAAGTAAAATATGAAGGTTTTGTAGCACGTGGAGATAATAATTTAGAACAAGATTTTGATGCTGCTGGTAATCTTTACACCATCGGTGGAGAACAACTTATTTCTAAATTAAATCCTGCTACTGGAGCCGTAAATTATTTTCACCGTGGAAATAGTCCTATCCAGGGTGACGTACGTTTATTGTCTTTGACTGCTACGGGTAATAATCAATTTTGGGTTGGAACCCAACAACATGGCATCTATTTTTATAATGGAAATAATTGGACCAACTATACAGCTGCCAATACCAATGGACAAATTCCTACTAATAATATCGAAGCCATTAAATCCGCTCCTGATGGAACTGTTTATGCACTCGCTAAAGGTTTCTCTCCGAGCGCCAAATGGCTCGTTCGCTTTCAACCAAGTACACAATCCTGGAACAACTATTCCGAAGGTAATGAACTACCCGAAGATCTCAACAACCTCTATGTAGATGCCAATGGCGTTGCGTGGGTCACTAGCTTTTTTGGTTTATCAAAATTAGAAAATAATACCATCACTATTTTTACAACAGATAACAGTGATTTAGAAGATAATTATACCGATTACATTACCGGTCGCCCCGACGGTAGTGAAATTTTCTTCCGTGGTCTGTTCAATAATTCCACCTCCCATTTCACCTTTGACGGTCAATCAGTTGAACAATATGCGACCAATATATTCAGCGGATTCAATGGCGGATTTAGCCCACAAGGTGATTACTTCTACGGTGGTGATGCCTTTGGTTCTGGTGGTTTAAATCGTAACGATGGAACGGACAACGAACTTTTTACAATTGACGACAGCTATATTGTTCGCGCTGGCGGTGGAGGCGTTTTAAGCGATCTTTCCAACGGAATATGGTACTTCAACGCAAGTGGGGTCGCCAGATATACGGGTGATGATAATAATCCACTCACCATAAATATTACCAGTACGGATGTCACTTGTCACGATGAGAATGATGGTTCTATCAGTATTTCCGTTAGTGGTGGAACACCTCCTTATCAACTACTTTTCCAAGGAGAAACATATTCGGGAAGTAATTTCACCTTCAATAATTTAGGGATCAATTTTTTCAGCAATCTAACCGTAATGGATGCTAATTTCGTTACCATCGGTGAACGTGTTAGGATTTTCAATCCAGCTCCTATCAGTTCAAACATTTTCGTTTCTGAAAATACTATTACCACCAATACATCCGGTGGAATATCTCCCTATAATTATCTATGGAGTGACGGCTCTACCGGACCAAACATTGATAATGCTATTTCAGGAATTTACACTGTTACTATTACAGATACCAATGGCTGTACGGCGGTAGAAAGTGGAGCCGTAGATAATAACCCTAACACTTATTGCCAAAGTGAAGGTGATCAACCTTGGCAAAACTGGATATATACCGTTTTCTTTGGTAACATTAATAATCAATCCGGAAAATCCAAGTACAGTGATTTTACCGGACAGGGTTCGACCGCCATACGAACGGGTTCGACTCGGGAAATTACCCTCGTTACGCAATGGAGTTATTTCACCTGGGATGTTTACTGGCGCGTATGGATTGATTATAATCAGAATGGCATTTTCGAAAATTCGGAGATCGCCGCTCAAACCATCACCACGGCTCCCGCTGCCCCCGCTCCGGCAACACCCGTTTTTGCAAATATTACGGTTCCACAAAATGCCACCTTGGGCACTACCCGGATGCGTGTATCCATGAAGCAGGGTTCGTACCCAGACCCGTGTGAAACCTTTGCGGTAGGAGAAGTAGAAGATTACACTGTCGTGATTGAGGAAGGTACCAATGGACCAATTTGTCCCTTGACGGGAACAACCAGCAATTTTACTTGTGACGATAATGGCACCCCTAACAATCCGGGTGATGACTTATATTATTTTGATGCGACGATTACAGCGGCTACTCCGAATCCTAATTCTCAGTGGCAGTATAACAATACAATTTACAATTACAATGTTCCTGTTAATCTGGGACCTTTTCCCATTGCTCAAGGGGATGAACTTTTATTTATTCAAGATATTAATAGTACTACTGCTAATTCCTGCGAGCTATCTTTATACGTAGAATTACCGATCGGACCTTGCTCGGATGGTACTCCTCCTCCACCTACGACGGATGATTGTGAAAACAATTTTTTGACGAATGCCGGTTTTGAAGACGGGCTTAATGATTGGGTCATACGTGGTGACGCCACCGCCACTAACAATAATACACGAACTGGCAACGGAGCCGCAGCACTAGGTAACGGCTCTAGTCGAGTCTTTAGAAGTTTCTCTACCACTGTCGGAAATACGTTTACCCTAAAGACTTATCTACGCAGTAGCAGCGGGAATAAAAATGCGGGTATCAGCATCAAATATATGAGCAGTAGTTACCAACCAATTCTTAACGAGACAGATTATTTTACGGTTGGTTCGACCTATACTTTATTTGAAAAAACAGAAACGGCTCCCGCTAATACTGCCTTTATAGAAATCTCGATAAGAGGCTTTGATGATGGTATTTTATACGCAGATGATGTTTGTCTAACCAATGGTATTGTCACACCTCCTACCTTCGACCTACCGGATCTGCAAATAGCATTTGCTGGTGGCACCTACAGTGGTAATCCAGGAGAAATAGCAAACTTTAATTTTGATCTAATCAATAGTGGAACAGCAGTCGCTGCCGACGACTATCGAATTGGATTTCTACTGAGTACAGATGCTAGTTTTAGTACGGATGATGTTTTGGTAGGGGAAGTACCAACGGGCAATACGGGAATTGGAACCATCGCTAATATTGAAGGCGCGATCACCATTCCGGCGAATACCGATCCTGGCAACTATTTTTTATTGACCATGGTAGACTTTGACGAAGTGATTGCAGAGTCCAATGAAATGAATAATGTGGATATGCAACCTTTTACCGTTAACGGAATTACGCCTCCTCCTACTGGCGAACCTAATTGTGCCGCAGAAAGCGATTTCCCCTGGCACGAATGGGTCAGCAGTGTAGAAGTCAATGAAACAGAAAATACTTCTAACAAGAAACCTTATTCTGATTTTACCAACACCCTCTTTAACTTTACACAAGACAGCAACAATTCAATTACCTTAACAGCAACCTATAGTTATATAGCCGCTGACGCTTACTGGCGTGTATGGATTGACTATAATCAGAATGATATTTACGAAGCCGACGAAATCTTCTTTGAGCAGATGGTTCCAGCTCCAGCAAGCGGCAGTGGTGTAACGAGTACCGCGACAGGCACGGGATTAAGTATTCCTAATGGACCTTTGTCTGGTGACGGCGTAACAAAGATGCGTGTCATTTTATCACGAGATGGTTTTGCAGAAGCTTGTGGCAATGTAGCTTTTGGGGAGGTAGAAGATTATTCAGCTTTAATGCTAGATGCAGGAAGTGCCAGTACTTATAGTCAAGAAAATCACTTCACAACCGATCAACAATTGGTGAGATTAGCACCGAACCCAACTTCAGATCAAGTGACGATTGGACTGGAAAAACTACTGGACGAATCGTTTGACTTGATGATTGTGAATCAACTGGGACAGGTAATATTCCAGCAGGAATTTAAGGAAAATACCGATCGAGCAGTTACACTCTCCACTGAGCACTTTCCTACAGGTATTTATTTTGTTTGGTTAAAGAAAGAAGGCCGACGATCTGTTCCACAAAAGTTAATTAAGCAGAAATTATAATCGTTCTATTTTTAGAATAACTTTTAAAAAATAAAAAAACGCTCAAATCGGGAAATCGGTTTGGGCGTTTTTTATCGAAAAATAAAAGTTTTTTTATTCTATCACTACTTTCTGAATACCTAACCCTTTAATACTTAAAAAATAAATTCCGCTGGGTAGTGCTGCAACTAAAATCTGATCGCTCGTATTAATAACTTCACCCTGGCGGATTCGTTGTCCGTGGTAATTAAGCAATTCCCAGTTTCGACGTTGGGTATCTGGCAACGTTATAGTAAGTTGTTCTTTCGCCGGATTGGGAAAAATAATAAAGCTAGTCTGCGCGTCCAAATCATCCGTATTGGTGATAAATTCATAAAAACATTCACCATCCGGTACCTGACCGTATTGTCGTTGGCCATCCTCAAAATAACATCTGAGCCATTGACCAAAATCAGTATTTTCACAATAAGCGAAGGCATGGTTCAATAAGCCAAATTGACTGCCAATTCCTTCAATCCAGTAGACCTCATCTTCCATATCTCCAAAAGCTTGATAGGAAAAGGTAATTCTCTTACGCCGCTCCCCGCTGGTCAAGGTGATAGAATCTACGTTAATTACTGGAATTGAACAAGTCCAACCTCCTCCATTATCGATAAAAAAACTATCGCCTACCATCAAGTTAAAATCGTATAATAGTATTTCTTCGTCGTTAGGAATACGGAGCCATACTTTTTTCGTACTATCTTCCCGGATCAGGCTGCTGAATAACCATTCTTGATTAGCAGTGTCTCTGGTATAATATATTTTTTTATAAACCTCATTCTCCACAAGCGAATCACCTTCCATTTTTAAAATGGAGGTAACCGGTGGTTGCGTGATAAAGACTTCACCAATACACCATTGTTTGTTTTCTCCGACAAGGGATTGAGCGAAGACGGAAAGGGTGCAGAAAAGGAGCGGGAGGAAGAGTAGATTTTTTTTCATGGTGGTTGGGTTTTAGTTTCTTAAATAAAATTTATTCAAGTTTAAAAATAGAAGCATCTCTCCTCCTCTACATCTTAATCATCTTCAACATCTGAAATTTCCCTTATTTTGGTCTCCAGTTTTATTCGTTTTCGGAGAAGTTTGAGGAGCCGACGAGCTTCGTGATTAATATCAAAAGACAAATACCTTAGGAAATTTTGTTTTTTATAATCCGAACTTGTTTCTGGGTTAACTCGGTAAGAATAGCCGTTTCTTTAATTGTCTTTCCCTCTTTCAAGCATTGAATCACCAGTAAAGTTTGTTCAATTCCTTTTACCGTTCCTTTTTTTTCTCCTTGTTTTTCTCCTTGCTCCATTCCCTGTTCTATTCCTTGCTCCATTCCCTGTTCCATTCCTTTTAATAATCCTTTTTTGTAAAGACCATCTTTTTCTATATCATACGTTATTGGCATATCTTCAATTATTTTTTCGGTTATATCTTCTAATTTACGAATTCTTGCCAGAATTAACAATTGTTCCAGATACTTTTTTAAGTCGTTTTCGTGCTTTGAGTGCGCTTTTATCTTTCTCAACACTAAACGTAAAATAGATTCCTTCCGTTCCGTTTTAAAATTCGTAAGCAACGCTAACATGATCACTGAGGGAACCTGAGAAGATAAAAAATCATTGGTATCCATATCGTACACACTGATTAAATCAAAGCCTCGAAATACTTCAGCTGCTGGCAATCGACTTTTCATCGTCGCTTTTCGCTTACCTAAATATATTACTACGTGGTGAATTGGCAGTTTATATTTCCGATAAAACAATCCATGATATTCTGCCATCCGACCCAACATCTTCGGATCGTTTTTATTTACCCGATTTCTATAACTTACAGTTTTATCTTTTTCAATCTATCCATCTCCCGTTTATTATCGCGCTCCTTGATACTATCCCGTTTGTCGTAAGATTTCTTACCCTGGCATAACTGAATATCAATTTTAGCAAGACCTCGATCAGACATATAAATTCTGTAAGGAATAATGGAAAAACCTTTTTCATTAACCCGTTTTTCCAGTTTACGGAGTTCTACTTTTTTGAGGAGGAGTTTGCGGAGCCGACGGGTTTCGTGATTGTGAATAGTACCCAATTCGTATTCAGCAATAAACATATTTTTAATGTACAACTCTCCTTTTCTAAAATAACAAAAAGCGTCATTCAGATTGGCCTCTCCGTTCCGGATCGATTTAATCTCAGTACCCGTCAACATGATGCCCGCCTCGAAGCCTTGCAAAAATTTATATTCAAAAGCCGCTTTCCGATTTTTGATTTCTATTTTTTGCGGCGTTTTATCTTTTTTCTTCTTTGCCATTTTTTTTGTTGAATTGTTTAATCATTTAATCGTTGAGTCCCTGGCCGTCTGATTGGAGCCAACCGGGGCGGCGCTCGTTGAGGTGTTGATAATATGAAAATTTCGTGAACAAAAGAACAGTCCTTCACGATAGAAGAGCCCGATAGTGGGCAAAATCAATATTCATTATTCGAGATTCACCATTCATTATCCCCTTTACAACTTCTCCATTAAAAAGTCTGTCATCTTATTATATAAATGTAACCGCGCGTTGTCTCCATAAATTCCGTGATTTCTATTTGGATAAAAATAAGTGTCAAATTGCTTATTGGCTTTGATGAGTGCTTTGGCCATCTCCGCGCTATTTTGAAAGTGGACATTGTCATCGGCGTTACCGTGTACGAGCAGATAGTTGCCTTTGAGTTGATCCGCAAAATAGACCGGAGAATTTTCCTTATAGCCATCCGGATTCTCATCGTCTGTCCGCATATAACGTTCCGTATAAATCGAGTCATACCATTTCCAGTTGGTCACCGGTGCTACGGCAATCGCTGTTTTAAATACGTCATTTCCTTTTAGAATAGCCAGCGAAGACATATAGCCACCGTAGCTCCATCCAAAGATTCCGATACGACTGCCATCTACATAAGGTTGCGCAGCTAAATATTTTGCCGCTTCAATCTGATCTTCCGTCTCGTATTTTCCCAGCTGCTGGTAAGTCATTTTTTTGAATTTTTCTCCCCTTGCACCAGTTCCTCTATTGTCTACACTCACTACAATGTATCCTTGCTGTGCCAACAGCTGAAACCACCAGTAGTTATTATATCCGTAACTATTGTTGACTGTTTGACTTCCCGGACCTCCGTATACATACATCAGCACCGGATATTTTTTATTGGTATCAAAACCAGGTGGCTTTACCGTCCAGGCGTTTAGTTCGTCACCCGCTGCATTTTTAATTTTAGAAAATTCAACTGGCTGCGTACCATAATTTTCCTGAACTTTCACCAATTTTTTATTGTTCTCAATAACCCGAATTTCTTTACCCGCACGGTCGTACACCGTAAAAGTCGGAGGCCTATTGGCGGTGGAAAAGGTATTTACAAAATAATCAAAAGTACTCGAAAACTGTGCAGCATTTGTGCCAGCAGCAGGCGTCAAATTTTTCTTGTTTTTCCCATCCATATCCACACTGTAAATCTGTCGTTCTAGCGGAGACTGCTCAGCAGCTTGATAATAAATTATCTTATTTACTTCGTCTACGCCGTATAATCTAGTGACATCGTAATTTCCATTGGTTATCTGACGAACCATTTCACCGTCCATATTGTAAAGGTAGATATGATTAAAACCACTCTTTTCACTTGTCCAAACGAAATGTTTTTTATCTTTTAAAAATTTTAAATCGTCCGTAATATCGATATAATAATCATTGGTTTCCTCCATCAAAACCTTGTTGGTACCCGTCCGCGAATCAGCCAGTAGTAGCTTTAAATTATTTTGGTGGCGATTCATTTTAAAAACAACCAAACCATGGTTGTCATGCGTCCATTTAATTCTTGGAACATATTGATCTTCCATCTCCCCCAAGTCCATTTTTACAGTTTTACTTGTATTGAAATTATAGACGTGTACACTGACATTGGCATTTTTTTCTCCTACTTTAGGATATTTGAATTTACGATATTCGGGATAGGCATCGTCGTTGTGAATCGTCATAATAAACTCCCGCACCTCTGTTTCGTCAAAACGGGTAAATGCTAATTGATCTCCATTCGGCGACCAGGTAAAAGCTTTGGTCTTGCCAAATTCCTCTTCGTAGACCCAGTCCGCCATCCCGTTAATGATCTCATTTGTTTTACCATCATACGTAATCTGCATGGTTTCTCCGCTTACCAAGTCACTAACAAAAAGGTTATTGTTTCGAACAAATGCTACCCTCTTTTCGTCAGGTGAAAAAGTCGCCAGACTCATTTTATCTTTTCCTCCGAGCGAAGACAACTTATTTGATTTACGATCTAATACATAAAAATTTCCTTTGGTAGAGTGCCGGTAAATTGATTCCAGGTTACTGGCCAGCAACATCTTATCTTCGTTTTGACTAAAAGAATAACTACTAAATTGTTGATTAAAAGTACCAGTTTCCGGCAATGCAGATGCATCCAATAGTACTTTCGTTTTAGCGCCAGTCAATAGATCGTACTGTACTACTTTATTGTCTTCCTTCCGGGTATAATGCCTTCCATCTTTTTGAAAATTAAAGCCTGGAACTGAGCGAGCAGAGAAAGTATAATCTTTCCAGATATCCTCTACCGTAATCGGTTTTGTTTGGGCAGCAACAAAAAATGCGGGCAGACACAGTAAAAATAGAATTGAATATTTCATTTTAATAAAATTATTGAAGTGTATTGTTATAGTATTATTGACAAAATAAATGACGATTCTATACTTTTTATTTAATCGCCATTCCTTAATCCCCATGCCCTAACCTTTTTCCATCTGGATTAGACACTAATTTAGTGAAATTTATTTTTCGAGAATTTCCTTAAGTGATTCCTGAATTCTTTTTCTCTTTTCCCGGCGATTGATGACCCTGGCCGGAACGACCCGTACGTCACAGTCACTAATGGAACAACGCTCGCAGGTGATGTTCACCGTTTGGCTAACAATAGAAGGATCGTCCACAAAGCGAATAGCCTCGCGGGTCTCATCGTCCAAAAATAAACCAATGGTTACGCTGGAGTTTTTCTTTCCATCACCATATCCCGGACGGGCAAAGGTCAAAGAAAAATATTCATCCCGTGTACCATAGTAAGTACTTCGTTGTGCCCCAACGATGGTACCGACATATTTTCCACGCTGCTGCATCTCCTTTAGATCATTTAACAATGCTACCGAAAGCCAGCGCCGGCAATAATGTTCCGACTGATTATTACTGTGCGGATGATGGCTATTATTAAGGTGTAACTCTTTATCAATCTGAAAATTATCCGTTGCTGGATTAGTCACCACCCTGATAAAAAAGAACTTTTTCAAACCTAGATATTTTGGCAGTATGTTGGTCAATCGGGCCAGCATAATTTCGGGAGAGACATGATACTTACTACGTAAATCGAGAAATGCTTCTCCATTCCAGGTTTGGCGATCAAAGAATGATTTAAGATCTTTTGTAATAGACTTTTTGTTAATCAAAATTGCCGAGGCAAAATAGACTGCCTTAAAATGATTGAGCACCTGATCGAAAGAGGTTACCTTTACCAGCGATGAAGTCACCGCTCTTTCCGACATTTTCAGATAATTAAAGGCGAGCTCTTTCGCATACTGAAATCTACGTTCGGTATCTGTAATATTTTTATTAAGTAATAATTTTTTGGACTTGGGAATGTATACCGATCGAAATCCAGTCAATTCCGGATAATTGTCCAATCCATTTTCTACCATCCGATACTTAAACGCTTTTTTCAATGTTTGTTCTAACAACTCGATAGAAATAGCTTCATTTTCCGGAAAATGATAAGTTTGCACAAATTGCGCAGCAGCCTCCTCTATCTCATCAAAATAATTAAAATGTAATTCCTGATAAGCACGTACCGCCGCCTGATAAAAATTAGCCTCTCCTACCGCATGATTACGGGATAATTCTACCAACGTAGAAATAAATGCACCAATTTTGGCGGGTGCAGTGGCGATGATCTCCACGACCTTCATCAATTCAATTCCAAACATATCGAGCGGAAGCTCGTTGAGAAAGTTAGATTGCAGTAATTCACCAATTGGAATCAAATTGCCCTCTAAATCAGACGAAATAAGGACTGCAGCCTCTTCTCCTAACGCATCTGCCAACAATTTAATTTTATCATCCTTGGGATATTTCTTACCCCGTTCAATTTCATTTAGATAAGAAACAGACATACCTGTCTGCTCTTTCAACTCTTTGAAAGTGATATTCTTTTGCTGTCGCAATTGTCGGACCTTTAGGCCCAGAATTATTCGTTGATTCTGAGATTTCGCTATCATCTTGCCCAAAAATACGATGATCCGGGCAATTGTTAGTGATTCAGAGCCAATTAATCGAATACTTTCTCTATACCCTTTGTTCTATTAGGAACTGTACATAAATAACTTTACATTCTTGGCTTGATCTTTTTACCGCTGATTTCGTTAAAAAGCCTCGCCGATACGCTGCATCGCCTGTGTTTTTTGCCTCATCAGCAATAAAATTATCTAACCCCAGAAAACCAATTTATTTATACCTCATTCCTTATTGTCAGAAGGTTTACTTTTGTTCTATGACATTGACTGAATTATATCAACAAAGAACAGCTGATTTTCAACAACGGGCCGAAGCGTTACAGGCCCGTTACGAAAAATTTGGATTTGTAAGACTGGCCATCTTTATCATCACGATTGGCTTACTGATTATAGTATACTCCGCTAGTCCGTTAATCGGGGCGATCGTCACCGCTATCTTTTTAGCAGGATTTTACCGACTGGTGCAATGGCACCAAAAGCTACTCCACGAAAAACAAATTGAAGAGGCCCTCGCGCTGATCAACCAACAGGAACTGGCCTTTATGCAGGATGACTTCCAAGCTTTTTCCGATGGTAAAGAATTTATGGACCCGGCCCATCCCAACAGTATTGATATGGATATTTTTGGCCCCTATTCATTTTTTCAATATGCCAATCGTACGACCACTTCCATGGGAAAAAAACGACTGGCTGAGTACCTAACTACGGTTGCAGACGCGCCCGAAATTATAGCACGACAGGAAGCGATTGAGGAACTACAGGGCCAATTGGAATGGCGGCAAAAATTTCGCGCCCACGGAATGACTACAGAAGATGCACCGGAACATTTAGATCAATTAAAAAAATGGTTGGGTCAACCGGATTTTGTGCAATCCAACTCCATGTATAAAGCAGCGCTGATCATCGCTCCCCTACTCTCGTTTATTGGTTTATTTATGTGGATTTTTGTCTGGCCCTGGTATTTTGCTATTGTGTTTTTTTTTCCCGCATTCTATATGTTACGGTCAACCTTGAATCAAGTCAATCAAACCCACGTGCAAACTACCAACGCGGGTGAAACACTGGCTTATTACGCTTACTTAATTGAGCATCTGGAAGACAAACATTTCCAGTCTGACAAGTTGCAGTCGTTGAGTTCTGCACTGGATACGGACGCTAAAAAGGCTTCGACACGGTTAAAGAAATTGTCTTTTATTATCCACCAACTGAATTTACGGTATAATGCCTTTACCGTTATTCTCAATATTTTTACGCTTTGGGATTTACAGTGGGTTCTGCGTCTGGAAAGATGGAAATCAGAACAACGGGACGATCTACCACAGTGGTTTTCGGCCTTGGCAGAATTTGAAGCACTCCTCAGTTTTGCCACTATATATTATAATCGTCCTCATTGGGTTTTTCCAAAAATTACAAATCAGCCACTTCTCGACGCTACCAGCCTTGGCCATCCACTCATCGCCCCAAAAGATCGCGTAGCCAACGATATTCAAATTCCTACCGCCGGACATATTAAATTAGTGACAGGTAGTAATATGGCCGGTAAAAGTACTTTCCTCCGTACGGTGGGATTAAATATAGTTTTGGCAATGGCAGGCGCTCCGATTTGTGCCAAACATTTTAGCTTACCTGTTTTGGAGGTTTACAGCAGTATGCGTACACAAGACGCACTCCACGAAAGCACTTCTTCTTTCTACGCCGAGCTAAAACGTTTAAAAGTAATTATCGAAGCGGTAGAACAAAAAGAAAACGTCTTTTTTCTAATGGACGAGATTTTAAAAGGAACCAATTCCAACGATCGACACACTGGATCCAAGGCACTTATTACGCAATTGATAAAGTCAAAAGGCTCCGGAATTATTGCGACCCACGACCTGGAACTTGGCGAAATGGCCAAAGCGGCAAACGGAGCCATTGAGAATTTTTGCATCGAGGTAGCCGTTGAAAATGGTCAATTAACTTTTGATTATAAAATCAAACCTGGCGTAAGTCAGAGTTTTAATGCGACCCTGTTAATGCGAGAAATGGGTATAAAAGTCTAAAATAATCCTGAATTATTTTGTCACAGTTAATTATTTTGTAGATTTTTCATTTCGATAGGAATGTTCAGAAGGGCAGTTATCCTGATTAACCATTGTGCAGGATCTATTTAAACTATTAACTTATCGTTTTTATTCCATAATCCCGTCGTAACCGTCGGAAATTTCGATTTGTCTTTATTCCCACTTTTCTTTTCATTTAAAGGTTTTAACTAGCAAAAGCCACTTAACCCTGTCACATCTTTTTCAAAAACTATTTTCATTAACCCACTAGTGGCATCTTTTTAGCTGAAAAGTGTCTAGTGGACGTAGTCGTTCCATCAAATATTGTCTTTTAAATCTTAACTTTTCGGACTATAAAGTTACTAACTCTCCCAGTTCAATATATTTATTTCAAACTTTTCAATTCAAACAAATGAAAAAGAATTCACAAACTTTTTTTAAAGGCTTTAGCAGACCTATTTTATTCTTGTTATTAATCTTCGGTAAATCTCCAAACATTAAATTAATCAGAATATTAAGTTATTGCCAGAATTAACTAAAAAAATCATTAATCTCTAACCCTAATATAAGTATAGCAACTTAAATGCTATAGTATAAAAATGGAAAAATTTTTTTACAGCATGAATATTTTAATAAAAATTACTTTAATAACTATTTTTCTTTTTTGTGCATTTAATAACTCCTATGCACAGTTTGATACAGATGATCCAGACAATATCTACGATGTTACTCCGTATAATAATTCACAGGCTCAGCAGATAATTAATACCTTATTTGGACAGGACGTATCAAGCATGACCTCAAATGTTTCTATCATCGGAGGAACTTCGGTAGGCTTTATAACCGATCTAGATCAAATTCTTCCTTCTTCTGTTGTTACATCCTCCGCTTACGTAGTTTTTGCGACTGGGGTATTATCTGAACTTGAATCAGGAGCTAATACCGATGGCTTAGTCTCAAGCGCTGGAAGTGGACAAGGCAATCCATCGTTTGACGATGACGATGGCAATGGAACGTTTGATGCTGCAACCATAAAGTTTGACCTGACTATTCCTGCAGCACTTGATTTAAGTGGTAAATTCTTTTTTGCCTCTGACGAGTATCTTGAATTTGTTAATCTTGGTGTCAATGACGCGGCCAAGATTTTTATAAATGGAACTAACGTAGCCTTAACTCCAAACGGAATCACCTTATCAATTGATGGAATAAATAATAATACGGAGTCTGCTTTTTATGTAGATAATCCTAGTGCATCTCCCGTATATCCTTACGAACCGGATGGATTTACCACCGAACTGGAATTTATCCAAAACTTGCCAGCAGGTACACATACTTTAGAATTAGGGCTGTCAGATATAGCCGATAATGCTGGTAATTCTTGGTTCTTTTTTCAGGCAGGCTCTTTCATTATCTGCGATGATACAGATCCAGCGGCGGATTGTGATGGAGATGGTATAGCCAACGGTTCAGATGTCTCCCCTAATGATCCCTGTACAGCGGACGGAACAGTAGATGGAAGTGAGCCTTCTGGTTGGGTAGCATCTCCTTCCAATGATTGTGATGGAGACGGTATAACCGTAGGAGACGGAGATATGGACGACCTAGACCCTTGCATCAATGAATCGGGAGCAGTAGTATCACTCGCCTGTTCTTGTACAGGTAATATTAATACAGGTGATGGTGTTTTTGTAACTCATAGCGGAGTAGAAGGTAATCCTGCAAATGCCGGTGGGACACCAGACGGTACCTTTACCGGAAACCTCGCAGGCGCAGACAATCTCACCCTTTCTTATCCACTAACCGGAGCAGATCCCGCTAGTTTATCAGAAATATGTATTACCGTAGGCTTTAGTCAAGCAGCCGGTACAGTAGCATTTAACGATGGAACCAACACGTATTCTTTTACAAATAATGTAAATGGTTCTGGTGCTATCGGTCATGCCCCTCAAAACTTCTGCTTTAATTATACCGGAGTAGGTCCAATAAATGTTGTTATCACAGAAACTGCCGCAGGAAATATTCGGGTTGATGGTTCTACTTTTAGTTCCTGCGAACCTCTACCAATTGATACGGACGGTGATGGCATTGCGGATTATCAGGATACCGATTCTGACGGCGACGGCATCGATGATTCTATCGAAGGCAACGTCGATTCTGACGGTGATGGTATTGCAGATTTTCTAGAACTCGATTCAGACAATGACGGCATTCCAGACAGTCTCGAGGGA
>ENA-ORXT01001316-ORXT01001316.1-marine-metagenome-genome-assembly--contig:-NODE-1316-length-33913-cov-23.368247_pt1 | contig 33913 bp, 28 predicted proteins | sample MGYA00237868_ERZ511482 | MGnify/ENA metagenome assembly ERZ511482 | reverse complement strand
ACCAGATAGCCGTCGCGCAGCAGCGTGGTGATCTCGCGTTCGATCTGCTGCGCCGTCTTGCCTGCCACGCGGAGGTCACCGAGGTAGGAGTAATTGATCGACCCACTCGCGCTGACGCGCGACTCCATGGTCAGATCCGGCTCGTCGAAGACCTGTATGCCGATGCGGTCGCCTTGACCAAGCAAGTAGCCGTCCACACCGCCGTCTGCAACCGGGGACGCGGCGGCGGCGTCAGGCGTGGTGGACGCGGCGTCCTGCGCCAACAGGCTCGGCGGCAACGTGGCGAGCGAAAGCGCCAGCGCGAGCCGAGCGGCGGTCTTGAATGTGAGTGTCATACCAGAAGGTTCCGAAGGGCGGTAATGCGGCAAGGCTACGGGACAGCAGACACTCCCGGATGCGCCGAGTTCTCAGTTTCCGAGCGAGAAACCGCTATCGGATCAAGCTGTCGACGCGGAAACGGCACCTGCGCAGTCCGATGAATCAGAGACCTACCTCACAACAAACGGCGAATGGTACACACTTAACGTCGAATCGAAACCTGAACTAAAGATGAAAAAAAGAGCAGGTCCGGCGGATCACGAACCGGTCACAGCGTCACCCTGACGTAAGCGCCAAACAATCGTCGTTCGTAGTCCAGGCTGATTTCGTCCTCGCCCCCGGCACAGTCCACTGCGTTCCGGCTCTGAGCCGCCGCCGTCGCGCCGAACGACAACCAGCGTCGCACTTCGACGTTCAGATCCAGACCTCCCTCGAGCGTCGTCGTGTCGCGGTCCGGACAGAGCTGTGTGACCGACGAGCGTTCCACGAAAGCCTCGTGCGAGACCCGGCTCGACCATTCGTGCAACCACCCGAACCGGATCGTGTCCGTGATCGCCTGCTCGCCCGTACCGTCGTCCAGCTCCTGGATGGCGCTGTCGTCCAGTTCGCGGTCGAACGTCAGGGTGAGCGTCGCGTACTCGCGCAGCAGATAGGACAGATCGGCGCTCGCCGCAAGCAAGGTCACGTCCTCGCGCGCCTCGTCGTCATACCTCGCGCGCGTCGCGCCGATGCGCGCCTCGCCGCGGAAGCGCCCCGTGGCCGCGAATTCCACCCCACCGAACACGGAAAGCTCGCCGCGATCGGTTCTCTCGTCACTACGCGCGACAGCCTCGTACCGCACCTCCGCGATCGCTCGTGTGTCGCCCGAGAGGCGGTACGAAAACAATCCGTAAGGTCGCAGGGAGGTGAAGTCACGGCCATCCGTGAAGCGCTCCTGATTGGCATAGCGGCGGGCGCTGTAAATGACCCCCCCTTCGAGGTTGCCCCGCGCATCGACCACTCCGTAACGGAACCTTGCCCCGATGTCGAACTGATCGAAGACGACCGGCTCGTTCAGGCCCACGGCCAGACCGCGGGTCAGATCGAAGCCGATCTCCTGATGATCGCGGCGGTAGGACACGAAGGCGCTCGGTCGTCGCCGCTTGTCCACTTCTGCATCGACATCCAACGTCAGCGTGTGGTCCGCATGATCGAGGACGTTCTCCGAGCCTTGGGAAAACTCGCCCGCATAGGATCCGCGCAGGGTCAGCTGGCGTCGGTCGGCGACCAGTTCGACGCTCGGCGAGACGACCACCGAGCTGCCGCTGACCGCGTCGTCCGGCTGGACGAACACGTTGTCGTTCGCCAGGTAGTCGATCCGGATGGCCGGATAGGCGTTTGCCTCGCCGACCGGGATGCCGACGCGTTCTTCGGTCTGTGCGAACGACGGCGCACTCGACAGGGAAACGACAACGGCCAGCGCGACCGCTGTCGAGTGCTCCGCGCACGATCGTCGTCGCCGGCCAACGGCATGCGCCGATCGTGGCCCACGCTCGCGGGGTCGGGTGTCGTCTTGTCGCACGCGCTCGACTCCGGAATTCATGACGCGAAGGATCGCGCAGTATAGCAGCGGGCCTGTCGGCGCCCGGCTTCCGAGACGAGCCGTCACACTTGCCGATAGCGTGTCCGCGACGCGCCGGGCCTCACGCGCAGGCCGCTCGGTATGATGCAAATTTTCGTAGCGAGAACAGCCGTGGACGGTCAGTCCCTGCACGCCCACCTGGCGCGACTCTTTCCGATCATGCGCAGCGTGACCGGGCCGGGTGTACGCGAGACGCTTGACCATCTGTCCACCATCACGCCGATCCAGCGCCAAAGCGTATCCAGCGGCACGCCGGTGCTCGACTGGACGGTGCCCCCCGAATGGCACTTCCGACAGGCCTGGATCGAGCGACCGGACGGCAGCCGGGCGGTGGACGCCGCGAACAACACCTTGCATGTGGTCAATTTCAGCGTCGGCGTCGACGGCACGATGACGCGAGCGGAACTCGAACCGCACCTTCACTCGCTGCCCGAACAACCCGACCGGATTCCCTACCGGACGAGCTACTACGCCGATACCTGGGGCTTCTGCCTGAGCGAGGAGCAACGCCGGACGCTGGGCGAGGGGCCATTTCGTGTCGTCATCGACGCCGAGCGCCGTGCGGGCGTGCTCGACTGGGGCGAGATCGTCGTACCCGGCGAGTCGACGGAAGAAATTCTCGTGTCCACCCACATCTGTCACCCCGGACTCGCGAACGACAACGGCTCCGGCATGGTGCTGGCCGCGGCGTTGGCCGACTGGCGGACGCGGCACCGACCGAGACACACCTGGCGATTCGTGTTCGTGCCCGGCACGATCGGGGCGATCAGCTGGCTGGCATCCCGTGCGAAGGACTCGGCCCGGGTGGCGGGCGGTCTGGTCATCACCGGTCTCGGGGACGAGCGTCCCTTCACCTACAAGGAAACACCGGCAGGCGATGCGTGGATCGATCGGGTCGTGCGGCATGTCCTCGCCGCGAATCATCCGGACAACCACGGCACGATCCCGTTCGGACCCTACGGCTACGACGAGCGCCAGTATTGTTCGCCCGGCTTTCGACTACCGGTGGGCCGGCTGACGCGCGGCGTGCACGGCACCTTCCCGGAGTACCACACGAGTGGCGACGATCTCTCGTTCGTGACCCCCGAGGGCCTCGTCGCCGGACTCGATCTGCTCCAGACCATCGCGAAGACGATCGATCGCGATGTCACTTACCGGAATCTCCGGCCACACGGCGAACCACAGCTCGGCCGTCGTGGCCTCTACGGAGCGATCGGGGCACAGAGCGATCCCGGTGCGGCACAGATGGCGATGCTCTGGCTGCTCAACGCCTCGGACGGAAGGTCGTCCTTGCTGGACATCGCCACACGCTCCGGCATCGCGTTCGACACCCTGTGCGACACCGCCGCGCTCCTCGTCCAGCACGACCTGCTGACCGAACACGGGCCGACCGACGAGATGCTGCCCTGAATCGCTGGCAACCGGCGCCGTCCGTCAGTCCAGAATCGTCGCGACGGGAACCGGCACGATGAACTTCGCCCCCCAGGAACGAGCGTGGTCGAGCTGCGTCATGATTTCCCGGCGCAGGTTCCACGGCAGGATCAGGATGTAGTCCGGTCGCATCTCGTCGATCCGTTCGGGCGAGAAAATGGGGATCCGCGAGCCGGGCGTGAATCGCCCGTGCTTGTGCACGCTGCGGTCGCAGGTGTAGGGCAGCAGATCAGGCTTGATGCCGCAGTAGTTCAGCAGCGTGTTTCCCTTGCCGGGCGCCCCGTAGCCCGCGACGCTCTTGCCGTTCTGCCGAAGCTCGATGAGCAGCTTCAGAAGCTCGTTCTTCACCTGTGCGGCGCGCGCGCCGAAGCCCCGGTAGAGCTCGATCGACTTGAGCCCGGCCGCAGCCTCCTCCTCGAGAACCCGGGCGACCGTCGGGGACGGCGTCGTGCCGGCTGCGGCGTGCTCGACGAAGACCCTCAGCGAGCCGCCATGCGTGCGCAGCTGCTCCACGTCGACGACCTCCAGGCCGACACTGCGGAAGAGCTCTCGGATGGTGTAGAGGGAAAAGTACGAGAAGTGCTCGTGGTAGATCGTGTCGAACTGCACCTCCTCCACCAGCCGCTGCAAATGAGGAAATTCGAAGGTTGCTCGCCCGTCGTCGGCCACCAGGACCGCGACCGCCGCCACGAAGTCCTTGAGGTAGGGCGTATGGGCGAGCACGTTGTTGCCGATCAGCAGGTCGGCCTTCGGCCCCGCTGCCACGAGCTCGTGGGCCAGCGCCTCCGTGAAGAAGGCAACCCTGGTCTCGACGCCGACCGCGCGCGCGGCGCTCGCGACGTTCTCGGCCGGGTCGATACCCAGGCACGGCACGCCACGTTCGACGAAGTTCTTCAGCAGGTAGCCATCGTTGCTCGCCACCTCGACCACGAAACTGTCCGCACCGAGCGAGAACCGCCCGGCAGCCATGTCCACGTAGTCCCGAACGTGCTTCATCCACGAATCCGAGTACGACGAGAAATAGCCGTAGTCCTCGTCGAAGATGTCCGCGTTGTCGCTGTACTGATCCACCTGCGCGAGCCAGCACCGGGTACAGACGAATACCTCGAGCGGATAGAAGCGCTCCGGTGCCCGGAGCTCCTCGGCCCGGATAAAATCCTCGCACAGGGGGGACAGCCCCAGATCCACCATCGATTCGGTCAGGACGGCATCGCAGAAGCGGCAGCAGAATTTCCCGGAGTCAGTCGACATGGGCGGTACGTGTTTTCCCGTAGAGCGGAGGAACCGCCAAACACCACGGCCCGTTATTCCGGATGATGCGCCTCGAACGCGCGCTTGTGTAGAGGGACACGCCCCACACGGCGCGGATCGCCCGAGCGGGGGCGAAACGGTTGACACCGATCCGCCAGTCGCGGTCGCGCTGCAAGAGGCACCGCCATGCCGTTCGAGCGCCATGAGTCACTAACGCATCCCTGGCGACTCGAGATGCACCGCTCTCGCCACCCTGCCGCCGACGCCCGCGACCATCGACCAGGGATCGTTCCCCGATGTCGGCAGTGCGCGCTGATAGACTTTGACGCATGAATATCCTGACCTTGCTTCGCGAGATCATGCTGCAGATGCAGTACGTCTCGCAGCCGTTCTTCATGTCCCTGACGTTCGTGCTGCTGTTCGACCGGTTTGCCGCTACCGTCGGCATGATCGATCGGCCGACGGAACGCAAGCGACACGTCGGCGTCGTCCCCCTCGTGGGCGGCCCGGCGCTCTACCTCTCGATCGCGCTGTCGATCGTGTTGTTCATCCCGCACACCATCACGACGGTGTTCATCCTGATCGGCCTGGTGCTGGTCGTGCTCGGGGTGATCGACGACCGTTTCGACATCCCGGTCCGCATCAGACTCCTTGTCCAGGCTCTGGTGGCCTACCTGACCGTCGCCTACGCGGGCGTCCAGATCAACCAGGTAGGCAACCTCGTCGGCATGGGCGTCTTCGAGTTCGGCGGCGCGGTGTCGTTCGTGTTCACGGTCATCGCGATCCTCGGGGTCATCAACGCGGTGAACATGATCGACGGGCTGGACGGCCTTGCCGGTTCGATCCTCATGGTCACCTTCATCGGGCTGGGTGTGCTCTGCCTGAAGGCCGGCTACACGGTCGGCATGCGCATGAACATGATCTTCGTCGGCGCGCTGATCGGCTTCCTGTGTTTCAACGCGCGGGTCTTCGTCCCCAAGGCCCGCGTCTTCATGGGCGACTCCGGCAGCATGCTGATGGGCTACATCCTGGCCTGGTTCTTCATCAGCCTGACCCAGACCGAGAATCCCCCGATGTCGAGCATCGTCGCGGTGTGGATGTTCGGCCTGCCGCTGGTCGATACGCTGACGGTGATGATTCGCCGCGTGCGCGCGCGCATCTCACCGTTCACCGCCGGGCGCGACCACATGCATCACCTGCTGGTCGACAGCGGTTTCAGCGTCAACGAGACCGTCGCCACGCTGGTCGGGGTGCATGCGATCTTCGTCGGAATCGGCGTCCTCGCCAACGGCAAGGAGTGGCTCGAGCCCTTCCTCTTCGTGGCGTTCGTGCTCGTCACCGTTGCCTATTCCCTGCTCGCGCCGCGGTTGGCCAACGGCGCCGCGCGCCATTGGCACCGTGAGGCACCGCCGCGGGAACCCGATGGCCCGCCCAACTGAAACCCGCCGCGCAGCCTCGAACCGACGCACCGCTCAGAACAAGAGCCGAAGCACCTCGACCGCACGGCCATACGCCTCCAGCGCATGGCTGGCCGCGATGACCGAATCCGCCGGCGCCGCTTCCAGCAGCTCGCGCTCGCTCGTCGCGCGGTCGTATTCGGCAAGCGCCGTTCCGCACGATCCGTCGGTCGGGACCGCTCGGCAGCCACTGACGTCCAGTTCCTCATCGGCCGCGGCGATGACGGCATCGACCAGTTGCCGGGCCGCATCGGAGAGTTCACCCCGTACGATCGCCACGTCTTCTCGAAGCGCGACCGACCCCGAGATCCGCCCGGCCCTGTCCACCGCCGCGATCGCCTCGTACAGCCCGAGCAGGTCCGGCGCGTAGATATCGGGATCGTCCGCGGACACCCAGTAAGCCTGGTCGAGGGCGGCGTTCATCAGATCGACCGCGTCGTTGAGAGTCTCGTCTGCCGAGATGTCGTCGGTCGGCAACATGAACTCGGTCACCACTCGCGCACTTTCGATCAACCCGCGAACCGATCCGCGCAAGCCACGATCTCCCGGCTCGAACGCCAGCGGAGCGCCGTCGAGTTGCACGCCCGGTCCACCCGGACGATCGTTTTCCGGAGCCCGGATTCGGCCGTTGTCGGGGTCGATGCCGGAGTAGCCGTCCACGACTGGTGCCCAGCACACGTCGGCCAATCGCAGATGCGTCGTCGTGTCGGGGGACCACTCCGAGGTGCTGCCACCATAGAAGGTCGAGTACAGGAAGCTGTCCACGGTCGGGGTGCTGCCAGCCGTCTGCCAGGCCATGCCGGTGCGATTCAGCAGAAGGTTGCCATTGGCCCAGGCGCGAAGCGCTCCGTCGGACGCGCCGGTAGACGAGTTGAGCTTGACCTCCATGATCAGGTCGAACCACTCGCCGATCGGCGCCGGAAAGCCTTCGAGGTAGACGTCCTCTCCATACGTGCCCGGGCGATCCGCCGCGTAGGAATAGACGGCGATCTTCGCGGTACCGTCCCGATTGCCGCGCCAGATAAAGCGCGCGGTGAAGCCGCTGGGATCGTTCTTGCCCCCGCTGGCCGCGGTACCACCGCCGAGACCGAATCCCATCTTGCCGCCCTGACTGACCTCGCCGCCCCAGTCCCAACCCGGCTCGAGATAGACCGACTGCATGAAGCGGTAGGTGCGCGCTTCATCGACGTTCGCCGCGATGATGACTCGGTCGGTGCCACGACTCGACGGCACCAGCTGCTGACGCAAGGTCGTGCGCCCGCTGGGCGTCGTGTCCAGCGACAGGTGCTGGTGCCCGAGCGAGAACCGCACGCCGGGAAGCCAGGCGCTCCAGTCGCTCTTGTCGATCGACCCGAAGCCCTGATCGGACGCGCCCAGCGCGAGGCATCGCGCATCACCCGGACCGTCGCCGAGAATGATCTCGTCGGACGTCGACGCCTGGTCCGCTTCGGCCTGCGCGGCCTCGGCGCGTTCCGCCTCTTCGCGTTCGGCTTGCTCGCGCGCGGCTTCCTCGCGCTCGGCCTCCTCGCGTTCGGCCGCCTCGCGTTCCGCTTCTGCAAGTTCGGCCGCTGCCCGCTCCGCCTCGGCACGCGCCTCTTCCTCGACACGTTCGGCCTCGACTCGCGCCGCCTCCTCGGCTTGCGCCTCTTCCTCGCGAGCCGCGTCCAGACGTTCCTGTTCGGCGAGTTCGGCGTCGGCCCGCTCCGCTTCTTCTCGCGCCGCGTCGGCACGCTCCTCGGCCGCCCTCTCGGCCTCTGCGCGTTCGGCCTCGAGCCGTTCGATCTCGAGTCGCTCGGCCTCCTCTCGCGCGGCCGCTTCCAGCGCTTCAGCCTCGCGTTCCGCCTCCACCGGTTCGACTTCCGCCTGCGCGCTCGCGGTATTCGCCGGATCGGTCGCATCCGTCGCCGCCACCGATGCGTCGGGCTCGCTCGCGGCCGATTCGGTCGGTGTCGGCAGGGTATCCGCCTCAGCCGAAACGCTGGCCGGCGCGACGGCTTCCTGCCGGATTTCCTCGGTGACGGCGGCAGCCGGCTCGCTGTCGGTGTCCGCCTCCAGCGTCACGTCGGCGCCTGCAGCGACGGCTGCGCCGATCGACGGCGCCGCGCCCGACGTCGGGGATGTGCTCGCGCCCGCCGCGATCGGCAGAACGAAAGTCGGTCGAATGATCGCCGGTACGGTGGCGGGCGCGGACGCGCTCGTCGCCGCGAGCGTCTGCGGTGTCGGCATCAACGTGACGATCGCATCCGGGTCGGGAGCGTCCGTGCTGGCCGTGGCGACGTCCGATAGAAACGCGCCGCTTCCGCGGCTCTCCTCGTCCGTCGACGAGGCCGACACATGCGGTCGAGGATCGGACGTATTGTCCGGCTGAGTCGAGGGGTCCGCCTCCTCGAGCCCATCGGCACAACCGCCTGCGAGCGCGGACATCACCGCCACGCCGACGAGCGAGCGGAGCTTGCGCTTCATCGATACCTTCTTCATCTTGCCTCGCCGATTCGGTTTTCGAGGACCGGTTCACGGTCCGCGGGGCGCGAACCCGGAGGTAGCTCCGGTTCGTCCCTGTAGTCGGCTTAGCGGTCGATCGACGGCAACGGTGAAGCGAGATGAACGGACTTGGCGCGGTTAAGTGACGGATCCAACGCTACGCGACATGGCCGGCTGGCAACGACCCCGGTCACGAGCGGTCGGCGCGAGGGTCACCAGATCTTCCACGGGGGGTGCGGCCGCGACCAGAGGTCTTCGAGCAGGCTGTTGTCGCGAAGGGTGTCCATCGGTTGCCAGAATCCCTCGTGCCGGAAGGCGTGAAGCTTTCCCTCGGCGGCGATCGTGCGCATGGGCGTCTCCTCCCAGACCGTGCTGTCGTCGTCGATGTAGTCGATGGCCTCGGGCTCGCAGACGAAGAAACCCCCGTTTATCCATGCCCCGTCGCCGATCGGCTTCTCGTGGAAGGAGTCGATGCGATTCTCGTTCTCGCGCAGGACGATGGCGCCGAACCTGCCCGGCGGCTGGACCGCCGTCAGCGTGACGATGCTGTCGCTTCGGCGGTGGGCGGCGACCAGTGCCGAGATGTCCACGTCGGACAAGCCATCGCCATACGTCAGGCAGAAGGGCTCGGGGCCGATGTGCTCCCGCACGCGGCGGATGCGACCGCCCGTCATCGAATCCGCTCCGGTGTCGACCAGCGTGACCTTCCACGGTTCGGCGGAGTCGTTGAGGATCTCCATGCGGTTGGCGGCGATGTCGAAGCGCACGTCCAATCGGCGCATCAGGTAGTCCGCGAAGAACTCCTTGATGACATGTCCCTTGTAGCCCAGACAGACGATGAAGTCGTCGAGCCCGTGAGCGGCGTAGATCTTCATGATGTGCCACAGGATGGGCATGCCCCCGATCTCGACCATCGGCTTGGGGCGGACATTGGTCTCTTCGCTGATGCGGGTACCGAGGCCACCGGCAAGAATCACGACTTTCATGCGCTTTCTCCGTAGCGTTCGATCGTCTCGAGCGAGACGCGGTGCAAGTCGTCTTCGGCGAGCCACGCGCGCTGCCACCGCACGATCTCGTCCAGTGCTTCGGCGAGCGACCAGCGCGGTCGCCACCCCAACAGCGAGCGCGCTCTCGAGCAATCGAGCTTGAGGTAGTGCGCCTCGTGAGGCTGCACCGACCCGTCGTGCGCCAAGGAACCGCCGCCGGGCCAGGCCTCCACCAGCCGATCGACGATCCAGCGGACCGGCCGCGCATCCTCGTCGGTCGGACCGAAGTTCCACGCCTCGGCATGGTCGAGCCCGCCCTCGCCCGTCATCCGCTCGGCCAGAACGAGATACCCCGCCAGCGGCTCGAGCACATGCTGCCAGGGGCGTATCGCGTCGGGATTGCGCACCGTGACGGGCACGCCCGCCGCCAGATCCCGAAGGATGTCCGGCACCAGCCGGTCGGCCGCCCAGTCGCCCCCGCCGATGACGTTTCCGGCCCGCCCGGTGGCGAGCGCACAGCGTCGCCCGTCCTGCCCTCCCTCGCCGAGAAAGGAGAGGCGCCATGACTGCGTGACGAGCTCGGCGCACGCCTTGCTCGCGCTGTAGGGGTCGTGTCCGCCGAGCGATTCCCCTTCCCGATAGCCCCAGTGCCATTCCCGGTTCAGGTAGCACTTGTCGCTGGTCACCACGACCACGGCCGCCACGCTCGGGCAGGATCGGACCGCCTCGAGCAGGTTGACCGTACCGATGACGTTCGTTTCCATGGTCGTCGCCGGCTCCGCGTAGGACAGGCGGACGAGCGGCTGGGCGGCCAGATGGAAGACGACGTCCGGCGCGAATGCCGACAGCTCGCTCGCGAGTGTCGCGCGGTCGCGGATGTCGGCGATGACCGACTCGGTCGTCGCGGCCACCCTCGCCAGCGAGAACAGGTTCGGACCGGGCTCCGGCGCCAGGGCGTACCCCTTGACGGTCGCGCCCAGGCGCTCGAGCCATAGCGCGAGCCAGCCCCCCTTGAACCCGGTGTGACCCGTCAGGAAGACCCGCTTGCCCGCCCAGAAACCGGGATCGGGAGAAGCGATCATCCGGCCTCTCCGGTTCGGCCGGTTGAACCGGCCGCCAAGCGCCCGGACATGGAGCCCCCTTCGAAACGTCCCGTCATGCACCGATCAGGTATGGCAGGCATAATTTCGAGAAGCGACGGGTGGCATGAAGGTGGTCAAACAGTAACGAAAGTTTGGATCGTTCGCCAGTCTCCGACGGCCGACAGGCCTCACGCGGTTCGATGTCGTCGACCGGCCCGACAGACGACCGCGGCGCTTTTGCATACCCTTCGCTCTCGCGCTCAGCCCACGCCATTCGTCAACCCATGCACTTCACCGAAACACCGCTCGAGGGTCTCTGGATCGTCGACACACGGTCTCTCACGGACGCGCGCGGCTCCTTTGCTCGTCTGTTCGCGAAGGAGGCGTTCGAAGCGCACGGGCTGCGAGGCGATTTCGTGCACGTCAACGCCTCGACGAACGCGTCGGCCGGAACCATCCGTGGCATGCACTTCCAGACCGGCGAACATGCCGAGACCAAACTCGTCCGTTGCTCGCGAGGCGCGGTCTTCGATGTGGCGGTCGACGTGCGCGAGGCGTCGCCGACACGCCATCGGTGGTTCGGCATCGAACTGGACGCCGAGCATCGTCGGCAGCTGTACGTTCCCGAAGGATTCGCGCACGGCTTTCAGACCCTCGTGCCGGACACCGAACTGATCTATCTCATGTCGACGGTGCATGCGCCGGAGGCCGCCGCAGGCCTGCGCTGGAACGATCCCGCCATCGGCATCGATTGGCCGATCGACGACGTACCGGTGATGTCCGGGAACGATCTTTCCTGGCCGCTGGTCAAACCACGCTGAGCGCCGCTGTCGGCCTTGCACGGACTTCAGGACTTTCGATGATCAAGGATCTTTCACCGGAACTGTACGGTGACCTGCACGCCCCGAACTACGACGCGCTGTTCGACGACATCGACGACAACGACCGGGGCGGCGCGCTTCTGCACGAACTCGCCGCGGGTGGCGAGGCGCTCGAGTTCGGCATCGGCACCGGCCGCCTGGCGATTCCGCTCGCCACGCTCGGCACCCGTGTGCACGGCGTGGACATCTCCGAGCCGATGCTCGAAAAGCTGCGCGAGAAGTCGGGCGATCTCCCGATCACGCCGATTCGTGGCGACTTCGTCGAGTTCTCGCTCGGCAAGCCGGTTTCGCTCGTGTTCTCGGTCTTCAGCACCCTCTTCATGCTCGGCGAGCAGCGCAAGCAAGTGGACTGCATCCGCAACGCCGCCGCGCACCTCGAGCCGGGCGGTCACCTTCTGCTGGACATGTTCGTCCACGACCGAACCCGCTTCGTCAACAATCAGGAGACGGTGACGATCGACGTGGCCGTCGAATCCGCCGACTTCCGGCTGGCCCGCCTGGAGCCGAACAGCCAGATCCTGAACACGCAGCGGGTCCGGATCAGCGAAGGTCAGACGCGATTGATTCCGAACCGGCTCCGGTTCATCTACCCCTCCGAGCTCGATCTGATGGCCGAGCTTGCCGGACTGACCCTGAAGGCGAGGTGGAGCGACTGGTCGCGTTCGCCATTCACCGCGACGAGCGACAACCTGATTGCCGTCTACGAAAAACGCTGACGCACCGCGGTCCGCTCGAACGCTCGGGCACACCGGGAGAACCCTGCGATGAGCACGATGGAACCGTCCCGCACGGCGGCGTTGCGCGCCCGCGCACATCGCGCGATTCCGGGCGGCTGCCACACCTCGGCCAAGGGCGACGATCAATACCCGGCCAACGCCCCCGCCTTCATGTCGCACGGCAAGGGTTGCCACGTCTGGGACGTCGAGGGACGCGAGTACATCGAATACGCGATGGGGCTGCGGTCGGTCACGCTCGGCCACGCTTGGCCCTCCGTGCTGGATGCCGCCGCCGCGGCCGCCGCGCGAGGCCAGAATTTCAACCGACCCCACGAACTGGAGGTCGAGTGCGCCGAAGCCTTTCTCCGCATGATTCCGCGCGCCGAGATGGTGAAGTTCACCAAGGACGGCTCGACGGTCATGACCGCCGCGACCAAGCTCGCGCGAGCCGCGACCGGCCGACGCCTGGTCGCGCTGTGCAGCGAAAGCCCGTTCATTTCGTACGACGACTGGTTCATGGGCACCACCGCGATCGATGCCGGCATCCCGGATCCGATCAAGTCCCTGACACGACAGTTCGAGTACAACGACATCGCGTCCCTGGAGCGACTGTTCGACGAGGCGCCGGAGCAGATCGCCTGCGTGGTACTGGAGCCTGCTCGCGGGAACGATCCGGAGCACGGGTTCCTCGACGCCGTTCGGGCCCTGTGTGACCGGCACGGCGCACTGATGGTGCTCGACGAGACGCTCACGGGATTCCGCTGGCACCGAAGCGGCGGGCAGGGACTGTTCGACGTGACGCCGGACCTGTCCTGTTTCGGAAAGGCGATGGCCAACGGGTATTCGTTGTCGGCACTGGCCGGCAAGCGCGAGTTCATGCAGCTCGGCGGTCTGGAGCACACCCACGCCGATCGCGTGTTCCTGCTCTCGACCACGCACGGCGCGGAGTCATCCGGACTCGCCGCCGCCATCGCGACCATGCAGGTGTACCGCGACGAGCCAGTCGTCGAGCGGCTGTACGCGGCCGGCGATCGGCTGCGCGCCGGGTTCGAGCGGGAGGTGGCGCGCACCGGCGTCGCCCCGTTCGTCTCGATCACGGGCCGCAGCTGCAACCTCGTGTTCAACACGAAGGATCCCGATGGGCAGCCGTCGCAACCGTTCCGGACCCTGTTCCTGCAGGAACTCTGTCGCGGCGGCGTGCTCGCCCCCAGTCTGATCACCACGTTCTCGCACAGCGATGCAGACATCGATCACACCATCGACGTCGTCGGGGCGGCGCTCGATGTCTACGCGCGCGCCCTCGAGGCCGGCACGACCGACGGGCTGCTGGAGGGTCCGCCGTCGGCCTCGGTGTACCGCAAGCGCAACGCGCCACGCCCCTAGCGGTGCGCCCGCGTCGATTCGACGGCCACTCGCCGGGGCCGGGCGAACCCGCTCAGACCCCGGGCGCCGGCTTGCGGAGATGGTGGCGGAGCAGGAGGATGAGCAGCACCTCGCCGAGAGCGGGGGCGAGCACCACCCAGAAGGCCGACTCGAGCACCAGGCCACCGCCGAGCATCAACGCGACCGTTACCGCGCTGGCGTAAATGCCGAGACGAAGCAGCAGGCCGAATCGCATCTGCACCACGAAGTTCTGGCTCTTCCAGAATCGAAGGTTGGAGAGAATCAGCACCAGTACCGTCGCGACGAACATCGGCAGCAGCGTGTCGCCCGCCTCGAAGCGGCCGAAATACCGACCCACGCCCCACACCAGCCCGACGAGCAGCACGTAGCCGTAGACGAGATTCATGTTCGTTCGACGATGACCGCGGATCGAACGCTCGAGCGCGTCCTTGTCGCCGTTGCCGAACGCCCGCCGGATCTGCGGCAACGCACTTTTCGACAGTCCCGCCGTCACCATGTTGACCGGCGTGACGATCATCCGCGCGAGGCTGTAGTAGCCGACCCACAGCGGCCCGAGCATGAACATCAGCAGCGGAGTGGCGCTCTGGTTCTGCATCCAGGTCACCAGCATGCCGCCGGTGGCCGGGATGCCGGGCTTCCAGTAGGTGCGGCACAGGGCGATGACATCGGCCAGACCGGGCGCCGCGATCGGGTCCCCGCGCGAGAGCGCCCGGTGCGCCGAGTACACGAACGCCAGATTGCCGAGCGCGAGAAACCAGAACGCAGAGAGCTCCGGCGACTCGCTGGAACCGACGAGAACGAACAGCAGGAAGGCCGCGGTACTGAACGTCAGGGACGTCGCCGAGAACCAGAAGGAGAGGCGCTGTCGAGAGCGCAGGTAGTAGTACTGACGGAACAGCTCGGCGTAGTTCAGGCTCGCGCTGTAGGCGGTCAGCGAGAGCCAGAAGACGAGTGCGCCCGCCGCCGGTGGATGAATCAGCACCATGCCGCCGAGGAGTGCCGACTGGGCGAACTGCAAGCCTGCCACCAGTCGGCAGGTGGTGGCGAATCCGCGCCGCTGGGCGGCGAATGGCTCGTCGGAGAACTGTAGTACCATCTGCCTCGTCGCGAGGCCGATGGTGAGCATGCCCATGAACTGGCAGACGACGAACCAGAAGCTGTACACGCCCAGGTCGGATACGCCGGCCAGCCGAATGATCAGCAACGAGTACAGGAAATTGCAGCCGCTCAGCCCGGATTGTTCGAGCGCGGCGAACCACTTGTTGTTGCGCCTGGCGAACCTGCGCGCCACCCACCGCCGTTGATGGAACTTCACGACTCGAGCAACCGTCGCGGGCCCGACGGGCGCGTCACGCGACTGCCCGGCTGGCCTGACCGGCCCGGCTGTCTTGACTGGCCCGCCTGGCGTGGCCGTCCGGCATGACGATCGACGACGCCCGCGTGCGGCAGATCCGGCGCGCGGCGATGCTCCTGCTCGCGGCCTACATCCTGTTGATGCTCTTCGCGGGATTGCGGCCCTACCAGCGATATGCCGATCATTGGGTGTCCTTCGATGCCGAAGCCCATCGAACCGTGTTCGGCCATCATGGTCTGCTTACCGGTGAACTCGATCCGCGCCTCGGCGCCGCGCTCGATCGTCACGCCTTCGAGATATCCCTCGACGTCCGGCTGCTCGACCCGCCCGACGGGCGATTTCAGATCCTCGTTCAGATCGATGCCCCCGGCAGCGACAATCCTCTGATCATCGGCCAATGGCGATCCAGCCTGATCGTCATGAGCGGGCGAGACTACCGAAACGAGCACGGGTTACCGAGATTCACGGCCGATCTGTCGGGCAGCGTCGGCGAGTTCGTCGACATCGTCGTCACGCTGTCCTCCGATTTCTCGCAGTCGAGCGTGAACGGCACTCGTCTCGCCACCGGTCCGGTCATCCCCTTCGTCGAGCCGCCGACCCGCATCAGTGTCGGAAACGCCCCCGACGGCAGTCACGGGTGGACAGGCGATCTGCGCGGGCTGCGACTGCGGGGCACGCTACCAGAATCCGTGAACGTTCGGTACGACTTCGGGACCGATCCCGCACCGTCGATCGTCGACTCGGAAACCGGGCTGCACCCGCTCCACCTTCCGTTGCCGGGCCACTTTCCCGACTCGGCCGGCATCGGCCGAATGCGTCTGCGCGACCTGCTCGACAAGCAACGGACGGACGTCGCCGTCAACCTCGCCGGGTTCATGCCGTTCGGCGCGCTGCTGTGCGCGCTGTACCTCGTCGGCACCGCGCAACGCGCCTTACGGCGAGCACGCAAGGGCGCGACCGCCGCGACGGTCGACGTCGCGGCGATGTCGAGATCGCACGCGGCCATCGCGATCCTTGCCGTCACCCTGCTCGGCTTCCTCGCGAGTGTCGGCATCGAGACCCTGCAGATCCATATCGCCGGGCGAAGCGCACACGCGCACGACGTGCTGCTCAACACGCTTGGTGCCGGTCTCGGCGCGTCGAGCGTCTGCCTGCTGTCGCGGATGCTGTCGATCAGGATCGGCGCGCCGCAGGCGCACTCGCCGGACGAGCGTCCAGCACCCTGAGAAAGTCCTCGAGGTCCAGGTCGAACTCTCCGGAGAATGGACTCAGGATCCCCTTTCGCGAGTTGTTCCGGAAGACGTAGGCATGGTGCTCCTGACCGAGCGCCGCACAGATGGTCGCGTACAGGTAGATGACGAAGTTCGACGGCAGGAGTTCGACCACGCGCGTGCCGCGTGGACAGAACATGACGCTCATCATGCCGGCGCCCGCGAGACCGATGACGTCGGTGGCGCGCGAGAACAGCGCGGCCTTCTCCGCAAAGCCGAGCGTCGACAGTTCCACCGCCTGATAGCCTCGCTGCTCGAGCGCGGCGACCAGCGCGTCCTCGTCGCGGAACTTGCGCGAACCGGCGTCGCGGCGGCTGATGTACAAGCGCGCGTCCGCCTGTTCGGGTGGACTCATGACCGACGCCATGCGGCGCCGATACCCCTCGAGCAGCCAGCCTGGCGCGACGTTCGAGGACCAGCCGCGGGGCCGGGACACACACACCAGCCGCTCGAACGCCAGGGCCTCGTGCAGCGGCAGCTCGAGCATCCGCTCGTCGTCGACGCCCATCGCGCGCAGGCTCTCGCGAAAGTGCGGCATGCCGGCAGGCAGCAGAAAGGTGTCTATGCCGACGGCCTCGCCGGCGCGATCCTCGAGCAAGATCCATCGCGCCAGGGCGTCGAGCAGCCAGTGAGCAAAGTTGCCGCGAAGTGTCGCGAGCGGTGCGCACAGGTTCAGGGTCGCGCCGGGCACCGTCCTGACGGGACGGCGCTTCAAGGTGTTTCGAGGGCGCAGACGATAGTGCGTCGACCACTCTGCCTGCAACGCATCGTTCGCGTCGTACACCGAGACGTGCGTGACGCCGTCGCTCAGGATGCGAGCGTCTGCCAGCACGAGCGCGTGATAGTCGAAGCGCGTACGCAGCATCGGCGGGTCCACGCCCTCATCCATCTCGTCCTGCTTCAGACGCCTGTGCCACCGCCCGAAGAGCGCGGGATCGAAGGGGATGTCGGACTGGAAGGACTCCAGGGCGATGGGCCGGGGCGCCGGGTGATCGGCCGTCGACGTCGGCCCCGGCGCAGGCCGCAGCGCATCCATTGCACGCTCGCGGAGTGCGACGCCCATGTCCAGCGCCTGCCCGAGAACGCTCACAGACTCAGCACCCCGTCGACGAACTTCCGAGCGGTGTCCTCGATGGTGTAGCGTCCCGCCGCCTCCCGACAGCCTTGCCTGAGCCGCTCGGACAGCTCCCTCGACTCGAGGAACCGCCGGATGAGTGCCGTGTAGCTTTCCGCGTCGCCGCGGTCGTCCATGATCAGGGCGTTGACGTCGTTCTCGAGGTAGGCGACCTCGGGGCCATGGTTGTCGAGTCGAGCGGTCAGGATCGGTGTGGCGTAGTGGAACGAATCGATCGCGACCAGCCCCACGGGCCCCGGCATCACGATGGCCGAGGCGCCGAACAGGAAGCGGTCGCGATCTTCACCGAAGACGGGGCCGACGTAGGTGCACCAGTCGTGCTCGGCCGCGAACGCCTCGACGACGGACTGATCCGGGCCGGTTCCCGCCACGTGCAGCTCCAGTTGCGGGTGATCGGCCTGCAGGCGCGCCATGGCCTCGAACACGAGATCCAGCCGCTTCTCCTTGTACAGCCCGCCGATATAGACGAAGCGCTCCGGGTGTCGCTCGACAGCCGATTCCTCGAGCGCCCGCGTGACCGTCAGCGTGTTGTTGACGACCACGATGCGGTCGTCCGGCACGTCCTGCTCGAGCAGCGCTTTCCTCGAAATCTCCGTGTACGCGAACCAGCGCGCAATGCGGCGAACCATGAGGCGCTTGAGTGCGCGAGCCGGGGCGATCTCGCGCTGGCTCTGGAAGTTGCGCCCGTGACCGAAATAGCAGAGGGATATCCAGCCGAGCTGCTGCAAGGCGAACAACGGGTAGTTGTCGAGAAGCTTGGAGGCGTGCTCGACGATGACCACGTCGCCTCGTCGCACCTTGAACGGCACACCCTGCCAGTACAGATAGCGCGTGAACTTCCCCGGGAGGGGAATGATGCGGCTCTTCACGCGCACTCCCCATTCGGGGAACTCCATGCGGATCTTCGAGCCCTCGTAGGCATCGGGCTGCCCGTAGACGAGCACGAACTCGATGCCCTGCTCCTCGAACCCCGAACGCAGGTTCTCGAACAGCGGCAGGCGGTAGTGCGGGACGAATTTCTGCACGAACACAACCCGCTTCACCGTCGCGCGGCTCTGGTCAGACGTCTCGCTCATGGTCGTTCCGGTTGATTCAGGCATCGATACCCATCCGCTCGCGCACCAGTCGATTCAACAAGGCCTGTTCGAAGAAACGTCGCTCCGCAAACGGCACGCAGCGCTCGCGCGCCGCGGGGAAGCCGTCCAGCGTGGCGTTGACGTCTTCCGGGTCCATCGCCACGACGGCGTAGCCGTTCCGCGTCAGCCAGCGCGCGATCTCCAGCTGGTGCTTGTCGCGCCGAACCGTGTTGGGCACCACCAGCGGCACGATGCCGGCCTCCAGCAATCCGAACACCGATCCGGCGCCGGCGTGGCAGACGACCACGTCGGCCGCATCGACATGCGTCCGGATGCCGGGCTCGAAGCGAAACCAGCGGGCATGCGCGGGCACGTACTCGCCGTCGGCGATCTGCAGCAGCGCGTTCCCGGCATGCGCTCCACGATCCACCGCCTCCACCAGTGGATCGAACGAGGTCGTGCCCACGGTGACGAAGACCTTCACAGCAGACCCACCCACGTCGCTCGCGGGTAGAGGGCGAGCAATTCCTCGTGCTGCACGAAGAAGCGATGGGCGAAGCGGTACAGGACACGCCCGCACTTGCTGCGCTGCTCGAACCGCGACCAGCTCTCGAAGACCAGCAGCTGCGCACCCAGAAGGCGCGCACCCAGCGCGGGAATCATCGCGAAGCCGGGCCCGGTCACGATCGCCATGCGGACATCGTGATGCCGCAGCATGCGCCACAGGATGCGCGCCGAACTACGGGTGTAGACCAGCGCGTCTCGCAGCCCGGAGGCGCGATGCTTGGGCGCACACGTGTCGATGACCCAGCAGGCATCGAACGCGCCGCCGTCGACCGCGTCGGAGTCGGTGACCAGCACACAGTGGCTCGTCGCCCGCACATCGGGCTCCAGCTGGGCCAGGATGCGCCGAGCCTGCTCCACGTGCCCGCCTTCCCCGGCGATGAACAAAAGCGTCGGCAACGAATCCCGCCTGATGTCCTTCATCGTTTGCGGCCTACCAGCTCTGGCGACGCGTTCCGGATCGACCGGACCTGCCTGACGCTTCCGATCGGACGGACTTTGCTCGCCTCGACGGCTTGACGACCGCGACGGCGACCGCGACGAAGGCGATGAAATACATCTCCCACACCGCGTTGGTGCCGCGGAACAGCGAGTACTCCGTCATGTTCTGGATCGACGCGCCCGTGACCGCGATGACCAGCGGAAACGCGGTATCGACGGTTCGGTTGAAGGCCAGGTAGCGGCGGAAGAACGTGGTGTAGCTGATCACGACCGCGGCACCGAGCAGCACCCCTCCGGAGACGAGGGTGTCGAGATAGCCGTTGTGGTAGTGGTTGTAGGGCACCCCGTACAGCGAGGACTCGAGAACGGTCTGATGGTTGTCGTAACCCCAGCCGAACACCGGCCGTTCCATGAAGGCCTCCCAGGCGATCATCCACAGGTCGGTGCGCCCGGTGAGCGTCAGGTCCTTGCCGACCGCCTCCGTCGCGGCCAGTGCGTAGTCGTCGACGCTCTGCTGGATGACGAGCAGCATCACGATGCCGAAGAACGCCACCGCGCCGGCGAGGATCAACCCGGCCCGCAGCTTCTTGCCGAGCAGCCCGTAGAAGCGGAACCCGATCGTCATCAGGAACATGGCCGCGATGATGGACAGCGTCGTGGCGCTGCCGGTGGTCCACGCGTTGAAGAGGACCACTGCCAGCCCGGCGACGAGAAACAGCATCCGCCTCGACTTCGGCGGCGTGAGCGCCATCAGGCCGAACGTCGACCACGCGCCTACGATGCAGATGCCGCCCAGCGAGTTCGGATTGCCGCCCAGCCCGCTGAAACGCTGACCGCCGAGAATGGCCTCGATGCTGCTCCCCGGGTGCAGGAAGAACAGTACGACGCTCGCGAAGAGACTGAACACCACCGGCACGAAGGTGATCAGGCACGCGCTGTACACGATGTTCCGCTGGCGCCGCTCGTCGTCGAAATACACCCAGGCCGCCAGCACGCCCATCAGCAGATGCACGACATTGATCGCCACCCGATCCGGGTAGGCGCTGCCGAACGCCGAGAGCGCCAGCGCGACCACCAGCAGCAGCAGGGTACTCTCGCTCCGAAAGAAAGCGAGCGTCGTTCTCGGGCGAAACGCGATGATGCCGAAGGTCAGCAGATAGGCGACCGCCTGCACCTTCTGTTTCATGAGCTCCGCCGACAGTTTCTCCGCGGGATTCTCGACGGCTGCGGAGTCCCAGTACATGGGGAAGCGGTTGATGTCCGTCACCATCTGGATCATCGCGAGGAAGTAGACCGAACCGAGAAACAGATAGCAGAACAGCGGAAAGGCGGTGACGCTCGGCCGACGAGAGATCGCCTCGAGCCGTCGAAGGATGCGCCCGACGAAGCCCAGACGCCGGGTGATCTCCCGCCACAGGCCGCCGCGCCGCTTGCGACGACGCGAACCGGACGACTCGCGGCCCCTGCCGCCGGACATCGTGTCGCTCATCTACCCGTACAGCCTTCTCGAGGGTCGTAACAGCTTACCGAGGTTGGTGAAACCCCGCTTCAGCCAGCGTGCGGACAGCTGACTGTCCAGCGGCAGCGCCACGCCCCCGACCAGCAGGCTCACCGGCGCGACCAGCGTGGCTTTGAGGAAGAACAGTCCGCGTTCCGGCCACGCGGCGTCCCGAAGTACGACACGCTTGTAGTTGTGCCCCTGCGTCATGCACCGAAACATCATGTACCGCGAACCGGTACGGGCGGCGGGGATGGTCTCGTGCACGATCGCGTCCTCTCGCCAGACCACGTGCAGGCCGCGCTCGGCGAGCTGGTCGAAGAACAGCGCATCGCCGCCGCCGGACAGGCCGAACGCCCGGTCGAACCGGTGATCGCCGATCTGCGGCAGATCGAGGAGACAATTTCCGGTCGCCACCCGGCGAACGCGATCACCGGTTTTCAGATTACCCTTGTTGTGCAGGTCGAGAGCGGCGACCCATCGCGGCGTGCCGGGTGGGTAGACCGGCTCGATGGGCCCGGCCACCACCGCGCTGCCGGAGAGCCGTTGTTGTTCGAGCAGGGCGTACAGCCACTGCGGCTCCGGGTACTCGTCGTCGTCGACGAAGACCAGCCAGCGGGTCTTCGCATGCTCGAGCACGAGGTTCCGTCCGACCGATATGTTGTTCTCGGGCGAGTCGACGATCGTGACCGTACAGACCTCACCGATGGCCGATTCGGAAACGAGTGCGTCGACGGTCGAGCGAGACGCCGCGCCGGAATTGTTCACGACGAGCAGACGACACTGGCCGACATCGGGCAGACGCCCGTGGAGATGTATCACCGCGCCGCGCAGGTGCCCGAGCAGGTCGGCAAACAGCCTGGACCGCTCGTGGGTGATGACCCCCACCGTCAGACCCGTCGTCTCGCTCGCTGGCTGCACCGTGTCTCGATACCTCGTCTTCAAACAATGAATGTCGATCCGTGCCTTGCCGGAGACGTCGAGCCTGCACGAAGCCGGCGAGGTGTTTCCGCGAAACAGGCCGCATCCGTGACCATTGTTCATCATCCCGCGCGCTGCCTGCCGCACACTGCACGGAGTCCGACGATACTCGCCATGAGGGAATGATGCCAAGTGCGCGAACTAGCTTAGGAGAACGAACGATGCGCGTGCCAACACCTGCTGTTGTTCTTCTTTTCACCCTCGCCACCGCGGCGCCCGGCCACGCGGCCTCCGAGATCAGCCTGGTCGATCAGATGGTCGGCCCCGGCTCCCTGCTGGAACGAACGCTGGCGAAGACACCCTTTGCGGACAAGGTCCTCTGCCTTCGCCTGCCCGATTCACCGGTCGAGTTCGGGGTCATCGACGACGCCAGCCTCAAGGCCTGGGTAGGGCCACTCCGGTACACCACCAACCCGAATCTCCTGGCGGTGGTCGACGGGCCGGAAGATCGGCCGGCGCTGCGTCAACGTTTCGTCCCGAGCAGCCGTGGCAGCGAGCGGGTGGTCGCCTCGATGAACCTTCCGCCCCGTCGCACCTACGAGGTCGAGCACTCGGCCTATTTCGAGCCCGGCTTTCAATGGGGCGGCGAGGTCGAAAGCGGCAAGTTCGGGTTCGGGCTCGCTGGCGGCAGCGCGCCCACAGGCGGCAAGATCGCCGACGACGGGTTCTCCGCGCGGTTCATCTGGAAGGGCAAGGGCGACGGTACCGCGAGCGTCGGCGTCTACGTGTACTCCGTCGATCGCACACAGAACCTCCCCTACGGCGACGAGTTCGAGCTGCCGGGCTTCACGATATCGCCGGGCGAATGGTTTCGGGCCAAGATGCGCCTGACGACCAATTCCGAGCTGAGCGCGAAGGACGGCAAGATCGAAATCTGGATCGACGACGAACTGCTGTTCGAGCGCGACGGTATTCAATGGCAGTCCGCCGGAGAAGGCCCGGCGATCGACCAGGTGCAATTCTCGTCGTTCCACGGCGGGAATACCGATCAATGGTCACCCGCGGACGAGGTGCATGCCCGCTTCGCCGACATGTGCGTCTACAAGAACCGCGAGGAGCTGCCGGAGTCCTGAGGTCCGTCAGCGCGTCGGGCGCAGGGCGCGCGCGCTGGCCAGTCGCTCCGGCTGACCGACGTCGAGCCCGAAGCCGGTCGGCTCCACGATCGAGGTCACGTGCAGGCCCGCCTCGATCGCCCCGAGCAGCGCGTCGCTGAGCGACACCTCCCCCTCCGCAGCCCGTGACGACGCATCGTGTTCGGCGATCCAGGCGGCGAGATACGCCGTGAAGCTCGGCCGCCAGACGGCGAGCACCCAAGCGACCCGATAGTCGGCCTCGCCCGGTGTCATGGTGATACCGACGACCCGGGCGCCCTCGAATGTCGACATGTCCCAGACGTCCCGCTCGTGCGCCGGAATCGGAATGTGCGCCAGGCAGACATCCGCCTCGCACGCCGCCAGCTGCGCGAGCGCATCCCGGGCAATGCTCGGCGGGGTCAGGATGATGTCGGGAAAACCGCTGACGACCGTGCGGTCCGGCACCGAGGACGCGGCGAGCGACAAGGTGTGCGCCGAACCGGCCGTCGGTTCGACCACCAGATCGTGCACGACGATGTCCGAGCTGTTCGTCGCCGCGAAGTGCGCCGCGAGATCTGTCTTGCACTCGCGTCGCGCGAGCACGGCCTCTCGAACCCCCGCGTCCCTGAACTGGCGGAGCAGATAGGTGATGACCGGGACATCGCCGAAACCGCCGACATCCGGCACCCTCAGCAGCTCCTTGCTTCCGGTCGTCAGCGCGAGGCGTCGTGCGTGCCCGGCGCAGGGCAACAGCCCCACGGGTGTATCGCACGTCGACCTCGACGTCATGGCGGTCCGATTCCGGGCTCGTTCAGCCGGCGCCGGGACACCCCGGACGCGGCATCGAAGCCTACAGGTCGATCGCGTAGATGTTCACACGCTCGAGATCGCAGGACTGGGTGTGAATGTAGGCGTTGCGCTTCTCCTCGTCCACGACCGCCCGCGGGTAACAGTCCCCTCCGCCCGGCGTCCTGTGAATCAGCTCCCAGTCGACATCGCCGGCGCGGCGCCTCAGGATGCGCAGACCGCTCGCGATGGCGTACAGCGTGTCGTCCGCATCGAAGAAAATCTCGGTCGCACCGTAAGGCGCCGGCTCGCGAACCCACGTCGTGCCCTCCAGACGGAGGATCTGACGGCTCTCGCCGCGCGGACTCAGCAAGGCGTGAGGCACGCCCGCGTTGCTCGTCTTGAACGCGGCGATGGTGTAGAACGACCGCCAATCCGAGAAACCCATGTTGCCGCAGTCCGACGGCCTGAGCGGTGGATCGAGCGTTCGCCCCTTGGCGTCGATGAACGTGCCGTCCGCCTGCACGATCACGTGACAGGGCCGGCTCAGGTCACCGCCGCCGCGGCCCGGTCGCCAGAAGAAGGTGGCATGTAGCCGATTCGCGCTGTCGAAGGCGAGGTCCGGGTGGTACACGGTCCAGTGCTGCTGGCCGGCGATGGAGATCGATTCGCTCGGCACGTCGGGGCGCGGGTCGAAGTCGTTCTCTGACAGGGTCTCCGCCCCGCCGATGGCGCGCCAGCTGCGCGACGCCAGGTCGTAGCGCGCGACCCCGCCGCTGAAGGTCCGCTCGGTGAAGCCACGCGCCGGACGGGCGGCGAAGCGGTAGCTCACGTGCAACTCGCCGGTGCGGTCACGGACGAAGGCCGGATACGTGACGAGGTTGCCCGGAATCTCTCCCGTCCCGAGGGTGGGAAACGAGGTCTTGTTCGCGTAGAAGGCCCGGTCGATCAGTTCGCGCGTCATGACCTGACCACGGAACGCGATGGAGCGGATGTCGTGCGGTTCCTCGCTACGCGCGTACTGCCACGGTGTGTTGTGCATGTTGTAGGCGACGTGCACATGCCCACCCCGATCGATGCCGATGGCCGGTGCCGTGTGATAAGGATCGGCCATGGTGCGGCTTTCGAGCTCGACCGACGTCCAGTCGAAGCGTCCGTCCCAGCCGCGCTTGCCCTGTCTGAGCACGGTGCGCAGCGTCGTGTCGTCCGAATCTCCGTTCGGCCCCGGCTCGATGTTCGCGGTGTAGAGGTAGCCGTCACGGGTATCGATCGGCGTCTGCTGAACCATCTGCTGCGCCTGTGACACCTCGACGGACAACAGGCGCCGCACCGAAGGTCCGTCGGCCGACGCTGGAGCGGCGACGAACGCCGCGGAAACAAGGATCGGCCCGAGCGTGAGCCCGGGCATGCATCGACGACAGGCCATAAAGACATCCATTTCATGTACGACACGCCGACGCCCTACGAGGACGGCGACCCCGGCCGACACGGTGACCTATCCGGCGAAGAATGGGTGGGAACCGACACAGACCTGACCGCACTGTCACTTAGAACCGACCAGCGCCCAGGTCGCTCCCCATCACGGTCGGCATGCCTGCCGACGTCGCGCCGCATCCGGCGCCCGAGACGTTGCCGATCCGCGCGATCGACTCGACGCGAAGCCAACCGACGACGTCGTGTCCGATCGCTCAGTAACCGGACTCGGAGTCGAAGAAGAAGCGTTCGACCCAAGGGTCCCAGGACGTGGCGAAGGTCTCGCTCGTCCCATCGGCCGTCACGGTGATCTCCACCGTGTCGAGATCGCCGGTACCGGCCGACAGGACCAGCCGATTGTCGGCACCGGCAAGTAGCTCGATCTGCCCGATGTCGAACTTCATTCCGCGGCCGTCGAGACCCGGATCCTCGTCCTGCAAGAACTCCTCGGTGACCTCGACGTCGATCGGCTGCCCGTCGGTCCAGCCGGCCACGACGGTGAAACTGCCGCTCATCCTCCCGAAGTTCGAATCCGTGTCGAGCCGAGTGGTAGCTTCCGAGATCGACAGCGCATCCATCGGACCGGCGAGGCTGAAGCTCACGGCCTCGGTATGGAGAAACGCGAAACTGCCTATGCGAGTGCGCTCCAGCGAGCCCGCAAAGCGCTTCAGCTGCGTCTGCGATTCACTACTGAAGCCGCTCGACTCCAGCGAGATGGACTCGAAGATCTCGCGCTCGAGGTCCCCGTCGAGCAATCGGTCGCCATCCTGACAGTTGTCGAACGCGAAGTTCCAGGAAGCCGTCGAATCGAAAAAGAGACCATCGCTTTCGGGCACGAACGACGCTACGCCGCCGTTGCTGCACACGATGTCGACGGGGGGCGAGACAAGATTGCCCTCCTGGTCGATATCGGGCTTGCCGGCATAGGCCGGATCCGAATGGTCGGGTGCCGTGAGCAGGTCGTCCAGATAGACGTCTCCCGAGAAGATCCCGAAGACGTTGCCCAGCAGCTCGACGTGATTGTCCATCGTGATGACCAGATCGCGCGCGTGGGCGTCGCCCATTACCGACGGCGCACCGTCACCGAAGGCCGTGACGTCCGTGGAGCCGCCATCGCCGGAGGCCGTCGATTCGGCGGATGCGCGGACTGTATCCGGCGAGTCACCGGAGCCGTTGTTGCAGCCCGCAAGCAGTCCCAGCAGGACGATCGTGGTCGACGGTACATTCATGTCGGCGAAAGACCCCGTAATGGTGACCCGACGATACTCCGTCGACCGATCGGACGCGGGAAGACCCGCCTGGGCCCGGCGTCAGCGTTCCGCCGGAGCGTTCCGGCGCAAAACCGCGCTCGGCTCACGGTGGCGGCAGATTCCGAAGGGCACCCGCGCACGACCTTCGCCTGGCTGCCATCAAGCAAGGTCCTGACCACTTTCCCGGTTCGCTCGCCGACGCCTAAACTCGTCTCGGCGCCTGACCGCGCGATGTCTCAGGAATCGGGTTCGCGGTCGAGTCGGCTACGAATCACCGCGTCCTGTGCCTTCTCCATGCTCGTCACGTCATTGAGGTTGATGTACGTGCCGTCGACATCGAAGGCCCCCACGTCATGGCCGGCGCGGATGAGGTCGTCGACGAAGGTCACGAAGTCGAGCGACGGAACCCCGCCATCGAAGGCGGCCTCGAGCTCGACCAGCACGTCGGGGTCGATGACGAACATGGCCATGCCGAGCAGATCGTTCGGGGTCGATACCGGATTCTCGACCAGGCGAATGATCCGCGAGCCGTCACGCTCGACCGAGAAGTTCTTCCGGATCAGCGCCGGATCATCGACCGACTGGACGGCCACCACCGCCGAGTGGGCGCGGTAGTCGAAGTCGACGATCGAGGGGAGATTGGTGTCGAGGTAGAACTCGTCAGCCAGAGCCACGAGCCCGTGACGTCCGGCCATGAACGGCTTCGCTAGCAATACCGACCACGCCCAACCCTTGTCGAGGTGCTGATTCTGCACGTACTGCATGCGAACGCCGAAGTTCGAGCCGTCGCCAAAATGGTCCTGGATGGTCTCGCCCATGTATCCGAGGACGACGACGATCTCGTCGATCCCCATCTGCTTCATCAGATCGACGTGGCGCTCGATGTTCGGCTTGCCGTCGAGCAGGAACATGCCCTTGTGCATCTCGTAGGTGTAGGGCCGCGCACGAATCCCGCTGCCTGCTGCCGGGATGATGCCGATGAGTCCGTTGGACATGAGGGTTCCTATAGGGAGATCGTTACGCCGAATCGGCAAACGGCGCGTCGAAGTGGGTGTCGATCAGCGCGGAAAGATCGTCGATCGAGTGCAACTCGTGACGAGCTGCCATGAGGGCCTTGGCGAGCCGGAGGTTGGCGATTTCGAGTCTCGAGCGCACCTCCGGATCGCCGATGTCGCGCACATCGGCAACGCCTGCGATACCGAGCGTGCGGCGAACGATCGAGCAGGCGGCGAAACCGGCCGACTCCTGTAGAAGGTTCTTCATGAAACCGGATCGGAGCGCTGCGAACTCCTCGTCCGTCAGCAGACCGTCGAGCAACATGGCGGAGTTCGTGGCGGTGATCCAGAGCGCATCGAACCGACGGCTGAAGGAGGTCCAGATCGTCACGATCTGATCGACGCACCATTGCCGGTAGGTGTCGTCGTCGCTGCGATGGAGGTGGGACGTCGCACACAGGAGAAAGTTGGCGATGATCTTGCCGACGTCGAATCCGAACGGGCCGAAGTAGGCGAACTCCATGTCGATGATGAAGCTCTCGTCGGCGTTGACCATGAGCGAGCCGGTGTGCAGGTCCGCGTGGAGCAGCGCGTCGGTCTTCGAGACGAACAGGTCCTTGAACGCGAGCACGTCGAGCTTGAACGCCGAGTCGGTGTGGATATTGTCACGCGCCCACGCATCGGTGGCCGGATTCGAATAGTTGGACTCGTGCTGCATGTAGGGAAAGGTGAAAATGAACTCCTCGGTCAGCTTGCAGAGCTCCGCATTCAGCGTGAAGCGATCCATGAGCTGACGCCGTTCTATGCTCGGCATCGACCACGCGCTGGTCTTGAACAGCGTCAGCGCGAGAAACTCGCCGATGTGATCGGCAACCCGCGGGTATTCGATCCCCTCCATCATCCCGGTGCGCAGGATGCGGTGGTCGCCGAGGTACTCGAGGATGAGCGTGCTCATCTCCTCGTCGGCGTGGTAGATCGTCGGCACGTAGTCGCTCACCAGCTCGTTGTAGAGCGTGAGCGCCCGAATCTCGTAGGTCATGCGGTCGCGGCCGAGTGGCCACTCCTCGCCCACCATCCGCAGATAGGGAACGGCCTGCTTAACGATGACCGCCTTCGACGGCTCGTCCCGGCGAGCGACCTTGAACACGAAATTCAGGTTGCCGTCGCCGATCTCGACGATGTCGGGTTCGTCGTTGCCGAGAATGGCCGCCACCTCGGGGATCCCCCGGAGGTAGTCGGGGAGGCTCTCGCGATCCAGAATCCTGTACACGGCCTTCAGGCGGTCAGTGGAACCGTCGGGAGCTGCGGGATGCCAGCCTCACCGAGTGTTTCCAGGATCGTGTCGTGCACGATCCCGTTGGAGACGAGCAGGTCGGTTTGCTCGAGCGTCCACGGGTTCCCGTGGAAGTCGGTGACACGTCCACCAGCCTCCTGCGCGCACAACACACCGGCGGCGACGTCCCACGAGGAGATGTTGAGCGTGGTGAAGCCGTCGACGCGACCGGCAGCGACCATGTAGCACTCGATCGCGGCGGATCCGATCTTTCGAAAGTCCTTGATCCGGCGATGGAGCGCGTATTCCATCTCGGCGAAGCGTACGTTGTTCTTCTCGCCCCCGGGGCACCCGACCATGTACGACTTCTCGAAGTTCTCGGTGGCGGAGACCGACACCGGACGCCCGTTGATCGTGCAGCCCTGATCCTTTCGCGCGACGACGAGTTCTTCCAGAAACGGCGAGAAGATGACGCCGGTGATCGGCGCGTTGTCGTAGGCAAGGCAGACCGAGACCGAAAAGAACGGATTGTGATTGAGGAAGTTGCTGCTGCCATCGAGCGGGTCGATGATCCAGGTGTAGCGACTGCCGTTGTCGATCAGTCCGGTTTCCTCGGTGAGGATGTTGTGTTCGGGACACTGCTCGCGCAGCAGCTCGATGACGATCTCGTCGGCCTCGTGATCGTTGTTGGAGGTCACGGCCTTGGAGAGCGAACGGTTCGACACCGACGCGATATTGGCGCCGTAGACGGACGCCTGATGGTTCCTGAAATTTTTGACGAGATGCTGGCCCGCACGAGTGGCAGCCTCGACAGCGACGTCTGCGAAATATCGCACGCAATGCCTCCTGGAAATCGGGGTGAGGTACACCCCTCCGTCGGTGCACAAACCGCAGATTCTACCGGACTTGCAGTAGACCGGCCAGTCGAAACCCCGTCGACTCGGTGAAGGGGTTCACGCCGTCCGAACGATTCGCACCGACGCACTTCGCATCGTACCGAATTCGACCTGTTCCGCCCGCGACAGACGGAACAGCGTGTCGGCGGCTCGATTCACCGCCGCCCCTGCCCGACCAAAAGCCGGGATGGGAAACCTGATCAGAAGCCGGATTCGGACTCGAAGTAGAAGCGCGCGGACCAGGGCTCCCAGGACGTCACGAAGGTCTCGCTCGTCCCGCCCGCCGTGATGGTGATCTCGACCGTGTCGAGGTCGCCGGTATCGGCTGTCAGTACCAGCCGGTTGTCGGCGCCGGCGGCGAGCTCGATCTGTCCGCTCCCGAACTTCATGCCCCTGCCCTCGAGACCCGGATCCTCGTCCTGTGCGAACTCCTCGGTAACCGACACGGCGACCGGCTGCCCGTTCGTCCAGTCGGCCGACACGGTGAAGCCGCCGCTCATTCGCCCGAACTGCCGATTGGTGTCGAGCCGCGTGGTGGAGTCGGAGATCGACAGCGCGTTCATCGGCCCGGTGAGGCTGAAGTTCATGTCGGCGGTGTAGAGAAACGCCGAGCCGCTGATGAAGGTGTGCTGGAGCGTGCCCGAGAAGCGCTTGAGCAGTGATTGCGACTCGCTGGCGAAACCGCTCGACTCCAGGGTGATGGACTCGAAGATTTCGCGCCTGAGATCCCCGTCCAGCAGTCGCTCGCCGTCCTGGCAGTTGTCGAACTCGAAGTTCCAGGCAGCAATCGAGTCGAAAACGAGGCCGTCGTTCTCGGGCAAGAACGAGGCCGTGCCGCCGTTCCCGCACACCACGTCGACGGGCGGCGAGACCGGGTTGCCGTCATCGCCGATTTCCGGCTTGCCCTCGAAGAACGGATCCGAATAGTCGGGTGCCGTCAGCACGTCGTCACCGTAAAGCGCTGCCGAGAAGATCGCGAAGACGTTGCCGAGCAAATCGACGTGATTGTCGACGGTAATGACCGGTTCGCTCGCGCCGGCATCCGGCGACACCATCCCGTCGTCGGTGCCGTCCGCCAGAATCACGTCCTCGCCGGAGCCCGCCGCATCGACCGAGAGATCCGTGGCGTCCGAAGTGTCATCCGAGCCGCTATCGCAGCCGGCGAGTATTCCCAGCAGGAGGAACGTCGTCAACGGCGTCTTCATGATGGCTCTCGCGTGTCGGCGGGCGTCGAAATCGGCCAACCGATTCTACCGTTCGGGGGCGGCTCACGCGCAAGCGCGATACTGGTGCCACCGATCAGCTCCGGAACGCTACGCGACCGGCTACCGTGGCTGATGTCGATCCTCGCCGCCGCAATCTACGCCGTCACGTTCTTCCAGTGTCGCGGCGTGTCACTGAAATCGTCGACGAGCTGACGGCGTGCTCAAGACCGCGCTCCCTGTCGCCGCCACGCTTCGAAGGCATCCGATCGGGCAGATGGTGAACACGATGGCGAGCGGCGCGACGACGAACGAACGGGTCATGCAGTCCATTCACGAGACGTTCCTCTTCTACGGTGACCCGGAGGCCCCGTACTGGTTCCTGGGGCTCGAGGAGGGCTACCAGCCACCCGAAGACCGCCCGATCGACGACGTGATCAGGTCGTTGTCGAAAAAGGCGGACAAGCAAAGGCGGCAAGGAAAAGTCAGCCTGAGAGAGTTCGTCAAGGATAGTGAGTACCTGCCGCCGATCGATCCAAACGCGGCGCCAAGTGGGGTCGACGTCAAGTATCAGCCAACGTGGGGCGGCTACATCAAGCTGCTGTTCGCGATCGAAAACGCGAATGCCGGAAAAGCCATGCCGTGGCACCTCCGCGACGTGAGGCGCTATCAGAAGTACCGTCTGGGTTCGCTCGAGCAGCCGAAGGGCGGCAAGACTGAAATGCCGTCGTCGTGCCTCATGGAGCTGTTCGACCTTCCGTGCAACCGTCGATTGGGGCGATGGCCCTATGCGAAGCTGGCCGACCGCAAAGGGCTCGCGTACCTGAAGACCCACAAGTCGTACCGCGATCGGGTGCTCGGGGATCGAGTCGCCCTGTTGCTCGCGCACGCACGACTCCACCGACCAGAGTTCCTCATCTGCTTCGGCGAGGATTGTCGAAAGACCCTGCGCACCGCGCTGGACGATCGAACGAACGAAGAGGTGATCGAGATCAAGGCCTCGAAGCGCATCTACCGGGCGAGCCTGATCGAGATCGAGGGCACTCGGCTCGTCTTTGCTCGTCACCCGACGGCACCCGGCACGCCCAGCGCGTACTGGGTCAAATTGGGGCGAGCGCTGGCAGATCGACGCGACCGTGGAGCGATGCCCCGTGCGGCCTGAGTGAAGTCGTTTCGCGCTGCCTGCAAACACGTGGCAGCCGGAGCGCCGAACGCGTGTGATCAGCCCCGCCGGGGCGGCGTCCAGCGTGGCGAACCGTTGCGGCGGACTCGTCGAGTCAGGTGCGTGTATCTCATGAACCATCAGGATGCGTGGCGACGATTCCACTAGACGGCGTCATCGCGCTCACTCGATGAGGCGATTCAGCAAATTTCGAGTGGTTTGCTGAATCCCCGCATTCACGTACCCCGAGCGGTTCAATGCCCAGCTCCACGACATCGTGCCCGAGGCGAATACCCAGTTGCCGAGCTTCGTCTGGTAGATCGACGAATTGGCGTTCAGCGTGCGGTTTCCGGAGCCGAGGTAGAGGGAACTCGAGAGCAAGACCTGATTGCCCCCTGCCGTCAACGGAACGCCTTCCACGCGGGAATCGACCTCGTATCCCAGGATACCCGGTACCGCGTCACCGTTCTCGAATCCGCTGCCTTGGTAGATCCAGTGATCGGCATTCTGCACCGCGTAGTCGCCGTTCTGGGCAGCGCAGCAGAGCCCGTACTGGACGCCGAGAATGCCTTGTTCCGGTCGACCGACCTCACGGTGCTTGATCGTCTTCAGGTTCGCGTTCGGTTCCGGATCGACGAGTTCATTCTTGTACACCGTTATCACTCGCTCGCCCGCGTCGTCGTTCGGAGACTCCATGCGAATTTGCCAGTACATCGCGTTCGCGCCGAATACCGCGATACCCGTTCCTGCGTCCCGCGCGATTTCGAGAAAGTCCATCATTTCCCTTGTCCAATACTCGTCGTGCCCTGGAGAGATGAATCCTTTGTATTCGGTTAGAGAGCTTCGGCCGGAATGCACGTCCACCGAGGTGGTGTAGTTGATATCGTAGCCTTCCCTTTCCAGCCACATGAGCAGATCGTGCTCCCATCGAAATACCTGACCTGCGCCTGATTTCGAATACGGTCGATCGAAGGAGACCTTGACTGCACGCGGTGCACCGACGACGGTATCCTCACCCTCACTGCTGAAATCGTAAACGCTCTTCCCACCCTTGCCCGAGGGGTAATTGTTGTAGGCCTGGTAAGTCGTGACCGGCTGCTGATACAGAATGTCGGCGTTACGGTCATCGTCTCGGACGACGAAATTGATGAAGTTGTCCCTGCCCGCCTCGTTCGTCAGCTTCGCGAGGTAGATGCCGCTGGTCCAGGTGTGCGGCACCGTCAGTGAATAACTGACCGGCCAGTCGCAAGCCAGCAACCCGGTCACTGGATCCTGCGGACACGGTGCCTGCGGCTCTGCCAAGACCGTACCGTCCTCGACGTAACGCGCGCCCTGACCGTCGTACCACCCCAGTCGGTATATCTGCAGCAGCACACTTTGCCGCTTGTCGGCAGTCAGGTGAAAATCGATGCGCTCGCCCTTGTTGACGCTCGTGGCCGACGCATAACCCTTTACCTCGCCGCCCGCATCGCTTGCTTGATCACTTAGCCTCCATTGCGAGGTCCCGATCCGAAGATTTTCCTGTTCGATCGGATTCGCGACAAGTTCTTCTGCTTCGATGTCGGCAGGCTCCTCGGGCTCCTCGGGCTCCTCGGGCTCCTCGGCCTCCTCGGCCTCCTCGGACTCGTCGGGCTCGTCGGGCTCGTCGGGCTCGTCGGGCTCGTCGGGCTCGTCGGGCTCGTCGGACAAATTTTCCGGAGCTGTTTGCAGAACAGGCTTCGGCGCGGTCTCGAATACCAGGGCTATCGCTCTATAGCGGCGACCCGGCGATCACTGTCTCCATGTACTTCTCATCCCAGCCGACGCGGCAACGCTTGGCCTCCAAGCCGCCCTTCTCTGTTTTCTCTTGCTTGAG